>Ga0307486_1002759_pt1 | contig 11988 bp, 8 predicted proteins | sample CBIW02metaG_FD_203663 | JGI IMG/M metagenome (GOLD analysis project Ga0307486, IMG submission 203663) | Sea-ice brine microbial communities from Beaufort Sea near Barrow, Alaska, United States - CBIW 0.2 | ecosystem: Environmental > Aquatic > Marine > Coastal | place: USA: Alaska | collected... | reverse complement strand
GGGCACCTCGGTCTGGTAAATCGAACCGGTGATCGACATGATCAGGTCGAAGACCTTGAGCGACATATGGCTGACGATAATCAGCGCCGACAATGCGATCGGGCTCAGCTGCGGAAACACCACGTAGCGGTAAAGCTTCCACTCGGAGGCGCCGTCCATGCGGGCAGCCTCACGCAACTCCTGCGGAACGCCGCGGAAGCCGGCCAGGAACAGGGCCATGACGTAGCCGGAGAGCTGCCAGATGGCGGGCATCGCGATGGCCGCCATGCCCCAAATAGGTTCGTTCCACCACGCATTCTGTAAGAAGCCGAGTCCGAGACTCTCAAAGATGCGGTTGAGACCGGATGCCCGATCACCCTCAGCGCTGTTGAGCAGCCACCGCCACACCACACCGGAGGCGACAAAAGAGATCGCCATCGGGAAGAGGTAGACGGAACGAAAGATGCCTTCGGCGCTGACGCCCTTGTCGAGCATCCAGGCCCAGATGAAGCCGAAGAGCATCGTTCCCGCGATGAAAACAACGGTGAACATGACGAGGTTGAACAACGAGTGCAGAAAACGATCTTCGTTGAGCAGCGCCACATAGTTCTCGAGTCCGACGAAGTCGGATTCGGGTGAGAGGCTGTGCCGGTTGGTCGTGGAAACCTGAATGTTGGCGGCGATCAGGCCGTACACGAAGATGCCCAGAATGATGATGGTGGGGGACACCAGCAGAAGTGGCGGTCCCCAGTTGCGTACTCCCTTGCGCACGATGCGCCTTTCCCTGCGTTGGAGCGTCAAAAACGGGGGAGGGCGAGGCCAAGGCTTCGCCCTCCCCCCTATGGTTGGGGCTGGTTAGCCCAGCGCGCTTGAAGCGGCAGCGACCATCGCGGAGATCAGCGCATCGCCATCGCGGTCGGAGCCGAACTTGCCAATAGCCGAGGAGAGGTCGGCCGACCACGAGCCCGGCGCGGCGGCGCCGTGCGCGAGCGAGCTCACGACGGTGTCTTCACTGAAGGACTTGATTGCGGTCTGCTGGTACGCCGGGTAGTCGGCTGCGACGGCATCCGTTCTCGCCGGAATGGAGCCCTTGGCAATGTTGAATGCCTTCTGGCCGTCGGCGGAGCTGATGGTCTTCAGCCAGTCGATGGCAGCGGTCTCGTGCGGGGCGCCGACGGGCAGGGTGAAGGAGTCCGCGAGGAAGTCGAAGATTCCGTCGGTGCCCGGTGTGGCCCACGTGGTGTACTCGGTGTCGTAGGTCTGGCCGGCCTGAGCGAACGCAGCCTCGGCCCAGTCGCCCATCACGTTGTAGCCGGCGTTGCCGTCAAGAACGAGCTGCATGGCGGCGTCCCAGTCGAGTCCGACATAGTCGCTGTTGACGAAATCGAGCAGCTGGCCGTAGTGGTCAACGGCCGTGGCAACTCCGGGACCGTCCCACGGGGTGGTGCCGTCCCACAGGCCGGAATAATCCTCAGCGCCGAGATCGGCGATGAGCACGTTCTCCAGCAACTGCATTTGGGTCCACTCGGTGCCGAGGGAGAGAGGCGTCGAGACGCCCGAGTCCTTGAGCTTCTGGAGGTCGGCGATCCAGGCGTCCATATCGGCCGGCGCAACGGTCGGGTCGATGCCCGCGTCCTCGAGCACGGAGATGTTCACCCAGGTGACGTTGGCGCGGTGGATGTTGCTCGGAACCGAGTAGATCTTGCCGTCGGAGGTGAGGCGTTCGATCAGCGAGGCCGGGAAGGCTTCGTTGAGGCCGTTGTCGGCGTAGAAGCTGCTGAGATCCTGCAGCTGGCCGGCGGCGATGTAGTCGGTGAGCTCGGCTCCGGCGTGCGCCTGGAACGTGTCGGGCGGGTTGTTCGCCTCAAGCCGGGACGCGAGCGCGGCCTTGGCGTTGGAGCCGGCACCGCCGGCAACGGCGGCGTTCTTGAATTCCACGTCGGGGTACTGCTCGTTGAAGACGCCGACGAGGGCATCGAGTCCGGCTTTTTCCGATCCGGAAGCCCACCAGGTGAAAACCTCAACCTGGTCGGCGTTGGCCGGGTCGGTGCTATCGCTGGCCGGGGAGCAGCCCGCCAAAGCGAGCCCCGCGAGCGCGACGCCCGCGATAAGAGACAGTCTTCTTTTACGCATGTGATTTTCCTCCATTGGACAATCTGCCCCGAACCTGCTGTGGTCGGAGTGCCTGACGTGCCGCGTGTATGCCGTCAGCGGCTCACACTGGTACACGGTTTACGGTAGCAGCAGGGCCACCCGGCGGGAACGTATAAAGGGAAGTATTCCGATGGGAGGTTCGCGAGGGGGACGTGAAGGGCGTTGCGCCCCGTCAGGGCACCAGCACGATCTTGCCGACGCTGCCGGTGCGTACGCCCTTTTGCGGGTCGTTCTGCATGTGATGCCGCCCGATCGGCAGCATCAGCGGCTTACCCGAGGTCGGGTCGATGATCACGTGGCTGTCGAGGCCGAATACAGCGCGCACGCCCTCCTCGGTGAGCACCTCGGCCGGGGTTCCGCGGGCGTAAACCTGACCGGCGGCGAGGGCAACGAGGTGATCGGCGTAGCGGGCCGCGAGGTTGAGGTCGTGCAGCACCATCACGATCGTGGTGCCGCGGGTGCGATTGAGGTCGGTCAGTAGGTCGAGCACCTCGATCTGGTGGCTCACGTCGAGAAACGTGGTGGGTTCGTCGAGCAGCAGCAGGTCCGTCTGCTGGGCGAGGGCCATCGCAATCCACACCCGCTGACGCTGCCCGCCGGAGAGCTCATCGACGCTGCGGTCGGCGAGGGAGACGGTCGCTGTCGCTTCGAGGGCATCGGCCACGGCCAGGTCATCGGCCGGGCTCCAGCGCGACAGGATGCCTTGGTGCGGGTTGCGTCCGCGCCCGACCAGATCGGCCACGGTGATGCCCTCCGGTGCGACCGGCGACTGGGGCAGCAGGCCGAGCGTGCGGGCCAACTGTTTGGCCGGCATCCGGTGCACGCTCTTGCCGTCGAGAATGACGCGACCAGCGCGCGGCGCGAGCAGCCGGGACATCGAGCGCAGCAGGGTGGATTTGCCACAGGCATTCGCACCGACGATGGCGGTGACCTGCCCCGGCGGCACCTGCAGGTCGAGATTTTCAATGACCGTGCGGTCGCCGTAACCGAGGGTGAGATTCTCGATCCGAAGTGAATGTTCGATACTCATAGTGAGCTCCCCGCGCGGTTGGTGCGAATGATGAGGTAGATCAGGTACGGCGCGCCGAGCACGCCGGTCACGACGCCGACCGGAAACCGGGTGCCGAACGCGTACTGGCCACAGAAATCGGCCACGAGCACGAGGAGGGCGCCGACCAGGGCCGACGGCACCAGTAGTGAGCCGCCCGGTCCAACGATGCGGCTCGCGATCGGGCCGGAGAGAAACGCGACGAACGCGATCGGCCCCGCCGCCGCCGTCGCGAAAGCGATCAGACCGACCGCGGTGACAATCACGATGAGACGGGAGCGCTCAACGCGCACCCCCAAAGCGGATGCCGTATCGTCACCCAGCTGCGTCATGGCCAGGTTGCGCGACTGGCCGACCAACACCGGGGCGAGCACGATCAGGGCGATGAATACCGGCAGCGCCTGGTTCCAGCTGGTGCCGTTGAGGCTGCCGGTGAGCCAGCGCATCGCATTCTGCAGGTCCCACTCGGCGGCCTGGGTGAGGGAGTAGGCGGTGATGCTGTCGAGCATGGCTGCAATTCCGATGCCGATCAGAATGAGGCGGGTGCCGGCTACCCCGCCCTTGAAGGAGAGAACGTAGACCAGCAGTGACACCGCGAGCCCGGCGGTAATGGCCAGTACCGTCACCGCGGTGTCACCGAGCGAGAGGGTGACGATGGCGAAGGCAGCAGCGGCGCTCGCACCCGAACTGATGCCGATGATGTCCGGGCTCGCGAGCGGGTTGCGCAGCATGGTCTGAAAGGTGACGCCGCCGAGGCCGAAGCACAGGCCCGCCAGAATGGCGAGGGAAGCCCGGGGCAGGCGCAGGCGCCCGACCGTGAACGTGGCGCCCGGAACGTCCTGGCCGAAAATCACACCGATCACGTCGGCGGGCGGGTAGAAGGTCTGGCCGACCATGAGGGTGACAATAAAGCCGACCACGATGATGCCGACCAGCAGGCCCACGACCGAGCGTCGGCGCAACGCCCGGCGGGTGCGGCTGTTCCGGATGGTCTGGGCGGTGGTCACGACGCCAACGGCGCGCTCCAGCTTCACAGCGCCCGCACTTTCTGGCGGCGCACGATGTAGATGAAGAACGGGGCGCCGATGAGGGCGGTGATGATGCCCACGTCGACCTCGCTCGGGCGCGCGACGACGCGACCCAGCACATCCGCTGCGGTGAGGAGAGCTGCTCCCAGCACCGCGGAGAACGGCAACAGCCAGCGGTGGTCGACCCCGATGAGCAGCCGGCAGGCGTGCGGAACGACGAGTCCGACGAAGCCGATCGGGCCGGTCACCGCGGTGCACGCGCCGGCTAAGACGACCGCGCCGAGCGCTGCGCCGCCACGGGCCAGGGCCACGCGCTCGCCGAGGCCCGCTGCGAGGTCGTCGCCGAGAGCGAGGGAGTTGAGCGATCGGGCCGAGACGAGGCTGATGGTGAATCCCACGAGCAGAAACGGCACGACCTGCTGGATGCTGACAAAAGTAGCGCCGCCGACCCCGCCGATCTGCCACGATAGAACGCCGCTGGCGATGTCATTGCGCGGCAGCACGACCGCGGTGACCACCGAGGCGAGGGCCGCCGAAGTCGCTGCGCCGGCCAGCGCGAGTTTGAGGGGGGTCGCGCCGCCGCGCCCGAGTGAGCCGACCGTGTAGACGAACGCCGCGGTGACGGCCGCTCCGATGATGGCGACCCAGATGAAGCTCCCCGCCGCGTTCAGCCCGAAGAAAGCGATGCCGGTGACGACCGCGAGGGCCGCTCCCACGTTGACGCCCAGAATGCCCGGGTCGGCGAGGGGATTGCGAGTGACGCCCTGCATGACCGCCCCGGACATGCCCAGCGCCGCTCCCGCCAGAACGGCGAGAACGGTGCGCGGGATGCGCGTGGCGACGGCCGCCTCGTCAAAACCGTCGGCTGAACCGTTCAGTGCCGCCCAAATGTCGGCCCAGCCGACCTCCCGGGAACCGATCGTGACGGAGGCGAGCATGAGGCCGAGCACAACGACGAGTGCCAGGAGAAGCCACACGGAACGCAGCCCGCGCGGGCGTCGCACGATGGCGGCGCCCGGTAGTACTGGGGTCATCAGGCCTTGTCGGCGGCCGCCGCGAGCAACGCCACGTAGTCGTCGAGCACCCAGGAGATGGAGAGCGGTGTCGGGTTCGCGGCCGTGCCGAGCGGGCTCGACCCGGACAGGTTCACGATCGCGCCGTTGGCCACGGCGGGCATCTGCGAGAGGATCGGGTCGGCCTCGAGCGCGGTGACCAGGTCGGAACCCCCATAGGTGACGATGATGTCAACGTCGTTGAAGGCATCCGCTTGTTCGGCACTCTGCTTGAGCGAAAACTTATCGGTGGCAGCGGATGCCTCGGCGACGCTGGGCGGGGTCACCAGACCCAGGTCATCGAAGAACATCGCCCGGGTGTCCTTGGCGGTGTAGAAGCTCACCTCGCTGAGGTCGGCGGTGTCGACGTGGGTCATGAACATCGCCGTCTTGCCGGCGAGCGACGGGTAGTTTGCGGCCGTAGCGGTGATCTGCTGCTCGAGGTCGGTGATGAGCTCGAGTCCCTCATCGGCCAGGCCGATGGCTTCGCTGTTGAGCGCGATCATCTCTCGCCACGGGGTTCCCCAAGCGGTTTCGGGGTAGGCGACGACCGGAGCAATCTCGCTCAGGATGTCGTAGTCCTCCTGGGTGAGGCCGGAATACGCGGCGAGGATCACGTCGGGCCGGGTGTCGGCGACCGACTCGAAGTCGATGCCATCCGTTTCGTCGAACAGAACGGGGGTCTCGGCGCCCAGCTCGTCGAGCCTTTCCTTGACCCACGGCAGCAGGCCGTCGGCGTCGTCGTCGCCGAAGTTTGCTGCGGCCATGCCCACCGGTACGACGCCGAGGGCGAGCGGAACCTCGTGGTTGGCCCAGTTGACGGTGGCGACGCGTTCGGGCTTCGATTCGATCACCGTGGTGCCAAGCGCATGCTCGATGGTCAGCGGGGTGAAGTCGACGCTGCTCGCGGTCTCGTCACTCGCCGTCTCGTCACTCGCCGTGGTCGGGGCGCAGGCGGTGAGCCCGAGGGTGAGCAGCGCAATGGCACCGAGTGCGATCAGTTTGGGGGCGCGGAGCATGGAGTCCTTTTCTGGAACTGGTGCAGTGAGGTTTTGGGCACGCAAAATACCCTCGCAAACGCAGGCCGGCGAGCGGCCTACGGGCGAAGAGACGAGGCAGGCGCTTTGTTAGGCCTGCCTTACCTAACCTACGTGAGTGGCGGGCGGGAATGCAAGCCGCTGCCTGGTGCGACACGTCGACGACGTCTCAAGAGCATCTGGTGCGAGACGCGGGAGGCCGGCCAGAGGGGACGCGACCTAGGGCACCAGCACGATCTTGCCGACGTGAGCGGATGATTCCAGCCGCCGGTGGGCATCCGCTGCTTCGGCGAACGAGAATCGGCCGTCGACGACCGGTCGGAACTCGCCCGAGGCGATCCACGGCCAGACCGCTGCTTCGAGGGACCGTACGGTGTTGATTCGTTCGGCGAGTGAGCGCGCACGCAGTGTGGTCGCCCAGTAGCGGGCACGTTTCTGCATGAGGCGTGCCGGGTCGAATGTGACCGGTTCGCCGCTCTGGTTGGCGATGACCATGATGCGGCCGTTCACCGCGACCGCTTCGATGTTGCGCGCCGCGTAGGACCCGCCCATGATGTCGAGGATCACGTCGGCGCCGCGACCGTCGGTGGCGGCCTTGATCTCGGCGACGAAGTCCTGCTCCCGATAGTTGATGAGGGTCTGCGCGCCGAGGCTCTCGCAGACGGCGAGCTTCTCGGCTGAACCGGCCGTCACGGCCACGCGGGCGTCCATGAGCCGGGCGAGCTGGATGGCGGTCGTGCCGATTCCGCTACCGCCGCCGTGCACGAGCAGGGTCTCACCGGGGGCGAGTTCGGCGCTCATGAACACGTTCGACCACACCGTGGCGAGCGCTTCGGGCAGGGCGGCGGCGTCGATGAGGTCCATCGACAGCGGCACCAGCAGCGCCAGGTCTTCGTGCACCACGACCTCGGTCGCATAACCGCCGCCGGGAAGAAGCGCGCAGACCCGGTCACCGATTCCGAAGCGGGTCACGTCGTCGCCCACCTCGGTGACCACGCCCGATACCTCGAGCCCCGGCCATTCGGGTGCGCCGGCAGGCGAGGGGTAGCGGCCCATCCGCTGCATGACATCCGCTCGATTCACACCCGCTGCGGCCACCTCCACCCGGATGTCGTGGGCAGCGACGACGAGGCCCTGCACTGTTTGCAGGGTGAGGGCATCCGGCCCGCCGGGGGAGTTCACAATGATTGCGCGCATAGGCGCAGCCTACGCGCGCTGTGCGGCTGCGGCTGGGACGCTCGACCCAGATCGACACCGACTCAGGCGTGTTAAAGAAGCAAACCAAAACGTGCCATGCTCGAAAAGCGGCCATCCGGACGGCCCGGTACCACGATCAACCCTGTCGGAAGGCTCCACTACATGCATGCGCACCTGCAATCGGTCAAAGACACCGTTCTGCTTCGCAATCCCGGCGAGACCGAATTTCACCAGGCGGTGAACGAGGTTTTCGAGACCCTCGAACCGGTCTCACGCAAGCACCCGCAGTTCGCTGAGGCCGCCATCCTGCAGCGCCTGTGCGAGCCGGAACGCCAGATCATTTTTCGGGTCCCGTGGGTCAACGACGCTAACCAGGTGCAGATCAACCGTGGCTTTCGGGTGGAGTTCAACTCTGCGCTCGGCCCGTACAAGGGCGGCCTGCGCTTTCACCCGTCCGTTTACCTCGGCATCATCAAGTTTCTCGGCTTTGAGCAGGTGTTCAAGAACGCCCTCACCGGCATGCCCATCGGCGGCGGCAAGGGCGGCTCCGATTTCGACCCGCACGGCAAAAGCGACGGCGAGGTTATGCGGTTCTGCCAGAGCTTCATGACCGAGCTCTACCGCCACATCGGGGAGTACACGGATGTTCCCGCGGGCGACATCGGGGTGGGTGGCCGTGAAATCGGCTATCTGTTCGGGCAGTACAAGCGCATCACCAATCGCTTTGAGTCCGGTGTACTCACCGGTAAAGGTGTGGGCTGGGGCGGTTCCCTGGTGCGCCCCGAGGCCACCGGCTTCGGAGCGGTGTTGTTCGCGCAGGAAATGCTGAAGACCCGCGGCCAGTCCCTCGACGGCCAGCGCGTCGTCGTTTCCGGATCCGGCAACGTCGCGATCAATGCCATCGCGAAGGCCCAGGCGCTGGGCGCCAACGTGGTGGCGGCATCCGATTCGTCGGGGTACGTCGTCGATGAGGCCGGTATTGACGTCGAGCTGCTGCAGCAGGTCAAAACCGTTGAGCGCGGGCGAATCTGCGACTACGCAGACCGTCGCGGCTCGGCCCACTTCGTGAAAGACGGCTCGATCTGGGATGTTGCGGCGACGCTCGCCCTGCCCTGCGCAACGCAAAACGAACTCGATTCGGATGCCGCCGCTCGCCTCGTAAAGAACGGACTCGTCGCTATCGCCGAGGGCGCAAACATGCCGTGCACCCGGGCAGCCACGGCCGTGTTTCAGGATGCCGGGGTGCTGTTCGGTCCGGGCAAGGCCGCCAATGCCGGGGGTGTGGCCACCTCGGCGCTGGAGATGCAGCAGAACGCCAGTCGGGATTCCTGGACCTTCGAGCACACCGAAGAGCGACTCACCTCGATCATGGTCGACATCCACGACCGCTGTGCCGAAACCGCCGAGGAGTACGGCATGCCGGGCAACTACGTGGCCGGTGCCAACATCACCGGGTATGTACGCGTGGCCAATGCGATGCTCGCGCAGGGACTCATCTAGCTCGATTTGCCCTTCGGGGGCCCGGGGCCCGGGCTTGGGATTCTGGGCTCTGGGCTCTGGGCTCTGGGCTCTGGGCTGCCGGTGCTCGCTTTGCAGCGGGAAGCGTGCGCGCAAAGCACAGCATCATTCGCTCTGTGCGCAGCGCGCGCCCGGGCCTTGACGGCAGGCTTTCTCTAATCGGTTAAACAGCGTGCAACGCGGCCGACTCGAGATTGTTCAAGGAGGAGCAGCTATGACCATGCAGAAAAATTCAGACGGGTCAACCGTTGACTACATCGTCGTCGGGGCCGGTTCCGCGGGAAGCGCCATCACCCGCAGGCTGATCGACGCCGGCCACAGCGTTCAGGTCCTCGAGGCCGGACAGGTCGACTCCGATCCCGGCATCCACAGCCCGCAGGGCTGGCCGGGGCTGCTGTTCTCCGAGAACGACTGGGCGGTGATGACCGTTCCGCAACGTCACGCTGCCGAGCGCAGCGTGTACTGGCCTCGCGGAAAAGTGCTCGGCGGCAGCAGCTCACTCAACGGCATGATCTACATGCGCGGCGACCAGAGCGACTACAACAGCTGGGAGACCCAGGGCGCCTCCGGGTGGGGCTGGAAAGATGTTTTCCCGCTGTTCCTTCGCTCCGAAGACCACCAGGACGGCGCATCCGAATTTCATGGTGTCGGAGGCCCGCTGCATGTCGAGCGCATCAAGCCGGAGGATCGCCACCCGGCGGCCCAGCTGTTCGTCGACGCCGCGAAGGCTCTGGGCATTGCCGAGACCACTGATTTCAACGCGGAGAAACTTGATGGTGTGGGGTTCAACCACACCACGACGAAGAACGGTCGGCGGGCGAGCGCCTGGCAGAGCTATGTCGTGCCGGTTCTGGGCAACGATCGACTCACCGTGACCACGGGGGCCTTGGTGCACCGGGTGATCCTCGAGGGCGATCGCGCCGTCGGCGTCGAGTACTCCGCCGGGGGAGAAACGCACCGTGTTTTCGCCGGCGCGGAGATCATTTTGAGTGCGGGAACGATCGGTTCCCCGAAGATTCTGCTGCTGTCGGGCATCGGCCCGAAGAATCACCTCGCCGAGCACGGAATCAAGGTGCTGGCCGACCTCCCCGGCGTCGGAGAGAACCTGCACGACCATCTGCTGGTCAGTAACATCTACGAGTCCCATGAGCCGATGGCCGCGGGCAAGGCCAACCTGCTGGAGAGTCAGCTCTTTGCACGCAGCTCCGGCTGGGACGGCCCGGCGCCCGACCTGCAGCCGCTGTTTTTGCACCTGCCCTACCCGACCAACGGCGGCCCGGTTCCGGAGAACGGATACACCATCGCTCCCGGCATCGTGCGCCCGCAATCTCGCGGAACCCTGCGCCTCGCCTCCGCTGATCCGGCTGATCAGGCCCTGGCCGATCCGAATATCTTCGCCGAAGAGTACGACCTGGAGGCCATGGTCGACGCGATCATCCTGTGCCGGGAGATCGGGCAACAGGAAGCCTTCGCTTCAATCCGCAAGGCCGAGTTCGCACCGGGACCCGACGTGACAACGCGCGAGCAACTGCGGGAGTTCGCCCGGCAGTCCGTGGGTACCTACCACCACCAGGTGGGCACGGCACGGATGGGCGTGGACGACCTGGCCGTCGTCGATCCGACACTGCGCGTGCACGGTCTGCAGGGTTTGCGGGTGGCCGACGCCTCGGTCATGCCCAGCATTCCCAGCGCCAACACCAACGCGCCGTCAATCATGATCGGCGAGCGGATGGCCGACATCCTTCTCGGCGTTTCCGGCGGTGCATCCGCTGAGGCCCGACTGCTCAACGCCTAAAACCGCGCTCGCACGCCGATCCCTCGGATTTCTCCCACTAGTTGCCGAAGCGGACAGGTGCGCCCGGTGCACCGGACGCACCTGTCCGCACCGGCAACTAATGTGCGGGCGCCGCTGCTCGAACGCTACGCGGAGGCGCGTCGCACGAAGGTCGTTGGCAAAATGGTGTGCGGCGTGACGGTGGAATCACCGGCGAGCAAGCGCAGCAGCCCGTCGGCCATGAGATAGCCGGCCTCCTCGGACGGCTGACGAATCGTTGTGAGTGGAACGCTCGCCGACGCGGCGGAGGGGCTGTCGTCAAAGCCGACCACGGCCACATCGTCGGGAACGGATCGACCGCGTTCGCGCAACACCTGGAGCGCCCCGACGGCCATAAGATCACTCGCGACAAAAAGTGCATCAATGTCGGGGTAGCGGTCGAGCAGCCGATTCGCGGCAAGAACGCCGCCCGCCGTCGTGAAGTCGGCGTGCTCCACGGCGGTCGAGTCGAGACCGGCCTCGGTGAGCACATTCGTGAAGCCGGTATAGCGGTCGACCCCGGCGGGCATATCCATCGGCCCGGTGATGGTGCCGATCCGGCGGTGCCCGGCGTCGACGAGGTACCGGGTCGCATCCGCTGCCCCGGCGACATTATCGACATCAACGAAATAGACGGCGTCGGTGGTCTCGATCGATGGCCGGCCGCCGAAGACCAGGGGCAGAGCACCCGCGACTCCGGCCACAAACGCATCGCCGGTGTGGTGCGACACGATCAAGGCGCCGTCGACGTTGCCCGAGCGCAAATAGCGCGTCGCCTTGTTTCCGGGGTCGCTCGCGGCAACGAGCAGATTCAACGTGTAGTCGCTCGCGTTCAGGCGCCGGGTGATGCCCTGCATGATCGCGGCAAAGTAGGGGTCGCCGAAAAACATTGCGAGGTCTTCCGGGATGATGAGCGCGATGACCTGCGTTCGCCGGTTGACGAGGGATCGCGCAGCCCGGTTGGGCACATAATGCAACTGCTCGATTGCCGCCTGCACGACGGCCTGCACGTCGGGTCGCACCTTTGGTGAGCCATTGACTACTCGGCTCACCGTCGCCCGCGAAACCCCTGCGGCCGTGGCCACCATCTCAAGTGTCGGCAAACGTGAGGTGGCGTCGAGATTAACCGTCATGGTGTCATGATAGGCACAAGCGATCGGTT
>Ga0307486_1002758_pt1 | contig 11988 bp, 8 predicted proteins | sample CBIW02metaG_FD_203663 | JGI IMG/M metagenome (GOLD analysis project Ga0307486, IMG submission 203663) | Sea-ice brine microbial communities from Beaufort Sea near Barrow, Alaska, United States - CBIW 0.2 | ecosystem: Environmental > Aquatic > Marine > Coastal | place: USA: Alaska | collected... | reverse complement strand
GGCAATTACGTTGCTTTCTTTAATTCAGATACTACGAGCGCTTGACCTGCTGCATATCCTGGATGTTTTTAAAATAGAGCAACAACCAAGCCCTATAGAACTTGCTAAATTAGCTCGGCAAAAAAGACAAAGGGCCAGCAGTAAAGAAGATAGTGAACCTTCAGATACGAATTGGTAATGATAACAACTGCATTTGTTAAAATATGGGGAGAAACTGTTGGAGCAGTTGCTTGGAACGAAGCTACAGGCATTGCCAGTTTTGAGTATGAACCAAAGTTTGCACTATTGGGTCGGGATCTGGCACCTATCAAAATGCCTATTGCTCAAGGAGGTAGGATCTTTTCTTTTCCCGAATTACGCGCTCCAAGAAATAGCGAGTTTGATACCTTTAGAGGATTACCTGGTTTGTTGGCCGATGTATTGCCCGATAAATATGGAAACCAACTTATAAATGTGTGGTTGGCACAGAATGGACGCCCTATAAATAGTATGAATCCGGTAGAGCAATTATGCTTTATTGGAGCCAGGGGAATGGGAGCCCTGGAGTTTGAACCTGCTCAGCTAAAAGCAAGTAAGCAGGCATTTACTGTTGAGATAAAAAGTTTGGTAGACATCGCTCAAAGGATGTTATTAAAGAGAGAGCAATTTGGAGAGAACCTTCAGGAAGATGAGCAAAAAGCCATGATGGAAATCCTTAAAATAGGAACATCTGCCGGAGGCGCAAGACCAAAGGCAGTAATTGCCTATAATGAAAAAACCAAAGAGGTGAAATCCGGACAAGCTAAAGCTCCCAAAGGATTTGAACATTGGCTGATAAAGTTAGATGGCGTAAGTGATGCTCAATTTGGAGTAAGCAAAGGTTATGGAAGAGTGGAAATGGCCTATTATCTTATGGCCAAAGATTGTGGTATTGACATGATGGAATGTCAGCTTTTAGAAGAAAGCGGACGTGCCCATTTTATGACAAAGCGGTTTGATCGGGAAGGGAATGAGACAAAGCATCATATTCAAACATTATGTGGCATGCAGCATTTCGATTTTAATGAAGTAACCAGCTATAGCTACGAACAATTGTTTCAAACAATGCGAATATTAAGGTTGCCTTATCCACAAGCCGAACAGATGTATCGTAGAATGGTATTTAATGTGTTGGCAAAAAATTGTGACGATCATACTAAAAACTTCGCATTCCGGCTAAAAAAAGACCAGCGATGGGAAATTACCCCGGCATATGACGTGTGTCATGCATATAAGCCTGAGCATAGATGGGTTAGTGAACATGCCTTGAGTATTAATGGCAAAAGAACGGGCATTACAAAAGGCGATCTGGTGACGGTTGCAAAATCAATGAATATAAAAAGGGCAGAGGCAATCATTGAAGAGATCAGTAAAAAAGTGGCTACCTGGGATGTATATGCTGAAATAACAAAAGTGTCTCCCGAATTAAAGAATGCTATTAAGGAAACATTGATCAAGATGCACTAAACTTACTTAAAAAAAATCAGAGGCTTTTCCTGTAAGAAGATTTGGAGAATCATGTTGGTGCATTATCCCACTCAAAAGGAAAACTTCAAAAAATGATACAGGATTAAAATATTTATTTTAATCCTGTATCCAAGTAGATACAATATTTATGCTCCTTAGTGAGAAAACAATTGAATTTGATAAGTGGCTGAGAAGGTTAATAGGCTTGAAGGGCAAAGCAAAAATTCTCTTTAGAATTCAGAAAATAGAAAGCGACGGACACTTTGGAGATTGTAAACCTGCCGGTGACGAATTAGGGAATTACGAGTGAATTTTGCTAAAGGCTACAGGGTTGACTTCAAGGAAAAAGATGAAAAAATAATTGTTCTATTAATTGGTGGAGATAAGTCGAATCAACAGAAAGACATAAAGAAAGCGAAAGAAATCTGGAACAAATTAAACAAATAGAAAAAATGAAAACTTCAAAATTTGATATAGCAGATTATTTGGACAGCAAAGAAATGATTGCCGAGTATCTCAATGCTGTTTTAGAAGAAGGGGATAACGCAGATGTGATAAATGCAATTGGACATATTGCAAAGGCGATAGGAATGACAAAAATATCTGAAGAAACAGGATTGAGCAGGCCGAGTTTATACAAAGCTCTTTCAGACGGATCCAAACCTCAGTTTGCTACAATAATGAAAGTCCTAAAAGCAATAGGCGGACAAATCCAAGTGAATCCAACTTCTGCTTAAAAATAACGACAACACAACCCATTCATCTTCTTTACTAAATCAAAATGAGCTGTTATAAATTGGGGCGAACCAGGCTCAATTATATCCGGGAAGATATACAGGTTTTTTTTTTGAAGAACTCCACTATATATTCAATTTCTAAAAAACTTTTGAGAATAATCCACCAATGTTTTCAAGTTTTTTTGAGATTAAACAATAAAACTATAAAAAGACTTTTGGTTGCTTTGTTTGAATCAGGTACATTTGAGAGGGAATTAAAAGACATGGCGTGCAAAAGTGAAATAAACGAAATGTTGGAAATAAACAAATGGGCGGTAATACCAGAATGCAAACCAAAAAAAATTACATGAACAAAGCTCAGGATCAACCGGACAACAAAAATAAAAAATTACTCTATTTATCATTGCTGGCCATCGGTATCGTTTATGGAGACATCGGTACAAGTCCGCTTTATGCTCTCAGAGAGTGTTTTCATGGTCCGCATGGAATAGCCGTAACACATGATAATATTTTCGGTATTTTATCACTCATTTTCTGGTCGCTGATATTAGTGATTTCCATCAAATACCTTTTAATAATTCTGAGAGCTGACCATAACGGTGAAGGCGGAATTTTAGCTTTAATGGAGTTCGTCAGGCCTAAGAAAAAAGGAATGCGGCTGGTAGTTATTTCAACCATGGGGATTTTTGGTGCAGCACTGCTTTACGGTGATGGTGTGATTACCCCAGCTATTTCTGTTTTAAGTGCTGTGGAAGGTCTGGAAGTGGCAACACCTTTCTTCAGTCCTTTTATCATCCCCATCACCATTATTATTTTGATAGGTTTGTTCCTGTTTCAACGAAAAGGCACCGCACTTGTCGGATCGGTTTTTGGTCCCATGACCGTAATCTGGTTCTTGTCAATTGCTGCTCTCGGAATAGCTGTTATTGTTAGAAAACCAGAGATACTTCTGGCATTGAACCCCTATTACGCAGTTCACTTTTTCATCATACATGGTATTCATGGTTTTGTTGTGCTGGGGGTTGTTTTTCTGGTGGTAACAGGTGGGGAAGCGCTTTATGCCGATATAGGCCATTTTGGAAAAGCGCCCATCCGGCTTGCATGGTTTACTTTCGTACTGCCTTGTCTGGTCATAAATTATTTAGGTCAGGGTGCTTTATTACTTGAGAATCCGGAGTTAGCTTCTAATCCATTTTATCTCATGGCTCCTTCATGGGCATTGTATCCATTGGTGGGCCTGGCAACAATGGCGACCATCATTGCTTCTCAGGCAATTATTTCAGGAGCTTTTTCACTGACTTTTCAAGCTATTCAATTGGGATATTTACCAAGGTTTGTGATCAAACATACCTCAGGGGAAGAACACGGCCAAATTTATCTTCCACAAATTAACAATTTACTCATGGTTGGGACCATCCTGGTTGTTTTGGGATTCCGAACCTCAAGTAATCTGGCAGCGGCTTATGGACTGGCCGTAACCATGACTATGACCATTACCAGTTTGCTTGCTTTTATTGCAATGCACAAAATTTGGAAGTGGGGCCTTTTTGTTTCATCCATCATTACGGCTTTGTTTTTAGTCATTGACTTTTCATTCCTGGGATCAAACCTGATCAAGATTACCAGTGGTGGTTGGTTTCCCCTGCTCGTTGGAATCTCCGGGTTATTCTTGATGCTAACCTGGAAAAAAGGGCGGCGTTTTCTGGGAATTCAGATATCAAAAATTTCGCAACCAATTAGCAGTGTTATTGGTGATTTCCAATCAAAAAAATATCAGCATGTACCCGGCACCGCGATTTACATGAACCGTAATCCAGAAGCAACACCACAAGCTTTAACCCAAAACCTTAAACACAATAAAATATTTCATGAGCAGATAATTATTCTATCAGTTGAGATCCTCGAAATTCCGCATATAAAACCAGGAAATCGAATTATCTTAGAAAAATTAGCAGATCACTTTTTCATACTTAAGGCAAATTATGGCTTTATGGAAGTTGTGGATATCACCAAACTCATCGCTGATCTGAAAAAACGTGAAGATCTGGATATAAATTTACAAGAAATATCCTATATTCTAGGTCGGGAAACATTGGTGCCAGACAAAAATATCGGAATGAATATCTGGCAAGATAAATTATTTCTGTTTATGTCGAAGAATTCACAAAGGGCTACAGCATACTTTAATGTCCCTGAGGATGATGTATTCGAAATTGGCACGCAAATAAAAATTTAAAGGCTCATTAATACTGCCAAGGTATTATACATCTAAGCTGCTTATTAGATATATGCCGCACTAACGGAAGACAATACCTTGGTATTGCCTGATCTCCCAGGGATTTATGCCTTACGAAGAATTGGCTAAAACAATATTAACAGTGTTAATGACACACTAGATCCTCAATCAATTTTATATTCCAGCCGCATTGTAATAGATGCGGTTTTCTTTTTGTCCTGGGTGTTAAAAGAGCCACTCCAACTAAAGTCTTCCCCGCTGTTTTGACCGGTGATCTGGAAAACCCCCATATTTGCATTATTCAGCTCTCCCAGGGAACTGCCGCTGTTTTCTGCGATTTTTTCAGCCCTTAGCCTCGCGTCTTCGGTGGCTTTAGAGATCATCGCGATCTTCAGGTCGGCAAGTTTTGTGTAGTAATATCTTGGGGGAGTGGAATTAAATTGAACCCCGCGGTTTAAAAGTTCGGTAATTTCCCGGGATACATTTTCTATTAACTCAACATCGGAGGATTCAATTTTTACAGATTGTATCAGTTCATAACCTTTAAAAATGCTCCCCACAAAATTCCCGTTTTGATATTGGTTTTCCTGTTGTTCTATGGTTTGAACTGAGTTGAACACAAAATTATCAGCTTTGATCCCGTTGTCTGTTAAATATTTACGCACGGTTTCCTTATCTGCATTCAAATCTTCATAAGCCTGTTTCAAATCGGGATTCATTCTGCTGAACTGTCCTTCCCATACGATCAAATCTGAGGTGAAATTTTCACTTCCTGAACCTGTTACGGAAATAGTCCCTTTGGGCTGCGCCCTCTCTATATAGGCATTTCCGAGGTAAAATGAAGCAAATATGATAGCGATTGCAAAAATAAGGGAGCTGATTATTTTCATTGGATGCTTTGATTTTCAATTAAAGATATTAAATTATACAACTGCATTGTCATTATTAGTTCAAATACTTACTTTTGCCTATGCAAGAAAACGTACTTATTTTAGATTTTGGTTCCCAGTATACGCAGCTTATCGCGAGGCGTGTAAGAGAGTTGAATATTTACTGCGAAATCCATCCTTATAATAAACCCCCAAAAGATCTTTCCGGATTTAAAGCAGTGATCCTTTCGGGAAGTCCATTCTCGGTTCGTGCCGAAAACGCGCCGCATCCGGACCTTTCGGAGATAAGAGGGAAATTACCGCTTTTGGCAGTGTGTTACGGGGCGCAATATTTTGCCCAGTTTCATGGAGGAACGGTAGAACCTTCGGAAACAAGGGAATACGGCAGGGCAAATTTGTGTGACATCAAACCTGCAGAACTTTTGTTTGACGGAATTCCGGAATATTCGCAGGTTTGGATGAGCCACAGCGACACCATAAAAGAATTACCTGAAAATAGTGTAAGGCTGGCAAGTACATCAGATGTATTGAATGCCGCCTATAGAATTGACGGGGAGCAAACCTACGCGATCCAATTCCATCCGGAAGTGTATCACACTACCGATGGGAAACAAGTGCTGGAAAACTTCCTTGTGAAAATCGCCGGGGTTGCACAAACCTGGACACCCGAGGCATTTGTAGACATGACGGTTTCAGAATTACAAAATAAAATTGGAGACGATAAGGTGGTGCTTGGATTGAGCGGAGGCGTAGATTCCTCTGTGGCCGCTGTTTTGCTTCACAAAGCCATCGGAAAAAATTTATATTGCATTTTTGTAAATAACGGGTTGCTTCGCAAAGACGAGTTTAATAGTGTGTTGGATCAGTATAAACATATGGGACTGAACGTAAAAGGCGTAGATGCTTCGGCACGCTTCTTGGATGCCCTTGCCGGGCTTAGCGATCCCGAAGAAAAGCGAAAAGCCATCGGCAATGCCTTTATTGAGGTTTTTGACCAGGAAGCGCATTTGATACAAAATGTAAAATATTTGGCACAAGGAACTATTTATCCTGATGTGATCGAATCGGTTTCTGTAAACGGAGGCCCTTCAGCAACCATAAAATCACACCATAATGTTGGTGGATTGCCAGATTTCATGAAATTGAAAGTGGTAGAACCACTCAGGATGATATTTAAAGATGAAGTGCGCAGGGTAGGAACTGAAATGGGAATAGCCAAAGAATTGTTGGGAAGACATCCCTTTCCCGGACCCGGATTGGCAATACGTATTTTGGGCGATGTTACCGCCGAAAAAGTGAGTACACTTCAGGAAGTTGACGCTATTTTTATAGAAGGCCTCAAGGAATGGAATTTATACGATAAAGTTTGGCAGGCAGGTGCGATTTTGTTGCCGGTAAACTCGGTAGGCGTTATGGGTGATGAAAGGACTTACGAAAAAGTGGTTGCTTTGAGAGCAGTAGAATCTACCGATGGAATGACCGCAGATTGGGTGAATTTGCCATACGAATTCCTTCAAAAGATATCCAATACAATAATAAATCGCGTAAAAGGCGTTAATAGGGTAGTGTATGACATAAGTTCAAAACCGCCCGCAACCATAGAATGGGAGTGAAATATTTGAGCTTGTCGGGTTTCTTAACCTTCAATTGAAGATTAACTGCAGATCATAAATTACAACGACCATTAAAGAACCAATAAAATCTAACAGATGAAGTATGTGATTGTTATAAGCTTGTTTTTTCAAGTACTTTCAACAACTGCCTTTAGCCAGGCTTTTAAATATCATACGGTAGCCCCGGAAGAAAATGTTTACCGGATAGCCCAAAAATACGATGTTAGTGTTGAGTCTATCTATAAATATAATCCTGATGCCAGAAATGGAGTTCAGGTGGGCGCAAAACTGGTTATTCCGGTGGAGGGTGAAACCCCGGAAACTTCAGGTCAGGCAGCCGTCAGTTTTAAGTCACATAGGGTAGAGAAAAAAGAAACGCTGTACAGTTTGTCAAAGCAGTATGATGTCAGTATAGATGAGATCAAAAAATATAACAAACAGCTTTACTCCAAAGAATTGCAAAATGGGGAGATCATTCAAATTCCCCTATTCGCCAAAGGCGAAACTCAAGTAGCCCGGCCCGTTCAACAGGCTCAAGCTCCCAGACCTACTCAAAAAACTCAAACTCCCGGACCAACTCAAATTACCAAAACAAGGGAACACATTATTTTGCCCAAAGAAACCAAGTTTGGGATTGCCCGAAAATATGGAATGACGGTAGCTGAATTGGAATCGTTAAACCCAACGGTTGGGGTTTTGCAACCCGGAATCATGCTCAAGGTTGGAACTGCCGTTTTAGACGATTATGTAATTATTACCGATGATGCTTTTCAATTTTATGAGGTGCAGCCGCAGGAAACCATGTACAGTCTAACGCGCAGGTTCCAGGTGGAAGCAGATTCATTACTAGCTTTAAATCCTGCTTTGAAGGATGGATTAAAATGGGGAATGATATTAAAAGTCCCCACAAAAGATGCCAGCGGACGTATCTTGGAAGAAGGAGCGGTAATGTTAGGAGAAGCTGGAACTTCAGATGTAAAACAACTTGATCTACAAAACAATTTAAAGAATTTTGATACCAAAAATTTGGTTTTGATGCTTCCCTACAACCTGGGCAAGATTAAAAACGATTCCATCTCCAATTCAAAGGAAATGTTGCAAAATGACAGGGTAATGCGAATTTCCCTTGACTTTTATAGCGGGGTAATCATGGCGATAGATCGTGCAAAGGAATTGGGGATTTCCACCAATTTGAGGGTGTATGATACACAGCAACAAGCTTCAAAAGTGGCCTCGATTATCCAATCCAGCAATTTTAATAATGTAGATGCGGTAATTGGCCCGTTGTTACAGGCAACTTCAGAGGAAGCAGCTACAAGGTTGACCAATTTAAATGTCCCCGTAATTTCGCCTATTTCAAACAGGGAATTGAGGGCAATTCCCAATTTATATCAGGCCCGGCCCAGCGATGAAATGTTAAGGGAAGCCATGATCAAATATTTACAGCAAAATTCCCAGGGAAAGAATGTACTTATAGTTGCCGATGGCGCCTCAGGTGCAATTAAAAGCAAATTGATGAATGCCTTGCCAGATGCAAGAACGGTTAACCCCGACGGAAATAGCATAAGCGAAACTACATTGAGCGCTTCCCTGGTAAAAGGCCGCGAGAATTGGGTGATTTTGGAGTCAGAAAGTGTGGCTTTGTTGAGCAGTGCTACTTCAGCATTAAACCGATTGGCAAGAGATAAAAATATCGTCCTGTTTACAACAAACAAGAATAGTTCATATGAAAGTAGTGTGCTTTCAAATAATCACCTGGGACGATTGAAATTTCATTTTCCTTCAGAATATAAAGAGTTTGACGAGATGGTGAGCGATAGTTTTATCGATTCATATAAAACAAAATACGGATATGTTCCCAATAAATATACCGTTCGTGGTTATGACCTGACCCTTGATGTATTATTGCGTTTGGCGGCGATGGGGAGCCTTGAGAAATCGGTGGAGGCAAATATTATCACCGAGTATGTCGAGAATAAATTTTTATATAAACACAAGCCCAACGGCGGATATTATAACGATGCGGTATATATCATGCATTTTAACGAAGATTTAAGCCTTAGCGTTGCAAAACAATAAAATATGACTTCAAAAGTAATTTACCAGGGTGATTTACGCACCGAATGTGAACATTTGCAGAGTAGCAGTAAATTCATCACCGATGCTCCACTTGATAATCAGGGCAAAGCAGAGGCTTTTTCGCCAACCGATACCGTTGCAACGGCGGTGGCCTCATGTATGATAACTACAATGGGTATTAAGGCAAGAGATCTTGAACTCGATTTGAAAGATACCTATGCTGAGGTTACCAAATATATGGAAGCCAATCCGCGAAGGATTTCAAAAATTGAGGTGAACTTATTTATAAAAGGCAAATTGAGCGACAAGGAAAAGACAATCTTGGAAAACGTTGCCAGGACCTGTCCTGTGGTCCAAAGCATTCACCCGGATATTGAAAAAAATATTTCTTTTACTTATAACTGATCAGTTCATAAAATTTAGAGTGCCTAAAATGTCTAAAATAATGGAGGCTTGAATTTTATGTTAATCAGAAACAGCAAATTTTCGAAAGAAATTTGCTGTTTCTGATTTATAATAGCCCATTTATATTTTTTTTTAAACTCAAAATACTCCAGAATTCGGGTAATTTACTCAATCAGAAAAAATACCCGATCAATAATTTGCTGCTTCAGCCTTTGCGAGCTCAAATTCCGCCATCATTTCACGCACAATTTGGGCTGCGGGTTTAATATCGTGGATCAGTCCTGCAATTTGACCAATTTCGAGTTCTCCATCTTCAATATCGCCTTCAAACATTCCTTTTTTGGCACGTGCGCGCCCGAGTAATTTTAATAATTCTTCCCTGTTTGGTCGGGTTTCATAAAGTTTTTGAAGTTCTTCAAAAAATTTATTTTTCAGGATCCTAACCGGCGCCAGTTCTTTTAAAGTAAGTATGGTATCGCCTTCGTTTGCCTCTACCACTTTCTTTTTGAAATTGACATGAGAAGATGCCTCGTCGCTGGCTACAAACCTGGAGCCTACCTGAACTGCATCGGCGCCCAAAACCATTGCGGCAAGCATTCCACGGCCTGTGGCGATCCCTCCTGCCGCGATAAGCGGGATGTGAAGTTGTTCCTTTACCATTGGAATGAGGGTGAAGGTGGTGGTTTCATCCCGGCCATTGTGGCCACCGGCCTCAAAACCTTCGGCCACGATCGCATCAACGCCTGCTTCCTGGGATTTCAAGGCGAATTTAACGCTGCTCACAACGTGGACGACCTTTATTCCGTATGATTGTAAATGTTTAGTCCAGGTTTTTGGATTTCCTGCAGAAGTAAACACGATTTTCACATCTTCTTCAATGATTATTTTAATAATTTCGTCGATATCAGGATACAACATCGGGACATTCACGGCAAAGGGGTTGGAGGTCGCCATTTTACATTTTTGGATGTGTTCCCGAAGGACCTCAGGATACATGGAACCTGCGCCTATAATTCCCAATCCGCCTTCATTGCTTACTGCGCTTGCCAGTTTCCAACCGCTCGCCCAAATCATTCCGGCTTGTATAATAGGATATTTTATGTTGAAGAGTTGCGTAATTTTATTGGACATGCTTTTATTGTGATTTTTGATAATGAAAGCTGGAGACAGCTATTCCTGTAAAGAAACTACAATTTAACTATAAAATTAAAAAGACAAGGTTATGTTTTAAGAAATTGTAGAAAGGTGCTTACTTTAACCGCGAAGGCCGCAAAGTTTCCGCAAAGTCTTGCTATTCTATTCGGCACTTCAGATAAGTAGTCCCTTTCTAATTTCCAATTCATAATTATCCAGTTGGTTCATTTTCAATCATCTTTTTATTTGCGACCTCGGCGTTTTTTTTTCTTGGCGTGCTTTGCGGTTAAAAAGGAATGAAGCAAAAACGGCAATTCTATATTGAGATATATAAAATAATCTACAATGTTCTGAAACATATCCAAAGACAATAGTCTGGAATGCTTTAATTTTCTTCAGAAGAAATAACCCCAGAACCTAACAATTCATCTTCCCTATACCAGGCAACAAACTGGCCTTCGGTAATAGCCGACTGCATATTTTTAAAAACAACGTACATCCCGTTTTCGGTTTGGTATAAAGTCGCTTCCTCCAAGGGTTGGCGATAGCGTATCCTTGCCAAAACCTGTAGTTCTTCACCTGCTTTCATTGTGAGATCCCGGCGAACCCAATGTACTTCATCCCCTTTTACAAAAAGGGCTTTTCTAAACAGCCCGGGGTGTTCTTTGCCTTGCCCCGTGTAAATAACATTTGATATCACATCGGTTCCAATTACAAACAAGGGTTCAGGCGTACCTCCTACGGCAAGGCCTTTGCGCTGGCCGGTAGTAAAGTAATGGGCTCCCTGATGTTTTCCCACCACTTTTCCATCACTCACCTGGTATTTATATTTTTTTGAAAGATAGCTCAATTCCTCAATTTTTGAATTGAAGTCGGGAATTTCAGCCTTATAGAGTTCCTTTTCGGCATCAATTTCAACAATAACGCCTTCTTTGGGCTTTAATTTTTGCTGAAGGAATTCCGGCAAACGAACTTTTCCTATAAAACAAAGTCCCTGGGAATCTTTTTTGTTTGCGGTGATCAAATCCTGTTTAGCTGCAATTTTCCGAACTTCCGGCTTTTGCAATTCCCCAATGGGGAAAAGTGTTTTAGACAATTGTTCCTGTGTGAGCTGACAAAGAAAATAAGATTGATCCTTATTGTCATCTTTTCCGGCAAGCAGTTGATAGGTGGTCTTGCCGTCTTTCTCAATTTCCCCTTTCCGGCAATAATGCCCCGTAGCGACATAATCTGCACCCAAAGTGAGCGCGATCTTCATAAAAACATCAAACTTTATTTCCCGGTTGCATAACACATCGGGATTTGGGGTACGGCCAAGTTCGTATTCCCGGAACATATAATCTACTATGCGTTCTTTGTATTGTTCGCTCAAATCGACAATTTGAAATGGAATCCCCAATTTTTCGGCA
>Ga0307486_1002757_pt1 | contig 11990 bp, 6 predicted proteins | sample CBIW02metaG_FD_203663 | JGI IMG/M metagenome (GOLD analysis project Ga0307486, IMG submission 203663) | Sea-ice brine microbial communities from Beaufort Sea near Barrow, Alaska, United States - CBIW 0.2 | ecosystem: Environmental > Aquatic > Marine > Coastal | place: USA: Alaska | collected... | reverse complement strand
TGCCCATATATCCCCCGACTTGCGTTAGTACCCCGGTGCGTCTGTGTCGTGACTCGCAAAGACTCCGCTGGTCTCAGGTTCAAGCTTAACCAGAGCGCCCGCTGCCGTCACCCGCACGGGGACATGGGGTACCCCCATTATGGGGGGAGGGTGGCTCCCGGCTCCCCGGCATCCGCTGCCCCGCGCATTAACGACGGATGGCCCCTGCCGAAGCAGGGGCCATCCGTTTGGAGCTGCGGGTTACTAGTTATAGGTACCCGGTGTCAGGTCATCCGACGAGAAGCTGTCGAAGTCCACAAAGCTGAGGTCACCCTCGGTGAACGTGGCATCCTCGGTGAAGATGCGGTTCGGGTAACGCTCGGCCTTGGCCTCTTCCGTTGCCTCGACGGTGACGTCGCGGTAACGGGCAAGACCGGTGCCGGCCGGGATGAGCTTTCCGATGATGACGTTCTCCTTGAGACCCATCAGCGGGTCGCTCTTGCCTTCCATGGCCGCCTGGGTAAGAACCCGGGTGGTTTCCTGGAAGGAAGCAGCCGAAAGCCAGGACTCGGTCGCCAGCGATGCCTTGGTGATACCCATGACTTCCTGACGAGCGGATGCCGTCTTCTTGCCCTCGGTGAGCGCGGTGCGGTTGAGGTCGTTGTACTTCAACCGGTCAACGAGCTCACCCGGAAGCAGTCCGGTGTCGCCGTGCTCCACGACGGTCACCTTGCGAAGCATCTGGCGAACGATGACCTCGATGTGCTTGTCGTGAATGGGCACACCCTGCGAACGGTAGACCTCCTGCACACCGGAGACGAGGTGCTTCTGCACCGCGCGAACACCCTTGACGCGAAGAACTTCCTTCGGGTCGACGGCGCCGATGATGATTTGGGTACCGAGCTCAACGTGCTGGCCGTCTTCAACCAGAAGCGTTGAACGCTTCAGCACCGGGTAAGCGATCGCTTCGTCGCCATTGTCGGGGGTCAGAATAACCTTGCGGCCCTTGTCTGAATCCTCGATCGTGATGCGTCCGGCCGAGTCCACGATGGGCGAGGCACCCTTGGGGGTGCGCGCCTCGAAGAGCTCCTGAACACGCGGCAGACCCTGGGTGATGTCATCAGCGGATGCCGACCCACCCGTGTGGAAGGTACGCATGGTCAGCTGGGTGCCGGGCTCACCGATGGACTGCGCGGCAATAATACCGACGGCCTCACCGATGTCGACGAGCTGGCCGGTGGCCAGCGAGCGGCCGTAGCAGACCGCACACACACCAACAGCCGACTCGCAGGTGAGTACCGAGCGCACCTTGATGGTTTCGACACCCCCGGCGATGAGCTTGGCAATGAGCACGTCTCCCACGTCGTCTCCGGCGTCGGCGATGACCTCACCAGCGGCATTGGCTGCGGGTGCCGCCAGGCTGCGAGCGTAGACCGCGTTTTCCACGTTGAAGTCGACGAGCAATCCGCCGTCCTCGTCGCGAAGCAAAGCGCCGGTGGCGTCGGTTCCCGCAATGGGCAGCTCCAGGCCCTTGCGCGTTCCACAGTCGTCTTCACGAATGATGACGTCCTGCGACACGTCCACCAGACGACGGGTGAGGTACCCCGAGTCGGCGGTACGCAGAGCGGTGTCAGCCAGCCCCTTACGAGCACCGTGAGTAGCAATGAAGTACTCGGCCACAGACAGGCCTTCGCGATAGCTCGAGATGATCGGGCGAGGGATGATCTCACCCTTCGGGTTGTTCACGAGGCCTCGCATGCCGGCGATGTTACGCACCTGCAGCCAGTTACCACGAGCACCAGAGGTCACCATGCGGTTGATGGTGTTATCGGCCGGGATGTTGTCCTGCATGGCCTGCGCCACATCTTCAGTGGCCCGAGTCCAAATCTGGATGAGCTCCTGACGACGCTCAAGGTCGGTGGTGAGTCCCTTATCAAACTGTCCCTGAACCTTGGCGGCCTGCTTCTCGTAACCGGCGACGATCTCCTTCTTGTTCGGAGGAGTCAAAATGTCGCTGAGCGCAACGGTCACGCCGCTTCGGGTTGCCCAGTAGAAACCGGCATCCTTAATGCGGTCGAGTGTTGCCGCAACTTCTACCTTGACGTACCGCTCGGCGAGGTCGTTGACAATGGTCGACATGGTGACCTTGTTGGCAACGTCTTCGAAGTACGGGTAGTCCGCCGGAAGCGTCTCGTTGAAGATGGCGCGACCCAAGCTCGTGGTGACCAGAACGACACCCTCGGCCTTGCCGCCCACCAGCTCAACGCCCTCGGGCTGGGTGCCCTCGGCGAAGTACTTGTCGGTCAGGCGGATGCGCACCTTGGCGTTCAGGTCAAGCGACTTCTGGTCGAACGCCAAAATGGCCTCAGACACGCTCGTGAACGCGCGGCCTTCTCCGACCACACCTTCCTTCATCGTGGTGAGGTGGTGCAGACCGATGATCATGTCCTGCGTGGGCAGGGTGACCGGGCGGCCGTCGGAGGGCTTCAGGATGTTGTTCGAGGCCAGCATCAAAATGCGTGCCTCGGCCTGCGCCTCAACCGACAAGGGCAGGTGCACAGCCATCTGGTCACCGTCGAAGTCGGCGTTGAACGCCGCACAAACGAGCGGGTGCAGCTGGATGGCCTTGCCCTCAACGAGCTGAGGCTCGAAGGCCTGGATGCCTAGGCGGTGCAGGGTGGGTGCACGGTTGAGCATGACCGGGCGTTCGCGAATGATTTCTTCGAGGACGTCCCAGACCTGCGGGCGGCTACGCTCCACCATGCGCTTGGCAGCCTTGATGTTCTGAGCATGGCTCAGGTCGATCAGGCGCTTGATGACGAAGGGCTTGAACAGCTCCAACGCCATCTGCTTGGGCAGACCACACTGGTGCAGCTTGAGCTGCGGGCCAACGACGATGACCGAACGGCCGGAGTAGTCAACGCGCTTGCCGAGCAGGTTCTGACGAAAGCGACCCTGCTTACCCTTGAGCATGTCGCTCAGGGACTTGAGGGCACGGTTTCCGGTACCGGTGACCGGGCGACCGCGACGACCGTTGTCGAAGAGTGCATCAACGGCCTCTTGCAGCATGCGCTTCTCGTTGTTCACGATGATCTCGGGAGCACCGAGGTCAAGCAGGCGACGCAGGCGGTTGTTGCGGTTGATGACACGACGGTAGAGGTCGTTCAGGTCGCTGGTCGCGAACCGGCCGCCGTCAAGCTGCACCATGGGGCGCAGCTCGGGAGGCAGCACGGGTACGACATCGAGCACCATTCCGGCCGGCGAGTTGCCGGTCATGATGAACGCGTTGACCACACGCAGGCGCTTGATGGCGCGGATCTTCTTCTGACCCTTGCCTTCGGCGATCTGCAGGTGCAGGTTTTCGCTTTCGGTGACCAGGTCGAAAGCCTCAAGACGCTTCTTGATGGCTTCGGCGCCCATGTAGGCCTCGAAGTACATGCCGAAACGGTCCTGCAGCTCGTGGAAGACGGAGTCTTCCGGCTTCAGGTCGCCAACCTTGAGAGTGCGGAAGTCTTCCCACACACGTTCAAGGTGCGCGATCTGCTCGTCCAGGGACTTGCGAACCTGGCCCATTTCCTTCTCGGCAGCATCCTTGGTGCGCTTCTTCTGGTCGCTCTTGGCGCCTTCGTCCTCCAGTGCTGCAAGGTCGGTTTCGAGGCGCTGCAAACGATCAGCGATGCGCTGGTCGCGGCTTCCCTCAATGGTCTTGAGTTCGAGGCGAAGCTCGTTCTCCAGGCCCGGCATGTCCTGATGGCGACCGTCTTCGTCCACCGTGATGACCATGTAGGCGGCAAAGTAGATGACCTTTTCGAGGTCCTTCGGCGCCATGTCCAGCAGGTAACCGAGCCGCGAGGGCACACCCTTGAAGTACCAGATGTGCGTCACCGGGGCAGCGAGTTCGATGTGGCCCATGCGCTCACGGCGCACCGACGACTTGGTAACCTCTACGCCGCAACGCTCGCAGACGATGCCTTTGAAGCGCACGCGCTTGTACTTGCCACAGGAGCACTCCCAGTCCCGCGAAGGGCCAAAGATCTGCTCGCCAAACAGGCCGTCTTTTTCGGGCTTGAGTGTGCGGTAGTTGATGGTTTCGGGCTTCTTGACCTCACCGTGCGACCAACGACGGATGTCGTCTGCCGTAGCCAGGCCAATACGAAGCTCGTCAAAAGTTGTTACGTCGAGCAATTTCTCTCCTTGGAAAGTTTTCGAAGTTTCTTTGGGCCGGGCTTAGATGTCGTCGATGGACGACGACTCAAACCGGGTGGAAATGTTGATGCCGAGCTCTTCCGCAGCGCGGAACACCTCGTCATCCGTGTCGCGCAGGCTCACTGCAGTACCGTCGGCCGAGAGCACCTCGACGTTCAAGCACAGCGACTGCATTTCCTTGATCAGAACCTTGAAGCTCTCGGGGATGCCGGGTTCCTGAATGTTCTCACCCTTGACGATGGCTTCGTACACCTTGACGCGGCCGAGGATATCGTCGGATTTGATGGTCAGGAGTTCCTGCAGGGCGTAAGCGGCTCCGTATGCTTCGAGCGCCCACACCTCCATCTCACCGAAACGCTGTCCACCGAACTGCGCCTTACCACCCAGCGGCTGCTGCGTGATCATGGAGTACGGGCCCGTCGAACGAGCGTGGATCTTGTCGTCGACGAGGTGGTGCAGCTTCAGGATGTACATGTAGCCCACCGACACCGGCATCGGGAACGGCTCGCCGGAGCGGCCATCGAAGAGCTGGGTCTTGCCAGAGGCATCGATCATGCGTTCGCCGTCACGGGTCGGAATGGTGGACTCCAGGAGTCCCTCAATCTCGACCTCAAGCGCGCCGTCGAAGACCGGTGTAGCAACCTTGGTGTTCGGGGCGGCACTGAAAGCCTGCTCGGGAAGACGAGCAGCCCATTTTGGCTTGCCCTCAACGTTCCAACCCTGCTTCGCAATCCAGCCGAGGTGCGTTTCGAGCACCTGGCCAAAGTTCATGCGACCGGGGATGCCGAGCGGGTTCAGGATGATGTCAACCGGGGTTCCGTCGGCGAGGAACGGCATGTCCTCGATCGGCAGAATGCGGGAGATAACACCCTTGTTGCCGTGACGGCCGGCCAGCTTGTCGCCCTCGGTGATCTTGCGCTTCTGCGCAATGAACACGACAACGCGCTGGTTGACGCCGCTTCCGAGCTCATCGTCGCCATCCTGCGAGTCGAACACCTTGACACCGATGATGGTGCCGCGCTCACCGTGGGGAACCTTTAGGCTCGTGTCGCGAACTTCGCGGCTCTTCTCGTTGAAGATGGCGCGCAGGAGGCGTTCCTCAGCGGAAAGCTCGGTCTCGCCCTTGGGCGTGACCTTGCCGACGAGGATGTCGCCGGGGCGCACCTCGGCACCGATGCGAATGATGCCACGCTCGTCGAGGTCGGCGAGGAAGTCCGGAGACACGTTGGGCAGGTCGCGAGTGATCTCTTCCTTACCCAGTTTGGTGTCGCGGGCATCCACTTCGTACTCTTCGATGTGAATCGAGGAGAGCGTGTCGTCTTTCACCAGGTTCTGGCTGAGGATGATCGCGTCTTCGAAGTTGTAGCCTTCCCACGGCATGAATGCCACGAGCAGGTTCTTTCCGAGGGCGAGTTCGCCCTGGTCGGTGGCTGGGCCGTCGGCGATAACTTCGCCGGCTTCAATGCGCTCACCGGCATTGACGATCACGCGGTGGTTAAAGCTGGTGCCCTGGTTGGAGCGGGAGAACTTGCGCAGGTAATAGTCCTGCGTTCCGCCCTCATCCAGCTGGATGGTGACGACGTCAGCCGAGACCTCGGAGACCACACCGGGCTTCAGCGCGGTGAGCACGTCACCGGCGTCGATGGCCGTGTAGACCTCCATGCCGGTTCCCACCAGTGGGCTGTCGCTAAGCAGCAGCGGCACCGCCTGACGCTGCATGTTGGCGCCCATGAGCGCACGGTTAGCATCGTCGTGCTCGAGGAACGGGATGAGGCTGGTGGCAACCGACACCATCTGGCGCGGCGAGACATCCATGTAGCCAATGTCTTCAGCGGGAACGAGGTCGACCTCGCCACCCTTCTTACGAGCGAGCACGCGGGTCTCGGCGAAGTGCGAGTCCTTGGTGAGCGCTGCGTTGGCCTGGGCCACGATGAAGTCGTCTTCCTCACTTGCGGTGAGGTAGTCGATTATCTCCGTTACCTTGTTGTTGATAACGCGGCGGTACGGCGTCTCGATGAAACCAAACGCATTGATCTGCGCGAACGAGGCGAGCGAACCGATCAGGCCGATGTTCGGCCCTTCCGGGGTTTCGATGGGGCACATGCGGCCATAGTGCGAGGGGTGAACGTCTCGCACCTCAACGCCGGCGCGGTCACGAGAGAGACCACCCGGGCCAAGAGCCGAGAGCCGACGCTTGTGCGTCAATCCGGCGAGCGGGTTGTTCTGGTCCATGAATTGGCTCAGCTGGCTAGTTCCGAAGAACTCCTTGATCGCGGCAACGACGGGGCGCACGTTGATCAGGGTCTGCGGGGTAATCGCTTCAATGTCCTGCGTGGTCATGCGCTCGCGAACGACACGCTCCATGCGGGACAGGCCGGTGCGCACCTGGTTCTGGATGAGCTCACCAACGGCACGGATACGACGGTTACCGAAGTGGTCGATGTCGTCGATGTCGATGTTGATGTCGGTCATCTTGCCGTCGCGCAGGCCCTTGAGGGTGGTCTGGTTGTCGTGCAGAGCAACGAGGTACTTGATGGTGGCGAGGATGTCCTCGAGCGTGAGTACCGAGCTGTTCAGCGGGGCTTCGAGGCCGAGCTTGCGGTTGATCTTGTAGCGACCAACCTTGGCCAAGTCGTAGCGCTTGGAGTTGAAGAAGAAGTTATCCAGAAGCGCACGTGCAGCCTCGGCGGCAACCTGCTCGCCTGGGCGAAGCTTGCGGTAGATGTCTTTAAGGGCTTCTTCCTTGGTAAGGATGTTGTCCTTCTCGAGGGTGAGCTCGATGGACGCATAGCCCTTGAACTCTTCGAGGATCTGCTCGCTGGAAAGACCAAGGGCCTTCAGGAAAACGGTTACAGACTGCTTGCGCTTGCGGTCAATGCGCACGCCAACCTGGTCGCGCTTGTCGATCTCGAATTCAAGCCAAGCACCACGGCTCGGAATGACGCGTGCTGAGTAGATGTCCTTGTCGGACGTCTTCTCCTGCTCGCGGTTGAAGTAGACACCCGGGGAGCGCACCAGCTGCGACACGACGACACGCTCGGTGCCGTTGATGACGAAGGTGCCCTTGGGGGTCATAAGCGGAAAGTCACCCATGAATACGGTCTGAGTCTTGATCTCACCGGTGAGGTGATTCATGAACTCAGCGTTCACGTAGAGGGGTGCGGAGTAGGTCTTACCCTTTTCCTTGCACTCGTCAATGGTGTATTTCTCCGGCTCGAGCTCCGGGTTGGTGAAGGAGAGCTGCATCGTTTCGCCGAGGTCTTCGATGGGTGAGATCTCTTCAAAGATCTCATCGAGCCCGGTGTGATTCGGCAGGTCCTGGCGTCCGGCTTTCTGGGCCTCGGCGACGCGAGCCTTCCAGATGTCGTTGCCGACGAGCCAGTCGAAGCTCTCGGTCTGCAAAGCAAGCAGATCCGGAACGTTCAAGTGGTCGCTGATCTTCGCGAACGACAGACGCTCAGCTGAGCGGCCGTTCTTGGGTGAGTTGGTGGTTGCGTTGCGCGCAGCAGCCAAGGAAATAACCTCCGTGGACCCCGTCAGGTCTAGTTACTGTTATTGGTGAGGACTCCGCAGACCCTAGGAAAGAAACTCGTAGGAAATGTGCTTCAAGGTGGCTTGAACACGCAAAGCCGACCGCAATATGAAGGCAAGGTTTGTCTGGGAGCGCAAGGATCAAGCATATGCCCGACACCGTAAAATGTCTAGCTCAGTGTTGACGATAATGAGATACTCAGGTATAACCCAGCCTTTTGCCGGCCCAATCGGTGATTTATCCCGGGCGGAGCGCGCACGGAAGGTGTGGGAACGCGTTCCGGCCTAACCGGCACGGACCACCGTAGGTAAAACCGGATCCGTTGCGACACGCCGGGTTGTGGGCGCATAAATTGCGGGGCGCCACAAATTTCACCGGCATAAGGCGTCAAACTCCGTGCCAGCCAGGCCGGAGGGTAGGCAGTGAGGCTGCTCGGCTCATCGAGGGCGCAGACTAGACGCATGAGTACAGGGCGCAGCAGCAGGGGCGGCGAGCAGCATCCGTCTGTCGTATTGAAGTTGAGCGGGCATACGGCGGTCATTGAACCAGACCGCTTTACCCCCGGCAGCTTTCAACTCGTCGTTGACGGCACCCCGCAGTCGCACGTCAATATTGACCACCCCGACGAGCTGTTCTTCGAGTACATCCAGCGCATCGGGCACGTTATTGATCTGCTCGGCGATCCACAGGAACCGATCACTGCCGTACACCTCGGAGCCGGCGCCCTCACCCTGCCGCGCTATGTGGAGGCGACCCGACCGGGTTCACGCCAGCAGGTCGTGGAGATTGAAAGTGATCTAATCGATTTCGTGCGCGCCGAATTGCCCTGGGATAAACGGGCCCAGCTGCGGGTGCGCCACGGTGACGCCCGCGAGGTGCTGAGCAAACTGCCCGCTGGGCTGCACGGCACGGTCGATCTCGTGGTGATCGATATCTTCTCCGGCGCGCGCACCCCCAAGCACGTCACCAGTCGCGAGTTCTTCGCACTCACCGCCCCCCTCCTGTCTCGGCGCGGCGTGGTGGCCGTGAACATAGCGGATGGCCCTGGCCTGGCGTTCGCTCGTGGGCAGGCCGCCACGCTGTCGTCGGTGTATGAGCATGTGATTGGTTTCGCCGAGACGCAGGTATTGAAGGGCCGGCGTTTTGGCAACATCGTTTTCGTGGCGGCGCACACGCCGATCGATCTCAACTGGATTCCCCGGCTGCTCGCTGGGGGGCCGCATCCGGCGAAGGTTATTGAGGGCACGGAACTGGCGCAGTTCATGGCCGGTTCGCTCGTAGCCACCGACGAAACGTCGACACAGTCTCCGCTGCCCGGTCGCACGGTCTTTCAAATCGGTCACTAGGGCCCGGCTCGGCTCCCGATCATTTAGCGCGGCAGCGGTACTCTGGAATCATCCGTTTATCGCCTGCGGCCGCGGCCGCCCTCGTCATTACAGGACCACACCCTGAGTTTCATCATCGGTTACGACCCCACCACACTGTGCGAAAAAGTCGACCTTCTGGCTGCTGGCGAACGGCTTAACGAGCTCGGCAATCTACGCAGTCTGGCCGCGCTGAACGAGAAGGTGTCGCTGCTGCGCCTGGTCGGCCGACTCGATGAGGCCTTTGAAATCGCCAACGAGGCCCTGCGCCAGTCCCGCTTCACCGGCAACCGCGAGCAGGCGGTGGCCAGCCGCATCCGTCGTGCCCAGGTTTTGCAATTTCAAGGAAAACTCGACGAGGCCGCCAGCGAATTGACCCACTGCATCCTCGACTCGGAAGTTCACGAGTGGACTCGCCTGGCCGCTTATGCGAGGCAGCACCGGGGCAAGGTGAATTTCGACCAGGGCAATCTCGACCAGGCTCTTGCCGACTTCACCGCGGCGCTGTTTCTCCGCGAAAAAGACGGCGCGGACACCGACGAACTCGACAGCTCCCTGCTGGCGGTAGCAGTTGTCGAGGCGCATATGGCAGAGCGCGCCGCCAAGCCCTGACCTTTCGCAAGTTCGCGAACCGCACCCGCCCCGCTCCAACTCCAACTCCAACTCCAACTCCAACTCCAACTCCAACTCCAACTACCCACCCCAGCAGACTCTTCCCGCCCCGAAGTTGCTCGACTCTGTGCATAATTTCTGCAGTTTGCGCTCATTCACGCCGATGAGGCCAAAATCGAGCTGATTCTGTTAAATTGCAGGAGTTATGCGTGGGGCCGGGCCGGTGCGAAGCCAGGTAGGGGCGGCGCGCATATTGTGGCGGTAAGTTTTGCGGCAGGCTGGTCTTCGACGATCCGAATCGGCGAGAGCTGGGGCTGGCGCAATTAATCGAGGTAGGAAAGCAGAATGAGTCTTCATCGGATACAGCTCCGGGGTCGCACCGGCGTGATCGCCCTCACAATGGCAGCCGTCGCACTGGTCGCACTCGCCGCCTGCTCTTCCGCTGAACCCCGGGCTGCTGTTCAAACCGAGCTTCCGGCAACCGACATCCCGAGCCAAGAGGCAGCGCCGTTTGGTGAGTCAACGCCGGTGCATCCGGTGGGCGAACCGGTCGTGATCGCATCGGGACTGAGCGCGCCGTGGTCGATCCTTCGACTGCCCAGCGGCGCCACCCTCATCGGCGAACGTGACTCCACCCGCGTACGCGAATTGCTCCCTGACGGTTCCCTGCGCGGCGCCGGCACGGTAACGCAGGCTGAACCGAGCGGCGAAGGTGGTTTGCTGGGCCTGGCCTTTCTCGCCGATTCCGCCGCGCCAGACGGCGCCGGCTGGGTTTACGCCTACTTCTCCACCGCAACCGACAACCGCATCGTGCGGATGCCGCTGGCCGGCTCCCCCGGCACCCTGCGCCTCGGCACTCCCACCCCGGTACTGCAATCAATCCCCCGGGCAGGCAACCATAACGGAGGCCGCATCGCTTTCGGCCCCGACGGCATGCTCTACGCCACGGCGGGAGATGCCGGAAACACCGAAAACGCGCAAGACCCGAACTCGCTCGGCGGCAAAATCTTGCGCCTGACCCCGACCGGTGACGTGCCGAAAGACAATCCGTTCGGCACGCTCGTGTACTCGTTGGGGCACCGCAACCCGCAGGGCCTCGCTTGGGATTCGCACGACCAGCTCTGGGCAAGCGAGTTTGGCCAGAACACCTGGGACGAACTGAACCGCATCGTGCCCGGCGGAAATTACGGCTGGCCAATAGTGGAGGGCCAGGAAAATAATGCGAACTATATTGATCCGGTTCAGCAATGGCCCACCGACCAGGCCAGCCCGAGCGGCATCGCCATCGTGAACGACACTATCTTCATGGCCAGCCTGCGCGGCAGCCGGTTGTGGAGCATCCCCATCGAGCACAGCGAAGCGGATGCCGGCTCCTCCACAGCAGAGCCCCTCGCCTGGTTCACCAACAGATTTGGGCGACTGCGTGACGTGGTGCCGGGACCTGGGGGCACACTGTGGTTTGTGAGTAATAACACGGATGGCCGCGGCTCCCCCTCTGTCGGGGATGACCGTTTGTACCAGGTTGCGGTGGCGCCCTGATGATTGGTGCTGGTGAGCGGCATTTATTATCACCGGGTGCGGTGGCGGCCTAATGGCCGACCTTGTCCAAGTGCGCCGGTGGGCTGACGCACTCATTGTTTTACACCTCGACCCCACGTGGACCTTTGGCTTCGACAACGCGAAGAAGCGCGCTGGCCTGTGCAACTTCAGCAAGAAACATCTCACGGTGTCGCGCTATCTGGCGGCGCGCTATGCCGACGACGACGTCTACCAAATTCTGCTGCACGAACTCGCGCACGCCCTAGCCGGCCCGCGCGCCGGACACGGCGTGCGCTGGAAGAAGATCGCGCAGGGCCTCGGCTATGACGGTAAGCGCACCCACGACGGGGAAATCGCCGATGAGCTCGCCCCCTGGGTGGGCACTTGCCCCGCCGGGCACACGCACCACCGCTACCGCCAGCCGGCCCGGCCGCTGGCCTGCGGACTCTGCGCCCGACGGTTCGATGCGGCCCACACCATTGCCTGGGTACAACGCGAAATTACGCCGATGATGCGGCGCCAGGCCGCGGCATCCGCCGGTCGCTCAACCTAAGCCGCCGCCCGCACCCGCTCGCTGGCCCACGATGTCGGCCGCTGCACGCACCCGGTCGCTGGTCCTCACCGAAGTAAGCACCCGGCGCCCGGCCTGCCTACAATCCAGCACCGGGCCCGGCGGGCCGGAGCCAGGACCCACCACCAGGCCGGCGCGGCTAGTGCGTGTCGTAGCGCGCGAGCGCGTCGGCATCCGTTGCGAGGGT
>Ga0307486_1002753_pt1 | contig 12002 bp, 9 predicted proteins | sample CBIW02metaG_FD_203663 | JGI IMG/M metagenome (GOLD analysis project Ga0307486, IMG submission 203663) | Sea-ice brine microbial communities from Beaufort Sea near Barrow, Alaska, United States - CBIW 0.2 | ecosystem: Environmental > Aquatic > Marine > Coastal | place: USA: Alaska | collected... | reverse complement strand
TCGCTGCGCGAGGAGAGAAAATCGGTGAAGGAACGAAAGCCGAGCGGCTTCTCGTTGAAGGAGGGGTCCATCCGGCGCATCTGGTTCTTGATGGTGCCCGTGTTGAGCCACTCGTCGGCGTCGTTCTTGGCGTGACCGATCTGCAGGGCGCGCACGAGCAGCTCCGTTGCCAGTATCTGCGGGTCGATGTCGTCGCCGACTTCCGGCTCGTCGTCGAATTGCGCGTCGTCGGTGTGCGAGAACATGGGAGCCGTGATGGTTTTGCGAGCCTCGCTCGGAGGCGTGTCGGGCGCAGACTCGGCCCGTTCCTCGGCCTTCCTGCTCGCTTTCGGCGTCTCGGCGGTGCTGGCAGTGGAAGCGGCCGTAGCGGCGGACTTGTCGATTCCGGGCAGCGAGTCGTAGTCCTCGAACTCGTCGCACGCGGCGGCAAGCGAGGTACTGGTCGAGCCAGCGACGCCGATGCCGACGACGAAGCGACCCAGCCGCTTCGATTTCTGGGCGAGGGCAATGTAATCGGAGTCGCCGGCGATGATGATCACGTGGGTGAGATCGGGCAGCCGGAAGAGGTCTTCGACCACGTCGACGGCCAGACGGATGTCGGCCCCGTTCTTGGTTCCCCTGGTGGTCGTGGTGAACAGCTGGGTCAGGTCCACCGCCCGAGACATGAGCTGACGCTGGTAACTCGCATTGACGGGTACTGACCAGTCGGCGTAGGCCCGGTTGACGACCAAAGTGCCAAATGACGCGGCAAAGTCGATGATGGCGCTGAAATCGACCGTCGCGGCGGCGAGCTTGGCGGCGACCTCGGGATCGGCATCCCGGCTCGACTTGACGAAATCGCGAATGCCGTCGCGCTGGAAGGCATTGCGCCCGTGCAGCTGCTGATAGCGCGAGATGACGATGTTGTCGAAGTCGATGTAGAGGCCGACACGTGCATCGTTCGGTTCAGTCATAGTGAGCTCCTTGGCCGCAGGCGGAAGACTCAGTAGCGATCCGGTACTACCAGTCTGCGGCGAGTGAGGTGGTGAGGGCAACTCGGGTACCCGCGCGCCGAGAAATCCACCGCCCTCGAACTCGCCCTCGAACGAGCCGTCGAACGAGCCGTCGAAATGCTGCCCGATCACCGCGCGAAAGTTTCCACAACTGAAACCTGCGCATCACATCACTGAAAAGTCCCAGATTTAACCTAAAGCGATGGGTCGGGAAAACACAGCATGATTGACCGGGTCGATCCCTTCATCGGGACCGATGTCACCAGCCTGCCGACGAGCAGTGGCCTTGCCGCCACCTGGTGGTGGCCTAAACCGCAGATCGGCAACACGCACCCCGGGGCAACGTTTCCACTCGGCATGGTGTCGGCCTGCGCGTATTCCGGCGCGTATCCCACCGGGTACGGACGCCACGATCTCAGCCTGGAGGGCATCCCGGAGCGCTTGCATGACCATCAGCTCGCATCGGGCTTCACGCACTTTCAGCAATCCGGCACCGGAGCCATTCGCAAGTACTACAACTACTTTCGGGTCACCCCGATGGTGGAGCCCCTCGACGCGCTCGGCCGAACGTGGGAGTTGAGCGAGGAGCAGGCAGAACCCGGCTGGTACTCCGCGACACTGGACTCCAAGATCACGGCGGAACTGACCGTCGGGCCGAAAAGCGCCGTGCATCGCTATACCTTTCCCAAGCACGGCAACGCCCGTATTGTGATCGATTTCTCGATGGGCGGCTTGCTGATTCCCTACGGCGCCACCATCCCGTTGCGTGCCCACATCGAATGCCTCGAGCCTGGTGTGGCCTGCGGCCAGATCGTGGCTGAAGGCGTTCCCCTCTCGGTGTATATCGAGTGTGACACTCCGCAATGGCGCCAGATGCTCTGGTACGACCGTCGCCTGATGCCGGGGGGCACCCGTCTGGACTTCGACCGCATCCGACCCACCACCCTGCGCACCTTCGGCCTGATGTGGGCGGGTCCGAGCGAACAGGGGGAGACCATCGAACTGCGCATCGGCTTCTCACTGCGTGGTGTCGAACAGGCCAGAAAGAACCTCCTCGCCGACTGCGGTCCCGCCCCCGCCGCGTTCACGCAGCGACGTGCCCAAACAGCGGATGCCTGGCGCAGCAGCCTCGACGCCATCACTGTCGTCACCCCGTCAGCCGAACGCCAGTCGATCTTTGCTACCGCGCTCTACCACGCACTGATCAAGCCGTGCCTGGCCCCGTCGGAGAGCCCGTTCTGGCCCGATGACGGGCCCTTCGCCTTCGACATCACCACGATGTGGGACATCTACCGCACGCAGCTGCCGCTGCTCACTGCGGTCATGCCCGCCCGTGCCGTGGAACTCGCGACAGCTCTGCTCACGATTTGTGAGGAGGAAGGCAATTTCCCGATCGGGTACCGCATGGCCCGCGGCAGCGACCGGTTCTCCCGTCAGGGCAGCGCGCTGGTACACACGTTCCTCGCCGACCTGTGCCAGCTCGGCCTGCCGGGCATCGACTGGGACTGGGCGCTGGTTCATATGTCCGACGACCTGCGGCGCACCTACGGTGAGGAATTCCTGCTGCGCGGTATCGCGCATCCGATCACGCATACCCTCGACCTTGCCTTCGGGTACTGGTGCACCGCGAAGGTGGCCGAGCATGTCGGCGATAGCGCTCTGGCGCACCAGTTCACCGCCCTCGCCGAGCAGTGGCCGAATGCCTACGACCAGGAGACGGGGTTGCTCAAAGACTCCACCTTCTATGAGGGCAGCCGGTACAACTATTCTTTTCGCCTGCAGCACGACATGGCCGGCCGGATCGCCCTCAGCGGCGGTGCGGAGCGGTTCATCGGGCAATTGGACACCTTTTTCGGATTCGGGGCCGAACCCGTGCAGCAGTTGGGCGAGGTGCCTGAGCCTTCGCTGGTGCTGGCCGGCTACGAACTCGGGCGGTTCGAGGGACTCAACAACGAACCCGACATGGACGCCCCGTGGGCGTACCACTACGTGGGTCGCTGCGATCGCACGGCCGAGATCGTGCATAACGTGGTGCATCAACAATTCGGTATCGGCCGGGGTGGGCTCCCGGGCAACGACGACTCCGGCGGATTGAGCTCCTGGTACGTCTGGGCGTCGCTGGGTCTGTTCCCGGTCGCCGGGCAGAACCTGTTCTTGGTCAACGCGCCCTCGTTTGAGGAATCGTCGATCGTCGTGGGACGCAACACCCTCACGATACGCACCAGCGGATTCGTTGAACCCGTCGCGGGCGGGCCGGTGCAATACGTGCAGGCGGTGACCTTCAACGGTGATCCGCTCACCCGCAGCTGGCTACGCGGCACCGAGGTGCACCGGGGCGGAGATCTTCTGGTCGAACTGGGCCCCGCACCCGGCGAGTGGGGAACCGTGAACCTCCCGCCCAGCACCACCAGCTACCCCTGATCATCCCTCTGCATTAGGAGAGTCGAAAAATGGAATCCATGAAGTTGACCGACAACCGGCTCGTCATTGTCGTCCGGGCCGATCCCGTCATCTGTGGGCATTCGGTAGAGGCGCGCAACCTCGCTGAAACGGCTCTCGAGCGCGGCTTCAACGAGGTTCGTATAGTTACCTGGCCGATTGAGCAGCTTCAGAAATCCGGGCTGCCGTTGAAACCGCTCGACTCCGTGCTGCCATACAGCCCGGGTATCTTCGTGGACCGGCCGGAGCCGGTGGGGGACTACAAGATCATCGACGGCCGGTATCTTGCCGGCGTCACGGGCAGGCTGATCGAACTCTTCACCGACGGGGTGCCCACAGTGTGCCTCTCCCTGTATCTGAGCCCGCACACGCTCGCGGTGTCGGATGCCGTGCGCGCGGCGGTCGGAACCGGTCTGCCCGTGAACGTCACAACGATCGCCGAGGCGGTCGGTTCCGACGTGACCAATGTCGTGCGCACCGCGGTGGACGAGGGGCGCCTCGGCGCCGCAGCCCATATCCTCTCGAGTTACCTCAGCCAGGATCACTGTGTTGCGGTCTCGGAGTACACCCGGGGGCTGATTCTTGCGGAGGCCGAACTCGTCGACGCGCAGTTCGGAACGCGCTACGCGGCACAGTGCCACGAGCGCGTGTCGATCTCCTATCCCGCGATCGATTCCGATGCCTACCTCGATCTTGACGACGCTGTGCTGGGCGATGTTCTCACCGCGCGCGGGCTGGAACGCAACGGCTACATTCTGTTCCTGTCCCGGCTCACGGCCGCCAAGGGGGTCGATGACCTCATCGCGGGCTATGAGCTCAGCGAGGCGAATACGTCGGCGGTCCTCGTCATCGCCGGCCGTGGTCCGCAGGAGGCAGCCCTGCGCGAAATCGCGGCACGATCACCGCTGGCCCATCGCATCCTCTTTCTCAATGATGTCGGCGACGCCGAGAAGCCGTACCTCATGGCCGGCTGCGCGGCCTTCGTGCTCCCGAGCAAGCCGCGCCCCGAGTTCGTGGAGACCTTCGGTATTGCTCTGGCCGAGAAGATGCTTGCCGGCGGCGGACCGGTCATCACCACGCTCACCGGTGGCATCGGCGAGGCCGTCGGCGGTTTCGCGCTCATCGTTCCGGTTGAGGACCCGGCCGCGATCGCGACCGCCGTCGATCATGCTGTGCTGGAGACCACGGATGCCGAGCGGCAGGCGTGGGCACTGCGCGCTCGCAACTATGCGATGCAGTTCGACCGCCGTACAGTGTTCGACCGGATGTTCGCTCTCGTTTCGGAGGGAGCTGGATCGGTGCCGCACACTGAAGGGCGGTAACCCGAGGTGTCTGGGTCAGACCGAACCGGCCGTGTACCCGACGAGGCCGGATCGCTCCGGCTACTCGGGCGCTACTCGGGAGCGGTGTCGAGCCAGGACATGCCGCGCAGCTGCAGTCGCATCCCGCCGGGCTCCGTGAACAGGACGAACAGCACTCCGGAACAGGCGGCGCAGCGTGCCACCCGTGCCTGCTCGTCGCCGTAAACCACGGCGCGCGCCAGCACGGCGACATCTCCGCAGCCCGCGCACCGGCCGCGAACTGTCACATCGAGCTGAAGCTCTGACAGGATGCCGGCAAGTGCGTTGCCGTCGACATGTCCGCGCATCAGGAGCCTCCAAACCGCTCGGTTTTGATGCGGTGCGGGTCGTGGCCGAGCTCCACCAGATTCGTCGCAACCGCTTCCACGAACCCGGTGGGCCCGCAGACGAACACGCTGGGGGAGCGGCCGACAGGAATGGCTTCGGCCTCCAGATCGGCAGCGGTGATTCGGGAGGCCGGTCGCGGCCATCCTGTCGGCGTGCGTCGTGTGAAGAGCCAGGTGACGGCGAGCCCGGGGGAGGGTTGCGTGAGTTCCTCGCGGAAGAAGGCGTCCTCCTCACCGCGCAGGGAGTACAGCAGCCGGAATTCCGCCGTGCTGCGGGCCGCCCGGTGCGAGCGAATCATTGCCATGAGAGGCACGATGCCTGAACCTCCGCCGATGAGCTGCACCGGCTCTGTTTGGTCCGGCCGCCACACAAACCAGCCGCCGAGCGGGCCGCGCACCTCGAGCTCGTCCCCGATCCTTAACTCGTCCACAAGATACGGGGACACCTCCCCGTGTGGGAACCGGTCGACCGCGAGCTCGAGGCGCTCCCCTTCTCCCGCCGAGGCGAGCGAGTAGGAACGCACGGCTTGATAGCCGTCCGGTGCGGTCAGCCGGGCATCGAGGTGCTGACCGGCGATGTTGCCGCCCCAACCCGGTACCTCCAACACAATGGCACGCCCCGACGTGGCTTCCGCTCGCACCTCGACAACGGTTCCCACCATCCAGCCGCCGGTCACCAATAGCGTTGCTCGAGCCAGGGATCGCCGTACAGGTGGTACCCGTTCTGCTCCCAGAAGCCCGGGTCGTCATCGCTGTGCATGACCAGCCCGCGAATCCACTTGGCGCTCTTCCAGAAATACAGGTGAGGCACGAGCAGCCGGGCCGGGCCGCCATGCTCCGGGTCGAGGTCGTCCCCGTCGAATCGGGTGGCGATCCATGCCTTCCCGTCGAGCAGGTCCTCCAGCGGCAGGTTGGTCGTGTACCCGCCGTACGAATGCGCCATCACGAATTCATTGTCGCTGTCGACATTCGCGAACAGGGTGTCGAGGGACACGCCGCGCCATGTCGTGCCGAGCTTCGACCACCGTGTGACGCAGTGGATGTCCACGGTCACGTCTTCCAACGGCAACGCGTGGAGCTGTTGCCAGTCCCACCGCTGCACCTCGCCGGATTCGGTGCGGATGGAGAATTCCCAGTCGGCGGTGTCGATGATCGGAGTCGGGCCGGCGGAGAGCACCGGGAAGTCGCGGGTGAGGTACTGGCCCGGCGGGAGGTCAGGGTTCTGTTCTCGACTGCGCCCGAAGAATCCCCGCGAGATGACGCTCATCCGCTGCTCCTTTCGATGCCAACACCCTACTCATCGTGGTGCGGTGCGCAAGGCGCATAAGCGTTCCGGCTCAGAGCGAAGGCGGGCGGAGACGCCCTGTACCGTGGAGGGGCGGGGTCATTTCTTGTGCCCGTTTCACCGGCACCCGGAGAAAGAGAATTTCGTTTATGCGCGTTCGCGCCCACGCACGATCCTGGCTGCGCGCAACCGTCGCCGCCGTCGCCATCGCCACCCTCGTCACCGGGTGCAGCGCCACCGCGCAGACCGGCACGAGCAATACGCTCACCTACGCCATCAACGGCGGCACGCTCAGCGGCGGCAAGATGGATATCCACTCCTCCGCTTTCCAGGCCACGGCCCTCGTGATGCGCAACTCCTTCGACTCCCTCGTCTATCAGAAGACGGATGGCTCGTTCGTGCCGTGGCTTGCCGAGTCGTGGGAGGTCTCCGACGACGGACTGCATTACACCTTCGCCCTGCGTGACGACGTCACGTTCCATGACGGCGAACCTTTCAACGCCGAGGCGGTCAAGGCCAACTTTGAGCACGTCGTCGCTCCCGAAACGGCGTCAGCGGATGCCGCGAGCCTGATCGGATACGCCGAGACCGGCGGCTTCTACGCGGGCACTTCCGTCATCGACGAGTACACGGTGCGTGTGGACTTCAACCAGCCATACGCTCCGTTCCTGCAGGCGGTGAGTACCGCCAAGCTTGGCTTCTACTCACCGGAAACGCTGCGCGACAATGCCGCTCAGCTGCCCGCGGGCGGTCCAGGCATCTCGGTGGGAACCGGTCCGTATATCCTCAGCGACTACACGCCCGACCAGAGCATCGTCTTCACCGCCAACGAGGACTACGACTGGGCGCCGGAGGGCAGCGCTCATCAGGGCGTACCCTCCATCGACACGCTCGTGTTCCGGATCCTGCCCGAGTCGTCGGTGCGCACCGGTGCCCTCACGAGTGGGGAAGCCCAGATCGCGAGCGACATCACTCCGAACGCCGTGGGCCAGATCGGCGACGACTTCACGATTAAAAACGTGACGATGCCCGGACTGCCGTACACCCTGTTCCTCAACGAGGCGCACGGCGTCTTCGCCGACGAAAACGTGCGCCGCGCCTTCGCCCTGGGTGTGGACATCGGCCCGGCTGTGGAGAGCATCTACCAGGGGCAGGCGGACCGCGCCTGGAGCATTCTTTCCCCGGCCACCCCCAATTCCTACGACCCGAGCCTCGAAGACAGCTGGACGTTCGACCCCGACCAGGCCAATGCACTGCTGGACGCGTCCGGTTGGATCGAGCGTGACTCAGAGGGCTACCGTACCCAGGACGGCGTGCGGTTGAGCGCCCGGTGGCTCGCCTACACCCCGATCTCCGACGCGAAGGCGAGCTTCGGTGACGTGGTGCAGTCCGACCTGCGCGATCTCGGCTTCGAAATCGTGCGTGACAACCGCGAGATCGCCCAGTACTACGAAGGCTTCGAGGCGCGCGACTACGACCTCTCGGACTGGAGTTTTCCCAGCGTCGACGCCGACGTGCTGCGTGCCCACCTGCACACCGGAGGCTACAAGAACGGCTCCTCCATCGCCGACCGCGTCGTGGACCAGCTCCTCGACGACGCCATCGCCACGAGCGATCCGGCCGAGCGAGAAGCCCTCTACCAGCAACTGCAGCAGTGGAACGCGTCCCACGTTGCCATGGTGCCGATCACCGTGCCCACCGCCATCACCGCGTACAGCCCGATCATCCAGAACCTGAGCTTCGACCTCTACGGGCAGCCGCTCTTCTACGAGGCCTCCCTCACGACCGCCCAGTGACCCCGGGTCGCGTGGGGCGTGCACGCCGGCCGGGCACCCACCTGGCCGGCCGGATCGGGGGCATGCTGCTCGTGGTCTGGGGTGCCGCCACGGTGGGCTTCTTCTCGCTGCGTATGATCCAGGGCGATCCGGTGAATGTGATGGTCGGGCTCGGAAACGTGTCGGAGCAGGTGCGCGACCAGATCCGTGCGGACTGGGGGCTCGCCGACCCGCTGATCGTGCAGTATGTCAGCTATCTCGCGCGTCTGCTCCGGGGCGATCTGGGAACCTCGTACCGCATGCAGCAGCCTGTCGCGGATGTCATCGGCCAGCAGCTCGTACCCACAGTGCAGCTGATGCTCCTCGCCCTCGCGTGCGCCCTGCTGCTCGCCCTCGCCTCGGCGCTGCTGGGCCGTGGCCGCCGAAGGGCACCCGTGGCCGGCCTGCTCGAACTTGTCGCGGTCTCGTCGCCGACGTTCTGGATCGGCCTCGTCTTGATCGCCGCCTTCGGATTCGGCCTCGGCTGGTTCCCGGTGGTGGCCACGGCCGGATTCGGTGCCCTCGTGCTGCCTGCGGTGACCCTCGCCATTCCGGTCGCCGGCATTCTCAGTCAGGTGCTGCGGCAGGGCCTCGACGACGCGGCCGCCCTGCCCTTCGTCGATACAGTGCGTGCCCGCGGCGCCAGCCACACCCGCCTCGTGCTGCGACATACCCTTCGGCACGCCGCGGCGAACAGCGTCACCCTGACCGGATACATCGTGGGATCCCTGCTCGGCGGGTCGGTGCTCGTGGAGACGGTCTTTGCCCGTCCCGGACTCGGCCGGGTGGCCCTCAATGCCATCGTCGACCGGGACATGCCGGTGGTGCTGGGCATCATCGTGCTTGCCGCCGCGGCGTTTTCGCTGGTCAATCTGCTCGTCGATCTCCTCGCCGACCGCATCGACCCGCGCCTGGCGACCGAGCGGGCCTACGCATGAGCATTCTCACCGCAGCCCAGAAAAAAACCGCGAAGCGGATGCCCGCGCCGGCCCTCTTCCTGTCGGCCGGTTTTCTGGCGCTCCTCCTGCTGGCGGCATTCCTTCCCGGGCTGTTCACCGCCGCCGATCCGCTGCGCACTGACATCGGCCAGTCGTTGCTGGCACCTGACTCTCGGCATCCCTTCGGGACGGACCAGGCCGGCCGCGACGTCTTCGCGCGAGTGATCCACGGTGCGCGGTACTCGCTCGCGATCGGCTTCGGCGCGACCGTGATCGCCGTCGTAGCGGGACTCCTGATCGGTTCTCTGGCTGGGCTGATGCGCCGGGTCGGTGACGGTGTGCTGAGCCGGGCGATCGAGATTGTGATGGCGTTCCCCGAGTTTCTGCTCGCGCTGATCGTGATCGCGATCATCGGGCCGGGAGAGGCGAGCCTACTCGTGGCCGTTGCCATTGCGGTCGTCCCCGCGTACGCGCGCGTCGCCCGGATGCAGACGCTCGTGGTGAAGCGTGCCGGATACGTCGAGGCGGCCCGCACGCTCGGGGTCTCACCGACGGTCACGGTGCTGCGTCACGTGGTGCCGAATGCCCTGGCGCCGCTGCTCGTGATGGCGACCATGGGAATCGGCACGGCCATCACCGCCGCCGCCGGTCTGAGCTTTCTGGGCCTCGGGCCCAAGCCGCCCACGCCGGAATGGGGGCTCATCCTCTCCGGAGGGCGCAACTTCCTCGCCACGGCCTGGTGGATCGCTGTTTTCCCCGGGCTCGTGATCACCGCCACCGTGGTGTCCACGAGCATCCTCGGCCGGCACCTGCAGGCCAGCACGGCCGGACCGCAACGATGAGCGTCGTGAGCGTGCGCAACCTGCGTGTGGTCATGCCGGGCTCTACCACGGCCGAGGTGGACGGGGTGTCATTCAGCATCGATGCCGGACAGTGCCTGGGAATCGTGGGGGAGTCCGGCGCCGGCAAAACCCTGACCGCGCGCAGCCTGATCGGACTCGCCGGTGCCGGGGTCAGCGCAGACGAGCTCACGGTGGCCGGCGTGGATGCCCGGTTGCTCGACGACCGGGCCTGGCGCAGCCTGCGCGGCGCCCGGGTGGGGCTGGTGAGTCAGGATGCCCTCGTCGCGCTCGACCCGCTGCGCCGGGTGGGTGCCGAGGTGGCCGAACCGCTCGAGGTGCACAAACCACAGCTCGGCCGCGCCGATCGTTCGCGCCGGGTGCTGCAGCTGCTGGAGCAGGTTGCGATACCCGATCCGAACCTGCGCTCTCGGCAGTACCCGCACGAACTCTCCGGCGGACTGCGCCAGCGCGCGCTCATCGCCTCTGCCCTCGCAGCGTCGCCGAGCCTGCTGATTGCCGACGAACCGACGACCGCCCTCGATGCGACCGTGCAGGCGCAGATCCTCCACCTCTTGCGTGAACTCAAGGAATCGGGACTGGCGCTGGTGCTGATCAGCCACGACCTGGGCGTCATCCGCGAGCTCGCCGATCAGGTGGCCGTGATGAAAGACGGACGTTTCGTGGAGGTACAGGCCGCCGGCGACCTGTTTGCTGCGCCGCGGCATCCGTACACCCGCGATTTGCTCGCGGCGGCCTCGCTGGGCACCGCGACGCCTCCGAAGCCGGGCCCCGTGGTGCTGGCTGCACACAACCTCGCCAAGACCTTTGGCACGGGCGTTGGCACGCGTGCGGCCGTCGACGGGGTGTCGTTCGAGCTGCGCGCCGGCCACACCGTGGGCATCGTGGGCGAGTCGGGCTCTGGCAAGAGCACGGTGGCCGGGATGCTGCTCGGCACCCAGTCGCCCGACCGGGGCTCGGTGCTGCTCCACGGTGCACCCTGGAGCGAGGTGCCGGAATCCAAGCGGCGCGGTCGCCGCGGCGGAATCCAAATCATTCACCAGGACGCGCTGAGCGCCTTCGACCCCCGCGCCACAGTGCTGCAGATTCTGTCGGAGGCGATCGCGCTCGACGGCACCCAACGCCGGCTGCGGAAGGTGCGGGCCATGGAATTGCTTGAGCAGGTCGCGCTCAGCGACGCGGTGCTCGGGCGTCGGGCGCATGAGCTCTCCGGCGGGCAGCGGCAGCGTGTGGCGATCGCCCGGGCGCTGGCTCGCGGTCCGAGCGTCCTGGTCTGTGACGAGCCGGTGTCGGCTCTCGACGCGCGGGTGCAGTCCCAAGTGCTCGCGCTGCTGGCTTCACTGCAGCAGTCCACTGGGCTCGCGATGGTCTTCATCTCGCATGACCTCGCTGTTGTCAGGGCGCTCAGCCATGACATTCTTGTGATGAAGGATGGATTGGTCGTGGAGCATGGGGCGGCGGCTGGGGTGTTCGCGGCACCGCAGCATCCGTTCACCCGCGAACTGCTCGCCGCTCACCATGGAAACCGGGGTTCGTGAGGCTGGCCGCCGGGTATTGCACCATCCGCAGAGGGGGGCGAGCCTCGGATCACAGGCGAGCGTGCACCCTGAGAACTTGCTGACTGCTGACTGGTTGCGGAACATTCCGCAACCCTCAGGCGTTTCACCCCGCGAGGTCGCAGCCGTCGGTACGATCTCATTTTTGACACGTTCACACTGCAAGGAGAACACACGATGACACGCACAACGGAGAAGGCGATTCTGGCCGGGGGCTGTTTCTGGGGCGCCCAGCAGCTGCTGCGTCGGCGTACGGGCATGATTTCCACGAGGGTGGGGTATTCCGGCGGTGACACCCCCAACGCGACTTATCGCCACCATGGCGACCATGCGGAGGCCGTCGAGATCGTGTTCGACCCCGAACTCATCTCCTACCGCGAGCTGCTTGAGTTCTTCTTCCAGATTCACGACCCCTCGACGCGGGACCGTCA
>Ga0307486_1002752_pt1 | contig 12009 bp, 10 predicted proteins | sample CBIW02metaG_FD_203663 | JGI IMG/M metagenome (GOLD analysis project Ga0307486, IMG submission 203663) | Sea-ice brine microbial communities from Beaufort Sea near Barrow, Alaska, United States - CBIW 0.2 | ecosystem: Environmental > Aquatic > Marine > Coastal | place: USA: Alaska | collected... | reverse complement strand
GACCTCGCTGTGGTCAAACAGGGACCGCTCGGCGTGCTCGGCGTCCGTGGCGACGAGTCTGTCGTGGTGCCCCCGGTGCCGGTCGACGTCATCAACGGCCTCGGCGCCGGAGACGCCTTTGGAGGTGCGCTCGTGCATGGCCTGCTGACCGGTGCCTCGCTGTCCGACACCCTCGCCGGCGCGAACGCCGCTGGTTCCTATGTGGCCGGGCAGCTGTCCTGCTCTGACGCCATGCCGACGGTCGACCAGTTGTCGGCCCACCTCGCCTCGGGAGATGCGCGATGAGCCCAGCGATCAAGACCGTCACCTCCGAAGACATCCGCAAGATCGTTGACCTTCGTTGCGCCCACCCCGAGCGCATCGCCGAACTGGCGGCGGCGCGTCAGCAGCCCGATGGCCTCATCGGCCAGACCGGTCGGCTGATGCTGATCGCGACTGACCACCCGGCACGCGGCGCTCTGCGCGCGGGTGACAACCCGCTCGCGATGGGTGATCGCGTCGAGCTGCTTGATCGCATCGTCCGTTCGTTGGACCGTCCCGGGGTTGACGGCTTCCTCGGCACCGCGGACCTGATCGAGGACCTGCTGGTTCTCGGGGCGCTCGAGGGCAAGGTCGTCATCGGTTCGATGAACCGGGGCGGATTGGCTGGCACCGCATTCGAGATTGATGACCGGTTCACCGCCTACGACGCGCAGTCGATTGCAGCCGGCGGCTACCAGGGCGGCAAGATGCTCTTTCGTATCGACCCGGACGACCCCAGCACGGTGTCGACCATGCAGGCCTGTGCGCAGGCCGTTGACTCCTTGGCCCAGCACCAGCTGATGGCCATGGTCGAGCCGTTCATCTCCCATCGCGATGAGACCGGACGCATCCGCAATGACCTGTCGACCGAAGCGGTCGTCCGCTCGGCAACTGTCGCTGCCGGACTGGCCAGCACCTCGGCCCACACCTGGCTCAAGATGCCAGTCATCGAAGGCATGGAGACCGTGCTCGCCTCGACCACGCTGCCGGTGCTGTTGCTCGGCGGCGAGGTCGGTGCCGACCAAGACGTTCAGTTCGCAGCCTGGTCCAAGGCGCTGGCTAGTCCGATGGTCCGGGGCATGGTGGTGGGACGCACGCTGCTGTTCCCGCCCAGCGGATCGGTCGAAGCAGCCGTTGACGCCACCGTGGAGCTGATGACCCAATGAGAAGCGTTGAGATCACGCCCGCCTCGGCCGGCTGGGCCCACAGCGGTCTGGTCGTGCTGACCCTGGTGGCGGGGGAGTCCGAGACCCTGGCGTTGGGTGATGCCGAGGCAATGGTGATCTCGCTCGCTGGATCAGCAGATGTGCTGGTCGACGACACCGCGTTCACCCTCCACGGCCGCAGCAGCGTCTTCGCCGGTCCCAGCGACGTTGTCTATGCCCCGCGTGACTCCGAGCTGTCCGTCACGAGCGCCGAGGGCGGTCGTTTCGCGGTCTGCACGGCGGTGTGCAGCAACCGCCTTGAACCGGCGTATCTGCCCGTGGGAGACGTTCCGGTCGAGCTGCGCGGCGCCGGCCAGGCGAGCCGTCAGGTCAACAACTTCGGTATCCCCGGTGTGCTCGAGGCTGATCGGATGATCGCCTGCGAGGTGCTGACGCCCGGCGGCAACTGGTCGTCGTACCCGCCGCACAAGCACGATGAAGAGCGCGAAGGCGAGGAGACGCGCCTCGAGGAGATCTACTACTTCGAGGTGGCCGACGGCCCCAACGGCCCCGGCTTCGGGTTCCAGCGCGCGTACGGCCACGATGACGCCGAGATCGACATCTCGACCGAAGTGCGCACCGGCGACGTCGTGCTGATTCCACACGGCTGGCACGGTCCGTCGATCGCGGCTCCCGGCTATGACCTGTACTACCTGAATGTGATGGCCGGCCCCGGCAGCGAGCGCGCCTGGCTCATCTGTGACGACCCGGCGCACACCTGGATCCGTGACACCTGGGCCGATCAGCCCATCGATCCCCGCCTGCCGTTTGGAGCGAAGGCATGACGACCCTCACGGTCGCCCAGGCGACCATCCGCTTCCTTGAAGCCCAGTACACCGAGCGTGATGGCGTCGAGACGCCGTTCTTCGCCGGCTGCTGGGGCATCTTCGGCCACGGCAATGTCGCGGGTGTCGGCCAGGCGCTCCTGGAGTGCGAGCAGTCCCATGATCAGCTCGCGCCTGATGGCGACCGGGTCCGCCACACCCTGCGCTACTTCCACGGCCGCAACGAGCAGGCCATGGTGCATGCCGCCGTGGCGTACGCCCGTCAGCGCGACCGGCTGGCGGCGATGGCCGTCACGTCCTCGGTCGGCCCCGGCGCCACCAACATGATCACCGGCGCTGCACTTGCCACGGTCAACCGGCTGCCTGTGCTGCTGCTGCCCGGCGACACCTTCGCCACCCGCGTCGCCAACCCCGTTCTGCAGGAGCTGGAGAACACCCAGCAGGGTGACATCTCGGTCAATGACGCCTTCCGGCCCGTATCGGTGTACTTCGACCGGATCAACCGCCCTGAACAGCTCGCTTCGGCGCTGCTGCAGGCCATGCGGATCCTGACCGATCCGGCTGCGACCGGCGCGGTGACGCTGGCGCTGCCGCAGGACGTCCAGGCCGAGTCATTCGACTTCCCTGATGAGCTGTTCGCCAGGCGCGTGTGGCACGTCGCTCGTCCTGTGCCGGAGCCCGCCGCGCTCGAGCGTGCGGTCGCTGCGATCCGCTCGGCCCGCAAGCCGCTGGTCATCGCCGGTGGCGGTGTCGCGTACTCGCAGGCCAATGCCGCACTGCAGGCGTTCGCCGAGGCCACCGGCATTCCGGTGGCTGAGTCGCAGGCCGGCAAGGGCTCGCTCGCCTACGACCACCCGCAGTCGGTCGGTGCCATCGGTGCCACCGGCACCACGGCGGCCAATGCGCTCGCCGAAGAAGCTGACGTCGTGATTGGCATCGGTACCCGGTACAGCGACTTCACCACTGCCTCCCGCACCCTGTTTCAAGGTGGAGGCGTGCGGTTCGTGAATCTGAACGTATCGGCTTTCGACACGCACAAGCACTCCGCCGTCAGTCTGGTTGCTGACGCCCGCGAGGGGCTGACCTCCCTGACTGCCGCGCTCCAAGGCTGGTCAGCCGATCCGGCCCACACCGCCCGCGCCACCGAGCTTGCGGGGGAGTGGGACGCCATGGTCGAACGCGCCTACGCCGGCGAGGGTGCCCCGCAAGTGGCCGACGGCCTGGCCATCCAGTCGCAGGTCATCGGCGCGGTCAACGAACTCTCCGATCCGCGCGATGTGGTGGTCTGCGCCGCCGGATCGATGCCTGGCGACCTGCACAAGCTGTGGCGCACCCGCGACCGCAAGGGCTATCACGTAGAGTACGGCTTCTCCTGCATGGGCTACGAGATCGCCGGCGGCCTCGGCGTCAAGATGGCCGTGCTCGATGAGGATGACGACCGCGACGTCTTCGTCATGGTCGGTGATGGCTCCTACCTGATGATGAACACCGAGCTCGTCACCGCAGTCGCCGAGGGCATCAAGGTCATCGTCGTCCTGGTGCAGAATCACGGCTACGCCTCGATCGGCGCCCTCTCGGAGTCGCTCGGCTCGCAACGATTCGGCACGTCGTACCGATACCGCACCTCGACCGGGCTTGACGGCGACAAGTTGCCGGTCGACTTGGCCGCGAATGCCGCCAGTCTCGGTGCCGATGTGCTGCCGGTGACGGGCATCGAGGGCTTCCGGGACGCCGTGCGCAAGGCCAAAGCGTCCACTCGGACCACCGTGATCCACGTCGAGACCGATCCGCTGGTCCCGGCACCCGACAGCCCCGCGTGGTGGGACGTGCCGGTCTCGGAGGTTTCCGTCCTCGAGTCGACCCAGCAGGCCCGCCGCGACTACGACAACCACAAGACCCGCCAGCGTCCACTCGTGACGCCGGCACCCGAGCAGAAGACTGCACCTATTCAGAAAGGCCTGGCATGACGCAGTACGACCACTACATCAATGGGCAGAATTTCCAGGGTGAGAGCGACCGCTTCGCCGACGTGTACGACCCCGCCGTGGGTGCCCCGACATCGCAGGTTCGCCTGGCGACCGCCGGCGACGTCGACGTCGCAGTCACCGCCGCGGCAACGGCTTTCACGACCTGGAGCGAGACGTCGGTGACCGCCCGCTCGCGCATCATGTTCGCGTTCCGCGAGCTGTTGGTGCAGCAGGAGGACGAGCTCGCCGCAGTCATCTCTTCCGAGCACGGCAAGACGCTCGACGACGCCAGGGGCGAGGTCGTGCGGGGCCGTGAGGTCGTCGAGTTCGCCTGCGGCATCCCGCAGCTGCTCAAGGGTGAGTTCAGCGATCAGGTCTCCAGCAACATCGACTCGCACACATTCCGCCAGCCGATCGGGGTCGTCGCCGGCATCACGCCGTTCAACTTCCCGATCATGGTGCCGTTGTGGATGCACCCCGTTGCGATCGCGACGGGCAACACATTCATCCTCAAGCCGTCCGAGCGGGTGCCAGGTGCCTCTGACCTGGTGGCTCGCCTCTACACCGAGGCTGGTCTGCCCGACGGTGTGTTCAACGTGGTGCACGGTGACAAGGTCGCGGTCGACGCTCTCCTTGAACACCCCGGCATCGCCGGTGTCTCGTTCGTTGGCTCCACGCCTATTGCGCGCTACGTGCACGAGGGCGCCTCGCGTACCGGCAAGCGGGTCCAGGCGCTTGGGGGCGCCAAGAACCACGCCGTGGTCATGCCCGATGCCGATCTGGATTACGCCGCTGATCACATTGTGGCCGCCGGCTACGGATCGGCCGGCCAACGGTGCATGGCTACCTCGGCCGTCGTCGCGGTTGGCCCGGTCGCTGACCTGCTGGTCGACAAGATCCGCGAACGCAGCATCGGCCTGAAGGTCGGCATCGGCACCGACCCGGACTCTGAGATGGGCCCCGTCGTCACGAAGGCCTCGCGTGATCGCATCGTCGACTACATCGGTCAGGGCGAGGCCGCTGGCGCCAAGGTCGTCGTCGACGGCCGGGATCTGGTGGTTGCCGATCACGAGGGGGGCTTCTTCGTGGGCCCCACCCTGATCGACCACGCCACCACAGACATGTCGGTCTACACCGACGAGATTTTCGGGCCCGTGCTGACCGTGCTGCGGGTTCCGACCTTGGACGTTGCCATCGAGTTGGTCAACGCCAACCCGTACGGCAACGGCACAGCAGTGTTCACTTCCTCGGGTGAAGTGGCACGAACCTTCCAGCGGAAAGTCCACGTGGGCATGATCGGCATCAACGTGCCGGTTCCAGTCCCGATGGCCTTCCACTCCTTCGGAGGCTGGAAGGACTCGCTCTTCGGCGACCACCACATGCATGGTCCCGAGGGCGTGAGGTTCTACACCCAACAGAAGGTGGTCACTACCCGGTGGCCACACGTCAGCGAGGAGTCTCTCGCGCAGCTGAACTTTCCGACGGCACAGTGACGCCGTGAAAGCCTCGAAGATCCAAAGGAACACAGCCATGAACAAGCTCAAGCTCGCCAGCGGCCTCGCCATCGTCGGTCTACTCCTCGCCGCGTGCAGCGGCACGGGTAAAGACGACACAACCGCAGATGACACCCAAGACCTCAGCTACGCCGTGATCACCCACAGTGGACCCGGCGATGCCTTCTGGGACCGGGTGAAGTCCGGCGCCGAGAAGGCCGGCGATGACTACGGCGCCAACGTCCAGTACAGCGCTGATCCTGATCCGGCCAAGCAGTCGCAACTGATCGACAACGCCGTGGCGCAGAAGGTCGACGGCATCGTGGTCTCGATGGCCAACCCTGACGGCCTCGAGGGCAGCATCAAGAAGGCCGTGGCCGCTGGCGTTCCGGTCGTCACGATCAACTCCGGTGTCGAGCGCTTCAAGGAGTTCGGCGCCATCACTCACATCGGTCAGAGCGAGACCATCGCCGGCGAGGCTGTCGGTGAGCGACTGAAGGATGAGGGCCAGAAGAACGCCATCTGTGTCATCCAGGAGGCCGGAAATGTGGGCCTCGAGGAGCGCTGCAAGGCAGCGGCCGGCACCTTCGGCGGCACGATGGTCAACATTCAGGTCGACGGCACCAATGACGCCGAGGTCAAGGCCACCATCAAGGCCAAGTTGCAGTCAGACGACTCGATTGACACGGTGCTCACCCTGGGTGGGCAGTACGCGATCGACGCCGTGGGTGCGGTCGACGAGTCAGGCAGCGCGGCGAAGGTTGCCACGTTCGACCTGTCCGATGACGTCGTCAAGGCGATCGAGGACGGCAAGATCTTGTTCGCGGTCGACCAGCAGCCATACGTGCAGGGCTTCCTCGGGGTCACGACCCTGTACCTGAAGTCGATCAACGGCAATGATGTGGGCGGTGGCCAGCCGATCAACTCCGGTCCGGCCTTCGTCACCAAGGAGAATGCGGCCCAGGTGGCCAAATTCGCCGCGAACGGCACCCGCTGATCTGCTGAGTGACTTGGGGTGGCGTCGCCGGTCGGCGCCACCCCAGCGCCGTCGAACCGAAAGGACCTGTCATGTCGACAGCCTCGGCATCACCGGACGAGAGAGTCGCGTCGAGATCCGCGCTGTCGCGCATTGCCGCACGCCCTGAGGTGGGGGCTGCGGTGGCCGCGATCGCCGTCATGATCTTCTTCTCGCTGAACAGCGACCAATTCCTTTCCATGGCTGGCGCCGGTGTGTGGCTGGAGTCCGCCTCGACATTCGGCATCATGGCTGTGGCTGTCGCGATGCTGATGATCGGCGGTGAGTTCGACCTTTCGGCCGGCGTCATGACCGGCTTCACCGCGCTCGTCGTGGGCATCTTGACCACCAACTACGGAGTCAACATCTGGGCGGCGGTCCTGATCTCCCTCGGGCTCGCCCTGACAGTCGGCGCGATCAACGGCTACATGGTCATGCGCACCGGGTTGCCGAGCTTCATCATCACGCTCGGCACCTTCTTCATCCTGCAGGGCATCGACCTCGCAGCCACCAAGCTGATCATCGGTCAGGTCACGATCCAGGGCATGACGGGCGTGCCGTTCTACGACTCGATCAAGCCACTGTTCGGCACCCCGATCACCATCGCGGGCGGCACCTTCTACGTGTCGGTCCTGTGGTGGATAGTGGCGACTGCCGTCGCGACGTGGATCCTGCTGCGCACCAAGGCCGGCAACTGGATCTTCGCGGTCGGTGGGGCTCAGCAGTCGGCGCGCCAGGTGGGCGTCAACGTGATGCGTACCAAGATCGGCCTGTTCATGACGACCGCCGGCGCCGGCTGGTTGGTCGGGATGATCTCGCTGTTTCGCACCTCGACAGTGCAGGCCAACACCGGGGTGGGGCAGGAGTTCATCTACATCATCTGCGCCGTGGTGGGCGGGTGCCTGCTGACCGGCGGCTTCGGTTCGGCGGTCGGCGCCGCACTCGGCGCCCTGATCTACGGCATGACCTTCCAGGGCATCACTTTTGCCCAATGGGACACGAATTGGCTGCGCACGTTCCTCGGAGCGATGCTGCTGGCGGCGGTCCTGCTCAATAGCTGGGTTCGCAAGAGAGCGGAGACTGCACGATGACCACAGATTCGACTCCGGACCAGGGCACGCCACTCATCGAGGTCAGAGACATCGGCAAGCGCTACGGCAGCATCATCGCCCTGAGCGATGTCAGTACGTCGGTCCGCGCCGGCCAGGTCACCTGTGTCCTGGGTGACAACGGTGCCGGCAAATCGACCTTCATCAAGATCCTGGCCGGTGTGCACGAGCACAGCGATGGCGAAATGCTGATCGACGGCAAGAAGACCACCTTCGGCAGTCCGCGCGACGCGCTCGGCCGCGGGATCGCCACGGTCTACCAGGACCTCGCAGTCGTGTCGCTGATGCCGGTGTGGCGCAACTTCTTCCTGGGTTCGGAGGTGACCAAGGGCCGCGGACCGTTGCGCCGGTTGGATATCGGATTCATGCGCAAGACTGCCAAGGAAGAGTTGGCTGCGATGGGAATCGACCTGCGTGATGTCGACCAGCCCATCGGCACTCTGTCCGGCGGCGAGCGCCAGTGTGTCGCGATCGCGCGGGCGGTGTTCTTCGGCGCCCGGGTGCTGATCCTCGACGAGCCGACGGCCGCGCTGGGCGTCAAGCAGTCCGGTGTCGTGCTCAAGTACATCGCCAAGGCGCGCGAGCGTGGTCTGGGCGTCGTGCTCATCACGCACAACCCGCACCACGCCTACCCCGTGGGTGATCGCTTCATGCTGCTGCGTCGTGGCAAGAGCATGGGTGACTTCGCCAAGGCCGAGATCAGCCTGGACGACCTGACCTCGATGATGGCCGGCGGTGCGGAGCTGGAGTCGCTGACGCAAAAGTTGGAGGCCTCGATGGGCGAAGACTCCGAGGTGACACAAGAGTTCAAGGCCGAGGTCGATACGTGACCAAGGACCTGCGGGTCGGGATCGTCGGCTTCGGCTGGATGGGCCAGGTGCACGCTCGCGCCCTGTCCCGGCTGCTGCAGCACTACCCGGACGCTCCGCTGCGCCCTCGCCTGGTTGCGGTGGCTGATAATGCACCTGATGACCGCACCAAGCGTGCGGCGGCCGCCTATGGTTTTGAACATCAGCTGACCGACTGGCGTGAGCTCGTCACCCATCCCGAGGTCGATCTCGTGTGTGTCACGGGACCGAACTTCATCCACCGCGATGTCGCCGTCGAGGCCGCGAAGGCGGGCAAGCACCTGTGGGTCGAGAAGCCGGCGGGACGCGACTCGGGCGAGACCGCCGAGATCGTGGCCGCTGTGGAGGCGGCCGGAGTCCAGGCCGCAGCCGGATTCAACTACCGCAACGTCCCGGCAGTCGAGCGCGCGAAACAGATCGTGGCCTCGGGCCGTATCGGCACCGTCGAGCACACCATCGTCCGTTTTCTGGCCGACTACTCCGCCGATCCGGACGCGGCGCTGTCGTGGCGCTTCCAGAACCAGTTATCCGGCTCTGGCGTGCTGGGCGATCTGGTCAGTCACGCCGCCGACCTGCTGCGCTATGTCGTCACCGACATCGACGAGATCGTGGTCGACCGCGCCACCTTCATCGCGCAACGGCGCGCGGCTGTGCCAGGCGCGATGCACTACGAGAAGGGCACAGGTGCCGTCGGCGACGTCGAGAACGAGGACTACGTCAACGCACTGTTTCGTCTGGTCGACGGCTCGCGGGGCATCCTGGAGTCCAGCCGCACAGCCGTGGGAGAGCAGAACACCTATGGCATCGAGGTGCACGGCACCCAGGGTGCGTTGGCATGGGACTTCCGCCGAATGAACGAACTCCGCGTGTGTTCTGGTGCCGACTACCTCAACAGCTTCTACACCACTGAGTACGCAGGTCCCGGCGATGGAGAGCTCAGCGCCTTCCAGCCGGGCACCAACAATCCCATCGGCTTCGACGACCTCAAGGTCATCGAGGCCCGCCGGCTGGTCGAGTCCGTCGCGACCGGAATGCCGGTGGGCGCCACGATCCACGATGCGCTCCGCGCCGCACAGGCCGTCGACGCCATGATCACCTCCTCCGACGAACGAAAGTGGGTCTCCCTGTGAGCGAACGACTGCGTGTGGGCGTCATCGGTACTGGGGCCATGGGCATGTCCCACGCGAGGACCCTGGCCGCTGCCGTCCCGGCCGCTGAGGTCACGCGAGTGTTCGACATGGACACAGAGCGCGCCCGAGCCGTTGCCGATGAGGTGGGCGCGCAGCTCGCTGACTCGACCGATGCGCTGATCGCCGATGTCGACGCGTTCGTGATCGCCTCACCGGACTTCACCCATGCTGACCTGGCCATCGCCGGCATCGAGGCCGACACGTTCGTGCTGTGCGAGAAGCCGCTGGCCGACACGGCCGACGAGGCACGTCGCGTCGTCGACGCTGAGATCGCTGCCGGCCGACGCTTCGTCCAGGTGGGCTTCAACCGCCGATTCGACCCGGGATTTCGCGATCTGAAGGGCTTGATCGACGACGGCACGCTGGGTGACATCCGGGTGCTGCACGGCATCCACCGCAATGCATCCAACTCCACCAGCACCGACGACGCAGGTCTGGTGACCGGTTCGATGATTCACGAGTTCGACACCTTTCGGTGGCTGCTGGGTGGCGAGATCATTGGCATCCGGGTGGAATCGCCCATCGCCGAGGGCTTCCGCGACCCGCAGGTCGCCACGTTGTGGGCCGATGGAGGCCAGATGATCACCGTCGAGGTGTTCGTCAATGCCGGCTACGGCTACGACGTCCGCGTCGAGGCCGTCGGCACCGGCGGATCGGCCTCGCTCGAGCCGCGCACCCCGGTGGTCCGTCGAGTGGCTGGCGCCAGCGCCAGCGCGATCGGCAGCGACTTCGTCGAGCACTTCATCGAGTCGTACCGGCTCGAGCTGACGGCCTGGGCCAGCGCCTCAGCGGTTGGCGAAGTTGTCGGCGCGAGCGCCTGGGACGGGTACGCCGCCAACCTGGTGGCGGCCTCCGGTGTCGCGGCGTTGGGATCGGGCCGGCGCGAGTCGATTGAGGTGCCCGCACGTCTCGAGCTCTACCGATGAGTTTCACCCTGGCCGTGTGCTCGGAGATGGTCTACACCGATCTGCCGCACCTGGAGCGGGTGAGGCGCATCCACGCGGCGGGTTTCGCCGCCGAGATCTGGGACTGGACCGAGAAGGATGCCGCAGCGCTCATCGCGACCGGTGCGCAGTTCACCTCGATGACGGGATATGTCATGGGCGACCTGATCACTGCTGATGGGGTCGATGACCTGCTACGGACGGCCGAGCAGTCGATTCGGTTTGCCCAGCGCATCCAGTGCCCCTCGCTGAACCTGCACGGCACCGGGCTCGGCGAGGGTGGCATGCCGGTGCGTCCTGTCGAGGTGGTGACCGGCGACATGTGGCTGGCCGCGCTGCGCACGTTGGAACGTGTCGCGGCGTTGGGAGAGCAGCACGGCGTCACGTTCGTGCTGGAGAACCTCAACACCGAGGTCGACCATCCCGGCACGCCGTTTGCGAAGGCTGCCGACACGTTGGCGCTGGTGTCGGCCGTCGGCAGTTCGCACCTGAAGATGAACCTGGATCTATACCACGCCCAGATCGGCGAGGGGAACCTCGTCGAGCTGATCCAGCGCGCGGTGCCGCACATCGGCGAGGTGCAGGTCGCCGATGTCCCTGGGCGTTGCGAGCCTGGCACCGGCGAGGTCAACTGGCCGTTCATCGCGCACGCTCTCGCCGACGCAGGCTACGACGGCGTCGTGGCGATGGAGGCGTTCGCGTCCGATCGGTCGGTGGAGGGCAGTGACCGCGCCCTCGACGCCTTCCGTGCGGCCTTCACGGTCTGAGCGCTCGTCGTACGCCGAGGGCGAACAGCCGCGTTTTGGCGTGTGTTCGGCTGGTCAGCCGTCTAGTGTCGAGAGCGTGAACACTCCACAGACTCAAGCCATGGCCGGCGAGGCCGGGCCGTCCGATCTCGACGGGCACATCTACCAGCGACTCCTCAAGGAGCGCATCGTGTTCCTGGGATCTGAGGTCCGCGACTCCAACTCGAACGCGATCTGCGCGCAGATGCTGTTGCTGAACGCCGAGGACCCCGAGGCCGACATCTTCTTGTACATCAACAGCCCGGGCGGTTCGGTCGACTCGGGTATGGCGATCTACGACACGATGCAATTCATCTCCAATGACGTGGCCACCTTCGGCATGGGCCTGGCCGCCTCGATGGGCCAGTTCCTCCTCGCGGCCGGCACCGCAGGCAAGCGTTACGCCCTACCGCACGCGCGCATCATGATGCACCAGCCGTCAGGTGGCATCGGTGGCTCCGCCTCGGACATCAAGATCCAGGCCGAACAGAGTGTGTTGCTCAAGAAGCAGCTCAACCACCTGCAGTCACAGCACAGCGGGCAGACCGTCGATCAGATCGAGATCGATTCGGATCGTGACCGGTGGTTCACCCCAGACCAGGCCAAGGAATACGGCCTCATTGACCACGTGGTCGCGAGCGCGGGAG
>Ga0307486_1002751_pt1 | contig 12009 bp, 7 predicted proteins | sample CBIW02metaG_FD_203663 | JGI IMG/M metagenome (GOLD analysis project Ga0307486, IMG submission 203663) | Sea-ice brine microbial communities from Beaufort Sea near Barrow, Alaska, United States - CBIW 0.2 | ecosystem: Environmental > Aquatic > Marine > Coastal | place: USA: Alaska | collected... | reverse complement strand
GTAGGGGGTTTTTCGTGGCGGTACCGGTGGGATTTGAACCCACGGTGGAGTCTCCCCCACACGACTTTTCGAGAGTCGCACCTTCGGCCGCTCGGACACGGTACCGCCGTTGATTCTAGTAGAGACTCGGTGTCGACGCCAATCGACGAACGTGCAGTGCACACACGGATGCCGCAGAGTAGCCTCAGCGGGTGACCTCACCGACTCGACGTATCCTCTCTGCTGCCGCGACCGGAGCAGCTGTCTTCACGACCGGTATCGTGCTCGCCACGGCCTGGTTCCGCCGCGACCTCGAACAGCAGAGGACCATTCTCAACAAGACCCTGCCGGTGCATTCGGCGTGGTGGCGTGCCCACGCCAAACAACCGGGCGAGTTGCTCTACGTCGCCATCGGCGACAGTGCCGCCCAGGGCATCGGAGCGTCGAGCCCCGGCAAGAGCTACGTCGGAGTCCTCGCCGATCATGTGCGGCTGCTCACCGGTCAGACGGTGCGGGTCGTGAATCTCGGCGTGTCCGGCGCGACAGTGGATTTGGCGGTACGCGATCAGCTTCCCCGCTTCGAGAAGCTGGAGCCCGACCTGGTCACGGTCGCGATCGGGGCCAACGACATCGCCCAGTGGAACCCCGATAGGTTCGAGGCCGGTATTCGCACCGTGTTCGCGGCACTTCCGACGCATGCACTCGTGGCCGACTTGCCGTGCTTTCACCTGCCGCCCAACGAGGTCAAGGTTGCGGCGGCCAACCAGATCATTCGACGGGTCGCCGCCGAACACAGCCTCACCGTGGTGCCCCTACACAGGACGACCAAACGGGCGGGTCTACGCAGCATCACAACCCACGTCGCCAAGGATCTATTTCACCCCAACGACCGCGGCTACCGCTCCTGGGCCGAAGCGTTTCTGCCGGCGATCAGCGCTGGAGTCGCCCACCGCTTCCCTGCTGTCAGCCGCGCGTCACTGGACATCGACTAGGGGCAGGCGCGCGCGCAGGGATGGCTGTCGGTGGCCCCGGCTAGGCTCGGAACATGGCAAAATCCGTCTCCTCTTTCCGCTGCTCCGAATGCGGCTGGACCACCCTGAAATGGGCCGGTCGCTGCGGCGAGTGCCAACAGTGGGGCACCGTCGTCGATGCCGGCCAGACCGCCGGCCTTACCCGCAAGCTCAAGGCCGTCACGCTCGTCGGTGACGGTATCGCGCGACCTATCACCCACGTTGAAACGGATGCCGCCGCTCACTGGCCGACCGGAATCAACGAGTTCGACCGGGTGCTCGGCGGCGGCATCGTGCCCGGCTCGGTTGTTCTGCTCAGCGGGGAGCCCGGCGTCGGCAAATCCACCCTGCTGCTTGAGGTTGCGTCGAAGGCCGCCGCTGCCAAGAGCCGCGTGCTCTATGTCAGCGCCGAAGAATCGGTGAGCCAGGTGCGACTGCGCGCCGAACGCACCAACGCCCTTGAACCCGAGCTGTATATCGCCGCCGAAACCGACCTCGGTGTCATCCTGGGCCAGATAGACGCGGTCAAGCCCGACCTCATCATCATCGACTCCGTACAGACCGTGTCGAGTGCGCTCTCCGAAGGCTCGCCGGGTATGCCCAGCCAGGTGCGGGAGGTCGCATCCACTCTCATCCGGCTTGCCAAGGACCGCAACGTGCCTGTGCTGCTTGTCGGCCACGTCACTAAAGACGGCTCGATCGCTGGACCGCGGGTACTTGAACACCTCGTCGACGTGGTCTGCCAGTTCGAGGGTGACCGTCAGACGTCGCTACGGTTCATTCGCGCGCTCAAGAACCGGTTCGGGCCGACCGACGAGGTCGGCTGTTTTGAGATGACCGGCGACGGCATTGCCGAGGTACTCGACCCGAGCGGGCTCTTTCTCAGTCGGGCCACCGAACCCGTCGACGGCACCTGCGTGACGGTTGCCCTCGAAGGCCGACGGGCGATGCCGGTCGAGGTGCAGGCGCTCGTGACCGCGACCCAGGCGCCCAACCCGCGCCGTGTCACGAGTGGCGTTGACTCGGCCCGGGTGGCCATGCTGCTCGCGGTGTTGCAGGAGCGCGCCGGCATGAACCTCTCGACCAAGGACGTGTATGTCTCGACGGTCGGAGGGATCCGTCTCACGGAGCCAGCCGCCGACCTGGCGATCGCATTGGCCATCGCGTCGGCGTTCAGCGGCCTTGCCGTGGCACACAACGTGGTCGCGTTCGGGGAGATCAGCCTCGCCGGAGAGGTGCGCGGGGCACTCATGTCCAAACAACGGATGAATGAAGCGGTGCGTCTGGGCTTCACCACGCCGATCGACGCCGCGTGCGGATCGATCCACGCGGCGGTTGCCCTCGCGCTCGGCGCGAGCCGCAATCCGCGCGACGCCGAGCTCGATCGGTCGTTCTAGGGCCGACCAGAGCGGCGGCCGGCACTCCTAGTCGGCGTCGTCCTCGCCGAGCTGCGGGCTCAGGGCCTGGAGCAGGTCGGCCGGAGCTGCCTGCATAACGTTGGGTCCGGCGATGTCGAAGAAGACCATCTCCAGCGTCGACGCGTGCACGATGAGAAACTCGCGCAACCATTGTCCGTCGCAGACCATTACCTGGGGGTTCGTGTCGTCGGGCACCACGCGCACGTAGTTCTCCGCTGCGGAGAAGAGCAGCAGCATCCGTTTCTCGGTGCCTTCGCGGCCGAACACACGCACCTGCGCCGCCTCACCGTTGACGACCATCTGCGGCACGATCATATAGTCATTGCGCAACGCGTAGGCGACGGCGACGACGTCCTGCGCGGCCAGTGCGGCGGCGAGCGCCTCGGAATGGGGGTTGGCAGTCGTATCGGTCACCCACTCATTCAATCAGTCCTGAGCGCGTGCGCCCAGCCGGGTAGACATGCCGCAAGCGAACGGAAGCCGCCTGCTACTAGTTCAGAATCATCAACGCGGGGTCGGCCGCTTCAATTCCGTCCACGGACACGTGCAGGTAGTACGACGCACCGCCGGCCGGGACGGCGGTACGGGCTTCGGCTGCACAGGTATCCACGGCCGAGCGAGTGCGATCCCACGTGATCGGTGTTGCCAGCGGCATAGCCACACCCGGCTTGAGGGTGACCTCAGCATCGATCGGGTTGGTCTGGCAGTCGGTCGACGTCCAGTACACGTCTTGGCCGCTCATGACGGTGAACACCTGCTTGGCGTTGCCTGCGTTGATGACACAGCTAGTCGTTCCGATGTTGGTCAGACTCAGCGACAGTTCCGGCAACACGTCGGCGGCATAGCTCGTCGCATCGGTGATGGCCGCAACCTGCACTGCGGATGGATCGCAGGCCGCACCGTCAACGGCCGTGGCTACCTCGGGAATGGTGGTGGCGGCATCCGTCGGCGTGGCCGATTCGCTCGCGTTGTTTGCGGGCGTTTTCGGGTCGTTGGCGTCGCCCTTGCTCACACCGGGTTGCACAATGATGAGAAAGAGAATGACGAGCACGGCCAACAGGCCCAGCCCCACTACGAGACGCCGGCGCCGGTACACTTTGCTGGACTGGCGGCCGACCGGTTGCTTGATCGTCGACATGCCCCTAGGTTATTGATCTTCGGTGGCGGGAGCCTGCAATGACGCGCGTGTCGGCGGCAATTGCTGCCGGAATCCACAGAACCGCCCACAACCGGAGGAATCCGAATCGCGGGCGGTTCCGTGCAGCTTTCGCGGGTTAGTGGTGCCCGTGCTTCGGCGGCTTCGGCTTCTTCGGTGGCTTCGGTGCCTTCTTGGTCTTGTCGACCTTCACGTCGGTCCAGCCGATCACGTCACCGTCGGCGTTCTGCGCGGAGATGATGTATTTGCCATGCTTGAGGCCATCTGCGAGCGTGACGCTCACGGTGCCCTCAGCGCTCACGAGCAACCACCCGCCCAGATTGTCGGACTTCTTCTTGGAGTAGGCCCACACCGACACGTACTCTCCGGCGTGCGTCACCCCGACATCAACAACCACCGTGGCACCGGCTCGGTAGGAGCCCTGGTCGGTGTCGATGCGGTTCTTGAGCTTCTTGGTGAGCGACTTAGCGGAGGCTGCAGTGGGCGCATCCCCGGGTTCCGCGCTGACGTCCACCGCGATCGCCAGGCGCACGATGGTGCCCGACGGGGCGGCGGTCATCTCAAGCACGCTGTTTGGGGCGGCATCGGCCGGCACCGCAACCGTGACGATAGCTACACCCGCCGAGTCAACGGATGCCGTGCCGACGTCGGTGCCCGACCAGCTCAGCGCGAGCTCGGTGTTCTTCGGAGCGCCGAGGGAGGTGAGATTGAGGTTGCCGACCGCGAAGGCGACGGTATCCCCCGGGTGGACAGCCGCCGTGGGTTCCCCGGTGATCGAGGCCTGGTTGGCCTTGAACGACGGGGAGAGCGGACTGTTGGTCTGGATGTAGGAGATCCAGGCTTCCCGATCGACCAGGCCCGAGTCGCGGGTGGCTGTTCCATTCGTGAATTCGCGGAAGTTGTCGCCTCCGGTGAGCAGGAAGTTGAACGAACCGATGCGGTAGGACTGCGTCGGTTCGAGCTGTGTACCGTCGATCCAGATGCCCGTTATGCGATCTCCGGCGGCACGGCTGGCATTGAACGTGTAGTTCACGTTGTCGCTCAGGCCCAGCTGCAGGAACGGCCTGCTCGGGATCGTGCCGTCCGCGTTCGTCTGCCACTGCTGCTCAAGCACCGACTTGAACTGCGCGCCGGTGAGGCTCGTAGTCCAGAGGTTGTTCAGGAACGGCAGCACCGCGTTCGCCTCGGCGTAGGTGATGACACCGTCGGGAGCGAACGCGAGGTCCGAACGCATTCCACCGGGGTTGACGATGCCGATTTCGGCGCCGCCGATGGCGGGGTCGGCCAGGGACGCGCGGAGCGAGTTCGCCACGAGTGTGCCCAGGGTCGAGGGAGCCATCCGGTCTTCGGCGCACGGCGCGACTCCGCCGACACAGGCTCGAGTGATGTCGGCTGTGACCGACCCGACGGGCACGTCGCCCTGGATCGCGGCCTCGGCCAGTGCGGCGTTCGTGATCGTCTGCACTTCGGCAGCGCGCGGGTATGCGGCAACGAGATCGGCGTCGGGAGCGGTGGAGCGTGCCACGTTGCGGTTCTTCACCGTGGTCGTGTCACCGGACGCAATGTCGTAGCTGAGTACGACCTGGCCGATGTTGCCGCCGTAGCTGCCCGTCTGCAGCACCGGGCGGGTGACGCCGTCGGCTGCGCCCGGAACCTGTGCGTCCCACGCGTACTGCTTGTGCGTGTGACCGGTGAAGATAGCGTCAACCGCGGCCGACGTGTCAGTCACGATGCTCGCGAAGGCCCCGCCGATGGCGACTTCCTCCTCAAGCGTCGCACCCTCGGGGAGTCCGGCACCGGCACCCTCGTGGTACTCGGCGATCAGGACATCCGCTTCGCCATTCGACGGGTCACCGTCGGTGAGTTGGGCGGCCACGCGGTTGACGGCCGCGACGGGGTCACCGAAGCCCAGGCTCGCGATTCCGTTGGGTGAGACGAGTGACGGGGTCTCTTTCGTCACCGCGCCGATCACGCCCACCTGCACGCCCGCCACGTCGATAATGGCGTATTCCTGCATGGCGGGGGTCTCGGTGCCCACGTTGTAGACGTTGGCGCCGAGATAGTCGAAGTTGGCCGAGTCGGCCACCCGGCCGGTGAGGTCGCCGAAGCCCTGGTCGAATTCATGATTGCCAACGCTCGAGGCTGCGAGGCCCAGAGCGTTGAGAACGTTGACCGTCGGCAGGTCCTTCTGCAACGCAGAGGCGAACAGGGACGCGCCGATGTTGTCGCCACTGGACAGGAACAGCGAGTTGGCGTCACCGTACTCGGCCTTGAGCTGCTCAACGGTTCCCGCGAACTTGACGGTGTTGTCGTCGATGCGTCCGTGGAAATCGTTGATGTTGAGCAGGTTGAGCTCGACCGAGGTGGATGCCGCGAGGTTGAGTCCGAGAACGACCGGGTCGTGGTCCGAGGAGCGGAACGGGTCGGGCGAGTAGAAGTCCGTCACGTTGTTGTTGTAGCGGCTGTACTCGAGGGCGACAGACTCGACGGAGTTGATGTTCCACACGTCGACGTCGTTCACCGTGGCATCCGCTTCGGGAGAAGCGAACACGTGGTCGAGCGAACCGACAGTGCCCCCGTACGCGTAGGTGTACTCGCCGCTCTTGGCTTCCTGGTTGATGTAGCCGGCGTCGGTGAGAACCTTGATCGGGTCTTCCTGGTCGTAGGCGTTGAAGTCACCGGTGAGGAACACCCGGTCAATGCCTGTGCTGGTCTTCTGGCTGTCGGCAAATGCGACGAGTGCACTGGCCTGATTGACGCGTGAGGCGTTTGATGCACCCTGACCGTCTCCCATGTCGGCATCGACACCTGTTCCTGAACCCTTCGACTTGAAGTGGTTGACGATGGCGAGGAAACGGCTGCCCTCATCACCGGTCAGCTGGAACGCCTGAGCGAGCGGCTGGCGTGCGTTGCTGAACGCGGCGGAACCGGTGAGGATCGTGGAGTCTCCCACGGTTTCTACGGCCCCGACCTTGTAAATGAACGCGGTGCGAATGACGTCTTCATTCGCGGGAAGCTCGGTGGGCGAGGGCACGAACGCCCAGACCGTGCTGCCGGCGGCAGCGTTGAGGGCATTCACCAGGTTGGAGAGGGCATCATCGCGATCCTTGCCGAAAACTGCCGAGTTCTCAATCTCCTCAAGTGAGACCACATCGGCGCCGAGGGCGCTGATCGCAGCAACGATCTTGGCCTGCTGGCGTTCGAAGTTGACAGTGTTCGCGGCGCCGCGTGCAAGGCAGCCGCCACGAATCGTCGTCGGGTCACCCGCGCGATCGGTGTAGTACTGGCACCCGGTCAGGGAGTCCCCAACGGTGGAGAAGTAGTTCAGCACGTTGAAGCTGGCCAATCGAACGTCGCCGCCCACGTTGCGGGGAGCCGCGGTGCGGGTATTGGCGAAGGTGGCCGGCTGAACCGTAGCAGCGTTGGCCGCAGTGAGCGTCTCAGTGGGCTGGAACTTCCACGCGCCGTACCGGTAATCGAAGATGACGGGCTCTGTGAACGTCACGGCCGCGCCGATCCGCAGCGGGTCGGCGACGGTGAGGTACGGAACGGGAGTTCCCTGGTCTGAACCGGTGAGGAAGTTGGTGTTGGAACCGTCGTCGAGGGTCACGGCGCGTGCCGCGTTGTCGGCGATGGCGGCCGTGTACTCGGCCGATAGCGGGCGTGCGGTCACTGTGGGGTTGACCAAGGGCGTAGTTCCGGCCGCGAGGCCGATCTCGGCGTACTGGTTGGTCGAGTAGTTGTCGGTCACGGTGAAGTCGCCCTGCGGGGCAATCAGCATGCCCTCAAGCGACTCGCGCTGTTCTGCGCTGGTAGGCAGCGACACCGTGGCCGCCGTCGGGGCAACGATGTCGGTGCTGGAGAGCTGGGTCACGTCGTCAACGGTGCCGAAGGTGACCTCGGTCATTCCGAAGAATTCTACGACGGTGCCAACGACCTGCACGTAGTCGCCGATTTCAACGTCGGCGGTTGCCGTGTCGGAGTACGCGAAGACGCCTTGAGAGGCGGTGTGGCTGTCGAAGTCGACCGCGCCACCGGTTCCGGCGGTCTGCAGATAGAACCCGTCGAAGCCACCGGTTGGGTAGGCGGCCGTGACGATACCGGAGGTCTTGACGACGGTTCCAGCGAGCGGACTCGCATCCGTCGTGCCTTGGATTGCATCGATCGCGGTCAATTCGTCGGGCACCGGTGTCGGGTCGGGGTCTGGCCCGGGTCCGACCGGGCTGCCGGTCTCGCCTGCCGCGTTCGTGGGCGTCGGAGCCGCGGTCGTGAAGTCGTCTGCGTTGACGTCGGTGTCCACGAAATCCGTGCGGTTGACCGAGGTCGTGACGGAGGCCGCGGTGGACGCCGCGCCCTCGTAGGTGTTGGACGAGCCGTAACCGATCAGGTCGATGATTGCGGGGTCACCCACGACTGAGCCGACCGGCGGTGCCGTGAGCGCGGCGGCCTGGTCGGCGAGGAAGATCGTCCCCGATCCCCCGGAAAAGGAGAACCCGAGGGCGGCATCGGCAGTCGGAAGCTCGGCGCCGTTGTCGGCATTCGAACTGCCCTGCACGAGGTAGTAGCCGCCGGACTTGATCGTGCCGGACAGTGCGAGCGTGCCCGTGGGGTTCGAGGTACCGCCCGACGACCGGTATTGGATTGAAGTCCCGTCCAGCGACACGTCGGCGTCGGTCGGGTTGTAGAGTTCGACGAATTTGTTCAGGTAGGTCGCGCTCGAGCTTCCACCGTTCAGGTAGGCCTCGTTGATGATGACGCCAGTTCCGGCGGTGTTGGCGCTTGCCGGTACGGCAATAAGCGGGGCGGCCGCGAGGCTCACCCCCAGCAGTGTGGCAAATGCCAGCCTCGAACGGCGGCGAACAGCGGATGACATGGATCTCCTCAGTCATAGAACGATGGTCGTGTCAGTGCACCCGAGGTCGTACTGTGAAAAGGTCCCCGGCCCACGGTCCGGCAGGTGCAATAGCTCGCAGCCTAACGAGGCCCCGTGTCCGGGGGGTAAACTCCACGAATTTTGCTCATATGAGCAGCCTGTATCGTCGTGATTGGGCCGGTCCAACCGGGACGGATCAGTTGAGGCGCTTCACCATGCGGGTGTTGCCGAGCGTGTTCGGCTTCACCCGAGCCAGGTCAAGAAACTCGGCGACGCCCTCATCGGGAGAACGCACCAGCTCGGCATATACGGCCGGATCAACGGTTTCGGTGCCCATGTCGCTGAACCCGTTACGGGTGAAGAAGCCCACCTCGAAGGTGAGGCAAAACAGGCGGCTCAGGCCCAGTTCGCGGGCATCCGCTTCGAGTCGGTGCATGATGGTGCGGCCGACACCGTGGCCAAGCCACGTCGCATCGACAGCGAGGGTGCGCACTTCGCCGAGGTCGTCCCAGATCACGTGGAGAGCGCCGCAGCCGATCAGGGCACCAGTTGCATCAACAGCCACCCGAAATTCCTGCACGGCCTCGTAGAACACGACCCGGTCCTTACCGAGTAGGATGCGTTGCTGCACGAGCGGCTCGACGAGCGCTTCAATGCCGGGCACATCGCTCGTGCGCGCGCGGCGCACCGAATATTCCAGTTCGAGTTGTTCTGGTGCGGTCTGTTGCGGTTCGGTCACGCCAATCGGCCCTCTCGTGCATAATTCGTAGATCAAACAACCAGTCTAGGGATCGAGCCGCAGGTTCCGCCGCTCCGCACCTCCGCCAGCCGCCCCCTTCCCCGCGCATAACTCCTGCAATTCGCGGCCGCCTCGACCGGCCGCCCCCGGAAAGACGCGGAATCCGCGCGGCTGCGGCAGAATTTGCAGGAGTTATGCGCAGGCGGGGCTGCTTGGACAGAGAAAAGGCCCGGCAGATGGATCTGCCGGGCCTGACTGCTGGTGCTGCTACTCGCTCGTGATGGCGAGATCGGGCGAACTTGGACCGGTACCGACGGCGGCGGTCGTGTTCACTCCGACGCCCACGGGTTCAGCCCTGGCCGTCGTGGTGAAGATGTATTCGCCATCGACATAGTCGACGTGCACGTGATCCCCGGCGTTGAGCTCTCCCTGCAGGATTTTCTCCGACAGGCGGTCCTCCACCTCGCGCTGGATGGCGCGACGCAGCGGACGAGCACCGAGCGTCGGGTCGAATCCGACCTCGATCAGGTGTTCCTTCGCGGGAAGGGTGACCTCGACGGTCATGTCACGGTCGAGCAGACGCACGCCAAGACGCTTGATGAACAGGTCGACGATCTGCAGCAGCTCGGGCTTGGTCAGCTGCGGGAACACGATAACCTCGTCCACGCGGTTGAGGAACTCGGGCTTGAAGTGCTTCTTCAGCTCGTCTTTCACCTTGCCGGCCATGCGCTCGTATCCGGTCGTGGAGTCGCCTTCCAGCTGGAAGCCGACCGGTCCGCCCGAGATATCCTTGGTGCCGAGGTTGGTCGTCATGATGATGACGGTGTTCTTGAAGTCGACAACGCGACCCTGACCGTCCGTCAACCGGCCCTCTTCCAAAATCTGGAGCAGGGAGTTGAAGATGTCGGGGTGAGCCTTCTCAATCTCGTCGAACAACACGACGGAGAACGGCTTGCGACGCACCTTCTCGGTGAGCTGGCCGCCCTCTTCGAAGCCGACGAACCCGGGAGGAGCACCGAACAGGCGCGACACTGTGTGCTTCTCGCCATACTCACTCATGTCGAGCGAGATCATGGCGGCTTCGTCGTCGAACAGGAACTCGGCGAGCGCCTTGGCGAGCTCGGTCTTGCCGACGCCTGTCGGACCGGCGAAGACGAAGGAACCGGAGGGACGCTTCGGGTCCTTCAGGCCGGCACGGGTACGACGAATGGTCTTGGCGAGCGCCGCGATGGCCTCTTCCTGACCGATGACACGCTCGTGCAGCGCCTTCTCCATGAAGACGAGCCGTGAAGACTCTTCCTCGGTGAGCTTGAACACGGGGATGCCAGTGGCCTGGGCGAGAACTTCGGCGATCAGGCCCTCGTCGACCACCGCTGTGGTCTTGACGTCGCCGGACTTCCACTTCTTCTCGAGGCGCAGACGCTCGCCGAGAAGGTTCTTCTCCTCGTCGCGCAGACCAGCGGCCTTCTCGAAGTCCTGTTCCTCAATGGCGAGCTCCTTGGCGGCGCGCACGACAGCGATCTTCTCGTCGAATTCGCGCAACTCTGGCGGGCTCGACAGGATCGAGAGGCGCAGGCGAGCGCCGGCCTCGTCGATTAGGTCAATGGCCTTGTCGGGCAGGAAGCGGTCGGAAACGTAGCGGTCGGCGAGGTTCGCCGCGGCCACAAGGGCACCGTCGGTGATGGACACCTTGTGGTGCGCTTCGTAGCGGTCGCGCAGGCCCTTGAGAATGTTGATGGTGTGCGGCAGCGACGGCTCGTTGACCTGAATCGGCTGGAAACGGCGCTCGAGGGCAGCATCCTTCTCGAAGTGCTTGCGGTACTCGTCGAGGGTGGTCGCACCAATGGTCTGGAGCTCACCACGAGCCAGAAGCGGCTTGAGAATCGACGCAGCGTCGATGGCGCCCTCGGCGGCACCCGCACCTACCAGGGTGTGGATCTCGTCAATGAAGACGATGATGTCGCCGCGGGTGCGGATCTCCTTGGTGACCTTCTTCAGTCGCTCTTCGAAGTCACCGCGGTAGCGGCTTCCGGCGATGAGCGAGCCGAGGTCGAGCGAGTAGAGCTGCTTGTCTTTCAGCGTCTCTGGCACATCACCCTTGACGATGGCCTGGGCGAGACCCTCAACGACGGCGGTCTTGCCAACGCCGGGCTCACCGATCAGAACAGGGTTGTTCTTGGTGCGGCGGGAAAGGATCTGCATGACCCGCTCGATTTCTTTCTCGCGCCCGATGACAGGATCGAGTTTGTTATCGCGCGCCGACTGGGTCAGGTTGCGACCGAACTGGTCGAGCACCTGGCTGCCGGCCGTGCTGGCCGCCTGCTCGTTGGCGCCGACCTGCACCTGCTCCTTGCCCTGGTAACCGGAGAGGAGCTGAATAACCTGCTGGCGTACGCGGTTGAGGTCGGCGCCGAGCTTCACGAGAACCTGGGCGGCAACGCCCTCACCCTCGCGAATGAGACCGAGCAGAATGTGCTCAGTACCGATGTAGTTGTGGCCGAGCTGCAGCGCTTCGCGCAGGCTCAACTCAAGAACCTTCTTCGCACGCGGCGTGAAGGGGATATGGCCGGTGGGCTGCTGCTGCCCCTGGCCGATGATGTCCTGAACCTGCTCGCGCACGGCGTCCAGCGAGATGCCAAGGCTCTCCAGAGCCTTCGCGGCGACGCCTTCACCTTCGTGAATCAGACCGAGCAAAATGTGCTCGGTACCGATGTAGTTGTGGTTGAGCATCTTGGCCTCTTCCTGGGCCAAAACGACGACACGACGAGCTCGGTCGGTAAATCTCTCAAACATATGATCGCTCCCTTGGCGCCAGGGCAGTTGGTGCCGTTACA
>Ga0307486_1002749_pt1 | contig 12010 bp, 10 predicted proteins | sample CBIW02metaG_FD_203663 | JGI IMG/M metagenome (GOLD analysis project Ga0307486, IMG submission 203663) | Sea-ice brine microbial communities from Beaufort Sea near Barrow, Alaska, United States - CBIW 0.2 | ecosystem: Environmental > Aquatic > Marine > Coastal | place: USA: Alaska | collected... | reverse complement strand
TCTGAAGCGGGTGTGACCGCGAACCTCATCGAACTCGCTTCACGGCTCGGCTCCACCTCTGTAGCGGCCTACCTCTCGACCACAGACGAACCTCAGACTCGCGGATTTCTGCGCTGGGCATGCGAACACGACATCCGTGTACTGCTCCCCATCTCGCGCTCCGACGGCCTCCTCGACTGGGCGCCATACGACGGCGAAGAAGAAGACGAAGACCTGATCGGCATGCCTGCGCCAACCAGCGAGGTCCTTGGACCGATCGCCATCAACGACGTCGACCTGATTATTGTGCCCGCAGCATCCGTGGATCGCACCGGAATGCGCATGGGCTGGGGTCGCGGCTACTTCGATAAGACACTCGGCTCGATGGAGACAAAACCGCCCATCTACGCCGTCATCTTCGAAAGCGAATATGTGGATGCCGTACCCACAGAGATTCACGACCAACCAGTCAATGGCATAGTCACCCCCTCGGGAATTGTGACCATTACCGAGCACAACTAAGGATCAAGTGCCTACCTATTCATACCGCTGTACCGCGTGCGACAACGCTTTCGACATTCAGCAGTCGTTCATTGATGACTCATTGACGGTGTGCTCCGCATGCGACGGCAAACTCCGTAAGGTGTTCTCCGCCGTCGGCGTGACCTTTACCGGCTCCGGCTTCTACAGCAACGATTCGAGGGCGTCGAAGAGTTCGGGCGACTCGAGTTCGAGCGGGTCTGGCTCGTCGACATCCGGTTCGACAGCGAGCAAATCGTCGTCGGACTCTTCGTCATCAGGGTCATCCGACTCAGGGTCATCCAGCTCAGGGTCATCCAGCTCGTCATCGTCTTCCTCCACGTCAGCAGCTTCACCGTCGGCGGCGAAAGCGTCCTAGTCGTCACGCCCCCGCCTAAAGGAGAACAAAGTGATTAGCGGATTCAAAGCGTTTATTTTGCGTGGCAACGTCGTGGACCTTGCGGTCGCCGTTGTCATCGGGGCGGCCTTCACTGCGGTCGTTAACTCGCTCGTCGATAGCGTGCTCAATCCGCTGATCGGCGCGCTTTTCAATGCGGCAACATTAGCGAAAGCACTCCCCGTGGTCATCCCGAGTGCCGGCGGGGACGACGCCGTAATTTATTTTGGTGCCGTAATAGCTGCCATTGTTCAGTTCCTGTTGGCGGCCATCGTCGTGTACTTCGCGATCGTCGCTCCCATGAATTACGCCAACAAGCTGGCGGAAGCTCGCAAGCCCAAAGTTGAGGACGTGCCTGCCGGCCCAACCGAGACCGAGTTGCTCGTTCAAATCCGCGACCTCCTTGCGAAGCAGAACAACCAGCTTTAGCTCAGCACGTAGCAGGAGCGCGCACTCGGAGCGCGCCGCTTCGAACTCGCCCAGCCTCGAGAAGTCGGCGGGCGGCAATCGCGCTACCCCCAATGCGGAGGTTTTTCGCCCTTAAGCCGCTCGTCGTTCTCATTTGCTGGATGCCGCGAAGACTCCCCCGTCGGATGAGGATCTGAGCCATCTGGAGACGTCGTCGTCACCCGGCGACGCTTGCGCGCCTTTGCGGGCGCCTTCTCGCTCGACGGTTCCTCGACTGCTGGCTCGCCGCACGCGTGCGACTTGCTCGGCTCCTCGCTCAATCGCGAGTCGTCAGTGCCACACACGAGCTAGTGCTCTGGACGAGTGGCGGGGATGATCGCAATGGGCTCAGTGGTGGGCGCAGCCTCGGCTCCGAGCATCCGCGCCACCTTGTCAGCAACCTGATCGGGGTCGCCGAAGAGCTCAAAGGCGTGCACGCGCAGATAGTGCCAGCCCAGTCGGCGCAGGAGCTCTGGACGCAATCTCAACGACTCGCGCAGGCTTGAGCCGTGAACCATTGAATCGGTTTCGATGGTGCCGCAGCGACCGCCGAGCGAAGCGACGAGTCCGAGCTTGGCACGATGTCCGAGCGCGACGCGCAATCCGCGCTTTTCCAAGCGACGAGCGAGGTCGACGAGCATCGGATCGCTGTCATCAGGAACGGGGACTTCGGCGTAGCGAGCATCAACTTCGTCGAGCACCTCGGCCAGAGCGACGGCACCATGCTTCATGCGACCGTCGTCAAGGTCTTGCGAGCGGAACGACGTCACGATCTCGAGCGAGCGTCGAGCACGCGTCATCGCGACGGCAAGCAGACGCTCCCCCCCTGGCTCACCGAGCGAACCAAAATCGGAGAGGACGCGACCGTGCGGTGTGCGTCCATATCCGATGGAGAAGATGACTCTGTCGCGGCTTTGAGCCACAGCCTGGTCAATGGTGGTGACGGTAAAGGGTTCTGAACGGTCACCGATGATGACATCGATCAGTTCTGGCCGACGGCGACCAACAGCATCCAACACTGATTGCATGACCCGCACTGCGTGGAGCGGGCTTGCCGTAATGACCATGAGGGACTCATGCGGCCGCTTCGTTGCGTGGTCGAGCACAAGCTCAACAACGGTCGAAACCTCGGCGTCGGGGCTTTCCACTGCGCCAGAGTCTGGGTCGGGCATCCCGACGCCATCCGCTACGTAGCTGACGGCGAGGCTGCCGTGACCGAGGAAGCTTCCTGCCCACGGCAATGACTCGATCTGGCCACCATAGAAACGTCGGTTCACAAGTTCAGCAAGTTCTTCGCCACCGGGGCGGTAGCTGCGGGTCAACGTCAGAGTCGGCAGAATTCCGCTCAGCTTGGCGAATGCCGAATCTTCGACAAGAGCTTCACGCGCTTCATCGTCCACGGGCGGAGTAGCGTCAGCGGTCGCATCTCGCACCGCAATTTCGAACGGGGTAGGCGACTGGATAACGGGGTCGCCCACGACAACGACCTGCTTCGAGCGACGAATTGCACCGCTCGCTTCGGCGACGGTCATCGCGCCGGCATCAACGAGGAACACGGTGTCGAACGGCATCGTGTCTACAACGGAGTCGATTTCATATGGCGAAGTGAGCCACACGGGCGCGATGGTTCGCGAGAGGTGGGGTGCAGAGGTTTGAACGTCGAACGACGTGAGCCGGTCTTTGGAAAGCGAACGCTTGAGGGCGCTGGCCTCGTCTGGCCAGTCAACGAGCCCGATTGTCCAGTTTTCGGCGATCTGCCACGACAGCTGTTTCGCGTTCGCTGACGCGTGCGCTTCGTCGACAAGTCGGAAGTCTGCTTCGAGACGATCCACCACCGAGGTGTTTGCGTTGAGCAGTGCCCGGTCCGCTTCGAGCATGGAATCGAGAGCTGATTTCCACCACGACAACTCAAGCTCGGCGGCAACCTGATCTTGGGGAACATGCCGCTTGGCAAGATCATCAATGAGGGGGTTGAGTTTGAGGTCCCGCAGACTGCCCATGAGTGCTGTGCGCTCCTGCAGGTTATTGAGCACATCTGATTCCGCGGCGAGCGCCGAAACCTTGTCAATCAAGAATGGGATTGGAAGACCAGACAGGTTGACGTGTGAGTCAGCGATGCCGAGTGGGATGTCGAGTGCGGCAAGATCTTCCGAAACATGTTGGTATGACCGCTGCACTTCACTGATTCCCACGGGAACCGCCGGGCTCGCACCCTCCGCTACGAAGCGGTGCCAGAGCACGCGCTGCTTCTGAATCCGGATCAGCGCGGCATGCATGTCGTTGACGCGCACTCCAGGCCGCACATATTCGAGTGCCAGCTTCTTGAGGCGACGACGGTTGCTGTTCGTCATGTCGGGGAATTCACGTCGCGGAGCCGTTGCCGCGATCAGTTCGGTAATTGCCCGGTCGAAGACGGTCGGCACGAATCTGTCGAGGGTCTCGCGAAGATCAACGAGCAAGCGCAAGTAAACGCCGAGTTCGTCGATGCTCTGGAAGGGCCGCATCCGAGTGTTCGACACCAGGCGGTTGGCCACATCAAGCAGATCTGACAACTGAAGGTTTACCCGTTTGGCAATCTCGTGAGCCTTCAGAGCCTCTTCACCATTGGCGAACTGTGCTCCGTACCACGGCGAATCGCCTGGCCCGTACTTGAATTCACCCAACTTGGCTGCGGCAATGATTACGCCAGTCGCGGCACTGCGATCCTTAGCCAGCTTTTCCACAGACTCGCGCGAGAGCCGCGCCGTCGTTGACGGCGGACTCGGCAAGAGCGCGAGTCGGCTCAGTTCTGAAACGCAATCGAGAACCGAGACACCGAGCACATCGTCAGCGATCGACATGGAGCCTCGGTAGTCGAGCATGATTTTGCGCAGTCGAAGAAGCGCTTCATCCACGTCTTCGATCTGCGGTTTGGTCGACTTCTCGCTGCGCGAAATGGATCGGATGATGTCGCGACGGAGCGTGCGCGGCGAAACAGCAACCCCTGGCAGGCCGATGTCGCTGAAGCGTTCGGCGATCGACTGGAGGGAGGCGCGACGCGGACTCACTACAAGTACTCTTTTGTTGTGCGCGACGAGTGCACCGACCGCGTTGACGATGGTTTGCGTTCCACCGGTGCCCGGCAGGGTGCGAACCACCAGCGAGTTGCCGGCCTCGATCTGGGCGATGACATTTTCTTGTTCGGCATCCGCGTCAAGCAGCAGGTTGTCGGTCTGCGGAGAACGCTCATCGGCCGACAACGCGGGAACAGGAGAGTAACCCTCCTTGATGGTCCACGCTGCTGCGGTATTTCCTGCCAGCGCATCCAAGATCGGATGCTGCAGGTCGGCTGCATCGTCGGCCAGTCCGGGAGCAACGTCCGCAAAGGACGAAACCACGAGTCGCGGGCTTACCGCAAAGTCGGACAGGTGTGAGGTGAGGCCGCGGAGGCGATCGATTACAGGGTTGGGCTTGAACGTGCCATCGGCATCCGTGAGTGCAACAAACGATTCGGCGTCAAGGCGCAGCTGGAACTGCTCGTTAAGAGCGCGAGCAAGCTCAGGGTTGAGGACGGCGGTACCGCGAAGCTTTAGCTCGAAGTCTCGACCGTGTCGGCGAATCGCGAGGGGACGCAACAAAACGGGGGCACAGTAATCGACGTCGTCGTGGTTCCAGCGTGCAATGCCGATGCCCAAGTGAACGGAATCAATTCCGCGCGCCGTTGACAGTTCCAAACCTTTCGTGGCCACCGCGCCCGCTGCGGTCTTTGCCGAGCGAAGCGCAACATCATCTCGGATCAAACTCGACAGCAGCGTGCGCTTGCCGGTGATGAACTGTGCCAGCCCACCCGGATGCGTCGTCGACAGCTCAACGCGAGTGCGGGGAGAGTCAACAAAGTGCAAAAGTGGCGACTGACCACCCAAGCTGGACAATTGCGAACGCCAGAGCGTCCACGTGGGCTCTGCTACGTTTCCGGCCATGATGTTCGGCTCACCAAAACTCAGCGTATGAGGCGCTGTTACCTGAATGTGGGGATGTGGGTGCCCATTTTCTTCGTCGTCGAGGTTCTCGTCAACCGAATCTGGGTCGACCGAGTAATCGTCTGAAACTTTATCTGCACGCCACACACCGCCACCTTAAGCGTCGAACTGCAATAAGTGGTGCAACAGGCACGAGTTTCGCGAGACTCACCCGCCAGTTTCACCCCCAGTTCTTGCGGTACACCGCCGTAGAATACGAGGCATGGTGCCCTACGCCCTCCCCCTGCTGGCTGCCACCGACGCGGCCGAAATAGTGCGAGGCACCACGATTGCCGTCGTCGCAATCGTCGTGTTGGTGTTGGGACTGGGTGCCGGTGCCTTCGTTGTCTTGTTTCGTCGCGGCGGTGATCGCGGCATCCGCGGCACTGCATCGCAATCGGGGCTTGATTCGCGCGCTGCCACACTGCTTGTGGCTTTGGATGATCGAGTTCGTGAAGCTGGGAACGAGCTCGGCTTTGCGGAAGCGCAGTTTGGTGTCGCGAGCACGCGCGAATTCGACAGCGCATTGAGGGATGCGCGGCAACAGCTGACCGAGGCGTTTCGTCTGGGCCAGCAGCGCGATACGGCTGCAAGCACCGCTGATCGGGTTCGTCGAAGTCTCACCCTGCAGATGATCGCGTTGTGTGAGAACGCTGTTGCCAGCCTCGACCGTTTTGACAGCGCGTTCGCTGAGCGACGCCGCACTGAGGCGGGCGCTGCGGGAACTGCCTACGACTTGCGCGCACGGTTGCGTGTTTTGCGCGATCGGCAGTCAGCAATTACGGACCGCCGCGATGAGGCATCCAGACGGTATGTCGAGTCAGTGCTCGGTGCGACAGTTGGACAGCTGGGCCAGGCCGGCACGTTTCTGGGTCTGGCCGAGCAGCAGTTGGATGCCGCGTCCTTCGAGATCAGCACAACCGGAGTGAACGCCGTCGCCGATGTCTTGCACGTGGTCGCGACGGATCTCCATCGCGCCGACCTGCAATTAGCTGCGGTCGAAGGTTTATTGGCAGAGCTAGCCGAGGCCGAAGCTGCTGTTGGACGGATGCGCGACACCAGTACGACGGATCTGAGCGAAGCACGCGCCGCACTCGAAACGGCACCAGACCCAGCGACTGGAGCGCAGATCCTTGCTGCGATAGCTGCGGTCGAAGCCGCGCTGAGCGCATCTGTAGTTTCTCCCGGCGACCGCGGCGACCCGTTAGGTCAGCTGGACAGGCTGGGTGACGCGGCGGCTCAATTAGATGGCGCACTTGCTTCGGCGCGGAACCAACAACAGAGGTTCGACCATGCCCGTGCTGCCTATGAAGGCACTCGTGTTGCTGCTCGGAGTCAGATTTCCGTTGCGCGCGAACTTATCGGGCGCGAAGGTGCAAGTGCACGCGCCCGCACTCGACTAGCGGAGGCAGAACGTCAGTTGATGATCGCTGAAGCTGAGACTGATCCGGTGGAGGCATTGGATGCCATCCGCCGGTCGGTGACCCACGCTCGAGATGCTGACGCTCTCGCCCGCTACTAGCTGAGCATTGCTGCTAGTTAAGCGTTGATGCCTCTTCAGCGTTGTCGACGATGGCGAAGCTCACTGCTCCGTCTTCGCCCACTGCTGCGTCGAGAGTCTTTTCGCTCAGTGCGATTGCTGCGTTCTCTTCAAGGAAGACGCGTGCGCCTTCTGCTTCAACAACAGAGTCGCCTGCCTCAGGCGCAGCGACTACTGCGACAGTGAGGTTGGGTGCGCCGGGCTCTCCATTGATTCGGAGGCCAGAAGCTTCTGCGTTGGGATCTTGTTCGACAATCGTCTTAACGACTGTGGTGGCTGTTTCGGTGAGGGTGAGCATGTGTTGCTCCTTCCAGGTTCAGCGAGTTGAATAACCCACACTCCCTTAGTTGGTGGCGCGCATCAACCGTGAGTAGCGATTCTGATGCAACTCTCATGCGCAGCGGAGCGCGCGGTCAGGAAGTTCTCCACGCGCGCCGAGCGTCGGCCGGGGTTCCTGCATCCTCTCCGAGTACCGTAGTGGCTATGGATTGGTGGCAACTGACGGTCAGCATCGTTGGGGGCCTACTCCTCGTGTGGTTGGCGTTGATCGGCGCTCTCGTGTGGATTTCGCGAGGTCAGTCACAAAAATTCACCCTTGTCGAGGCCCTCCGCCTTGGCCCTGATGTCGTGCGGCTGACCCGCCGCCTTGTGGCGGATTCGGGCGTTCCTAGGGGCGTACGGATTTGGTTGGTTGTGTTGTTGGTTTACTTGCTGTCACCCATAGATTTGGTGCCGGATTTTATTCCAGTGATCGGGTATCTCGACGATGCGATCGTGGTCGCGCTCGTGCTTCGATTCGTTACTCGCCACGCAGGGGCTGCGGCAATAGACCGCCACTGGCCCGGAACGGAGCAAGGCCTTAGCTCGCTCCGCGCAATACTAGGGCTCCGCACCACCTAGCGGCGCTCCCCCCGGTCACCCGCAAGCGTCGCACCCGGTAGAATTGCTAGTGGAGTGCCGGGAAGTCTGGTCGGCGATTGCGTCGGCGACCCCGCTGACGAACCTCAACGTCTGGAAATTTGTGACCACATCCGTTAAGAAGCTGAGCCCCCGCAAGCGTGTCCGCCGGTGGGTAACCATGGAAACCACGAGCGGCATCCTGCTCATGGCTGCCGCTGCGATCGCCCTCATCTGGGCGAACTCGCCGTGGCGCGAAGGCTACGCAGCACTCGCCGAGACCGTCATCGGCCCCTCAGCACTGCACCTCGATCTGTCTTTGGCCACGTGGGCTGCTGACGGACTCCTCGCAATCTTCTTCTTCGTTGTGGGCGTTGAGCTCAAACAAGAACTTATTGCTGGCAGCCTGCGCAAACCACGTGAGGCCGCAGTACCGGTCTTTGCCGCGATTGGCGGGATGCTCTTCCCCGCGTTGCTCTTTACTCTCGTTGTTCTCACGATGGGTGACTCTTCCGCTCTTGGCGGTTGGGCAATCCCCACGGCAACAGACATTGCGTTTGCACTCGCCGTTCTTGCGATCTTCGGTCGCGGCCTCCCCCGGGCCCTCCGCACCTTCCTACTCACGATGGCCGTCGTTGACGACCTCCTCGCAATCATCATCATCGCGCTCTTCTACACCGAGAGCATCGACCTGATGTCGCTGCTGTTCTCGCTCATCTCGATTGTGCTGTTCGGTCTTGTGGTTCGTTCACGCAAGCCGCGCTGGTGGTTGCTGATTCCGCTCGCGCTCGTTGCGTGGGCCTTCATGCACGACTCGGGCGTTCACGCGACGATTGCCGGTGTTGTGCTCGGCTTTACCGTTCCCGCCAAACTCGTTCACGGCGAGACCGAAACCCGCACTCACGTCTTCGATGACGCTGTGCGACCCACCTCGTCCGGTATCGCACTTCCCGTCTTCGCGTTCTTCGCGGCAGGCGTTTCGCTCGGTGGAGAGGAAAGCGTCAGTTCGGTTCTGGTTCAGCCTGTTGTCCCGGCGATCATTATTGGCTTGGTCGTGGGAAAGATCATCGGCGTCCTCGGGACGACCGCGCTGATCACCAAGGTCACCAAGTTCCGTTTGGCCGACTCCATCGGATTACGCGACCTACTGCCGATCGGATTCTTAACCGGTATCGGCTTCACGGTCTCGTTGCTGATCTCCGAACTCTCGTTCCCTGACAGTGAGCACACGACGGGCGCCAAGCTAGCGATCCTCATCGGAACCGCTGTTGCGGCAATATTTGCCGCTATCAGCCTCCGCTGGGACTCGCGCCTCGCCCGCAAGCGAGACATGAACGAAGACGGCATCCCTGACAAGAACAAGTTCCTCATCGAGGACCAAGACTAGCTAGCGAACCACTCCGAGGGGATGAACATGTCCGACCCATTGAGCCAACACACCGACTACGGCCAGCAGCCGCTCAATGATTCTGATGTGCTCGATGATCCCATCGAACAGTTTCGGATGTGGCTGTCGAACGCCAGCAATTCACACGTCGATGAGCCCAATGCGATGGTGCTCTCGACGGTGGATGCTGACGGCTCCCCCAGCAGCCGCTCCGTCCTGCTGCGCGCCATCGACGACACCGGGTTTGAGTTCTTCACCAACTACAGCTCAATCAAGGGTCGCGAGCTGCTGGCAAACCCTGCTGCTGCGCTCGCGTTCCCCTGGTATGCAATCCACCGCCAAGTTCTGGTGCAAGGCGTTGCTCGGCCTGTTGCTGCAGCACTGTCCGACGAGTACTTCGCGTCGCGACCGCGAGGTAGTCAGATCGCGGCGCACGCCAGCGAACAATCGCAACCCATCGCATCCCGAGCCCTCCTTGAACAACGGGTGTCCGAGCTCGAGCGAGAGTTTGAGGGTTCAGATGTGCCTCGCCCCGATGACTGGGGTGGCTTCGTTGTTGAGCCACGCATGATCGAGTTTTGGCAGGGCCGCAGCTCACGACTTCATGACCGGGTGCGATTTACTCGTGCCGCAACCGGCGAGTGGGATCGGTTGCGCCTTCAGCCGTAGCGTTTGTTAACGCCAAAAGAGGGACACAACTGCGATAACAGTCATGCCCCTCTCGAGGTTGAGGGCTCTACTCAGCCGGCACTGAACCCCGTGCCGACATTGCGTAGCCCGACTCGCCGTGGACGGCGAGGTCGATACCAGCGATTTCTTCTTCCGAAGTAACGCGGAATCCGATGGTCTTCTGAATCGCGGTTCCGATCAACCACGACATTCCGAACGAGAAGATCGCTACGGCGAGAACGCTGATGGTCTGAACTACCAGCTGGCCTGCGTCTCCACCAACGAAGAGTCCTGTGTCGGTTGCAAAGAAGCCGAGATAGATCGTTCCGGTGATGCCAGCGACGAGGTGGAGTCCCACAACGTCGAGCGAGTCATCGAATCCCAAGTTGAACTTGAGTTCGATTGCAAGAGCGCAGAGAGCACCAGCTATGAGACCGAGAACCAATGTCCAGCCGGGAGTAAGGTTTGCAGCTGCCGGGGTGATGGCAACGAGACCAGCAACAACACCCGAGACGGCGCCGACCGCAGTGGCTTTACCGGTGCGAAGCTTCTCAACAACGATCCAACCGAGGATTCCTGCGGCAGGTGCTGCGAGAGTGTTGAAGACGATCAGCCCAGCTTCGTCAGGCGAACCTGCGGCTCCAGCGTTGAATCCGAACCAGCCGAACCACAGCAGTGCGGCACCAATGAGAACCAGGGGAACGTTGTGAGGCTGCGCAATGCTCTTGCTGAACCCAACACGCTTGCCGAGAACCAGCGCGAGAGCAAGAGCAGCGGCACCGGCATTGATATGTACTGCAGTTCCACCAGCGAAGTCGATTACCGCGGGTAGGCCGCCGAGAATATCTCCAAGGTTCTGGATCCAGCCACCGCCCCAAACCCACGCTGCGACGGGGAAGTAGACGAGCGTTGCCCAGACACCGGCGTAGATCATCCACGGTCCGAAGCGTGCGCGGTCAGCGATTGCACCAGAAATCAGTGCCGTCGTGATGATGGCGAAGGTGCCGCCGAATGCAACGTTCAGGAGGTCAGCGCCTGCGACGCCTTCTTGCCCGAAGTTGCTGAAAGGGTTGCCCGAGAATGACCAGATCGAACCATCGATCGAGCTCATGTTCGCGCCGATGAGAATCCAGAGAACGGCAACAAGGCCGAGAGCTCCAAAGCTCATCATCATCATGCTGACTACTGACTTCTCTTTTACGAGTCCACCGTAAAAGAATGCCAAACCGGGGGTCATAAGCAGCACCATCGCGGTGCTAATGAGTACCCATACCACTGTGTCCATCTCAACCTCTTTCGCTTTGTGCGCCTGGTGCACACGTAACTCTTTGGCGGATTTCAGTGAGTGTCGGGTTATTCCACTCCCACCGTCCCGCACGACAAAGCATTCCGTCTTAGCGTTTCGTAAGACCCTCAGTTATGTTTCGGGCACGTAAAACGTGACTGCGGGGTGTTACAGCTACGTTTCGAAAAGCCGAGGAATTACCCAATTTATTTGCACAAATGATGCCCCAGCCTCTCGTCACGCCTGAACTCCCGATGATCGCCTCAGCGACCGCCCCGAGAACATAGAGTTGGCACATGAACGAAAATGCACCCGCACAGGCGCCCGGCGAGAACACTCCTCCGGCAAAGCCGTCCGCGGTGAAGACCCGCATCCGTCAGCTGACGACTCCGTGGTGGCGAATGGTGTGGCTCATCGGCGGCCTCGTGTGGGCAGTTGTCTTCAACGTTCTTTACGTCATCGGTGATGGATCCCAGGAATGGTTGGGCATCGCATCCGTCATTCCCATCGCCGCACTACTCGTCGACGTGTTGCGCGTCGAACGAATGGAACGCGCTGCTGAGCAAACGCGTAAGACGAAGCTCAAACAGTAGGACACCGCTCGCCGTACTGCGAGCGCAGTACGCGCAAGTGTCACCCGGCGGCCGATTCGCTCGCTGGGTTGCCCCCTGAGACTAGTAATCATGAATACCCCGATCATCCGCGTCACGGATGTACATAAGTCCTACGGCCGAGGCCCCAACCGGTTCGATGCGCTGAAAGGCATGACCTTCGACATCCACGAGGGCGAAAGCATTGCCATCATTGGCAAGAGCGGATCAGGCAAGTCGACTCTCATGCACGTTCTCGCGCTTCTCGACGCCCCAACCTCGGGGAGCATCGAACTTGAGGG
>Ga0307486_1002747_pt1 | contig 12011 bp, 8 predicted proteins | sample CBIW02metaG_FD_203663 | JGI IMG/M metagenome (GOLD analysis project Ga0307486, IMG submission 203663) | Sea-ice brine microbial communities from Beaufort Sea near Barrow, Alaska, United States - CBIW 0.2 | ecosystem: Environmental > Aquatic > Marine > Coastal | place: USA: Alaska | collected... | reverse complement strand
GCCGCTCGATCAAGGACAATGTCACGTGTGAAGGATTCCGCCAGCCGTCACATACTTACGCAATGGAGGCCGTCTCGTGTCCCTAGTCGACCCGCCTGTTGCTGAAAAGCATGCCCTGTGGGAGGACGCATTAGCGATTCCGAGCGGGGCCTTCTTGATGTCCTTTGGCCTGTCCCTGCTGGCTCAGATAGGCGGCGTATCGGGCGGCATAGCGGGTGTCGCAATTCTCGGAAGCTATTGGACTGACTGGTCGTTTGGGCTGTTGTTCCTCTTGTTTAACGTGCCATTCTTCGCCCTTTCCATCATCCGCATGGGTTGGAAATTCACCGTGAAGACCGTCATCACGGTCACCCTCATCTCAGTATTTTCCTGGGTTCATGCACACTTCCTTGACGTCAGTACGATCGACCCGCTGTACGCCGGGCTCTTCGCGGGGCTCACCGTCGGCGTGGGCATGATCATGATCTTCCGCCACGGTGGATCCGCGGGCGGGTTTGGCATTCTGGCGGCATACCTTCAAGCCCGGCGCGGCATTCGTGCGGGATACACCCAGGGCGCCTTCGATGTGATCGTGGTCATTGCCGCGCTGGCCACAGTGTCGCCGTACATACTCTTCTGCTCAATCGTGGGCGCCGTGCTGCTCAATCTAATTTTGGCGATCAATCATCGACCGGGCCGCTATTACGGGTAACACATTCCTACCGGGTGGTAAGTAATGTAACGTAGGCCTGGCGCCTTACGCGGCACGCTCCATTTTGCGCCCCGTCCTTCCCTGCGCTATGTCTTTCCCTGTGCTCTGTCCGTCAATTTCCCTAGGTGAGAGCGGTGCCGTATGTCCACTCTTAACCCCACCCGCACGCGGCTTGCGCTGTTTGCCCTCGCGCTGGGTGGCTTTGGAATTGGGACCACCGAATTCGTCGCGATGGGTCTCCTCCCGAATATTGCGGACGACCTCTTGCCGGGGCTCGCCGCTACGAATCCCGATGCTGCTATAGCCCAGGCGGGCGCAGTCATTTCGGCATACGCGTTGGGCGTGGTGGTGGGTGCACCCACTATCGCTGCCCTCGCCGCCCGTTTCCCGCGCAAAACCCTGCTGACAGTGTTGGCGATCGCCTTCACGGTCGGCACCGTGGCATCGGCTTTGGCCCCTACGTTCCAGACGGTGCTGGCGGCGCGCTTTCTCGCCGGGCTTCCACACGGCGCCTACTTTGGAGTCGCAGCGCTAGTGGCCGCCAGCCTTATGGGGCCGGGCAACCGGGGTCGGGCGGTGGCATTCGTGCTGTCGGGGCTTAGCATCTCGAATGTCATCGGCGTTCCTGCGATCACCTTCCTTGGACAGCACACGGGCTGGCGTGTGGCGTACCTCGCGGTCGCGGGCATCTTTGCGCTCACCACGGTCGCGATTCTCTCTTTCTTACCGTGGCAGGCCGGTGACCCGGACGCCACAGTGAAGCGCGAATTGGGCGCATTCAAGCGACCCGCGGTGTGGCTCGCGCTGTTGACGGGTGCGCTCGGATTCGGCGGCTTCTTTGCGGTGTACACCTACGTCTCCCCACTGATCACCGAGGTCACCGGATCCCCCGAGTCGTTCGTGCCGATCGCACTGATCGTGCTGGGCGTTGGTATGACGATTGGTAACTTCATCGGTGGGCGCCTGGCCGACCACGGCGCCATGCGCGCGGTGTTCATCACATTCGGCGCGGTCGCCGTATCCATGACGGTCCTGATCTTGACTGCCCACGGCGTCTGGGGTCTACTCCTGGGCGTGTTCCTCGTGGGAGGGGGCGTGTCGGCGTTATCGCCTGCCATTCAAACGCGGCTCATGGACGTAGCGGGGGACAGCCAGACTATTGCGGCCGCGGTCAATCACTCGGCGCTCAACCTCGGGAACTCCCTGGGTGCGTTCCTGGGTGGCGCCGTCATCGCGGCAGGGTGGGGCTACCTGGCGCCCACGTGGCTGGGACTCGCGCTGTGCGTGCCTGGCGGGCTGTGTGGATTGGCGGGCTGGGCGATCACCCGCAACTCGCCGCCCCCTACGCATGCGCACAGTATAGAAGAGGATGCCGCAGCGCACGCCGGCGCCAACGTGTAGTCCATTCGACAGTCGATTCAGCGCCTCCCCAGCACTCAAATCCGTAGTTTGGCAACTCCGTCGACCGGTAGCCCCGCAGCTTCCCAGTACCGCGGCCCGCTATTCGGCCGACTCTGCCGCGTCCGCGTCGAGATCCCTGAGCGCGCGGCGTAGTACCTTCCCCACGTTGGTCTTAGGCAACGCTGGCACGAAGACGATCTCGCGTGGACGCTTGTAGCCAGCGAGACGTGTCTTGAGGAACGCGCGCAGCTCGTCTGCGGTGAGAGACTCGTCGCGCTTCACGACGTAGAGCTTGGGCACCTCGCCCGCGGCTTCGTCTTGGACCCCGATCGCGCCGGCCTCGGACACCTTTGGATGCAACATCGCGGCGTCCTCGAGCTCGCCGGGGTACACATTGAAGCCTGAGACCACAATAATTTCCTTCTTGCGGTCCACGATGGTGAGAAACCCGTCCTCGTCTTGAATCGCGATATCTCCGGTGAGGAGCCAGCCCTCGTCAAATAGAACGTTCGCAGATTCCTCCGCGTTGTTCCAGTAGCCGCTCATCACCTGCGGCCCCTTCACCGCTAGTTCCCCAGGCTCACCCAAGGCGACATCGTGGCGCGCCTCGTCGACGACGCGCACATCGGTGGAAGGCAGGGGAATGCCGATGGTCCCCTGACGGGGAGGTATGTGAGTGGGGTTGACGGCTACCACGGGAGACGCCTCGGTAAGTCCGTAGCCCTCGGTGATGTCCTTGCCCGTGATCCTCTTCCAGCGCTCGGCCACGGAGGAGCGCAACGCCATCCCCCCGGCGACGGTGATTTGTAAGCCACTGTGGTCCAACTTCGCAAAGTCAGGGTCATCCATGAGCGTCGCGGCGAGGCTACTCACCAGCATGAGACCGTCGGGGTCAGACGCGCGAATGGTTTTGATGAATCCTGGGATGTCGCGTGGGTTGGTGATCAGCACGTTATGGGCGCCGAAGCGAAAGAATCCGATCGCATTTACCGTGAGTGCGAAGACGTGATAGAGCGGCAACGCGGCAATAATGACGGGCTGATCTTCTCCGGTGATCGTATTGCGAATCTGTCCCATGAACTGCTCCTGGTTATTGAGCAAGTTCCAGTGAGACAGGATTGCTGCTTTGGTGCCTCCTGTAGTGCCGCCCGTGTATTGCAGCAGTGCAACGTCTCCTTGTGCCAGTTCTGGGTCCTTCCAGGTGGCCGCAGCGCCCTTCCTCAGCGCCGCTCGGAACGGCACCGCTTCAGGGATCGAGTATTTAGGCACCATGTGCTTGATCTTGTCTGCCGCGAAGTTAATGATTGCGCGCCGAGGCTGACCCAGCAGGTCTCCCGCATTCGTCACAACTACGTGCTCGATGGTGGAGCCAGCGAGCAACTCTTCGACCTTGTACGCAAAGTTGGACAGCACCACGACGGCGCGTGGCATGGCGTCGTCGCAGACCTCCTTGAGCTCGCTCACGGTATAAAGAGGGTTCGCATTGACTACGACGAGACCAGCGCGTAGGGCACCGTAGAAGGCCACAGGGAACTGCAGCAAGTTTGGCATTTGCACGACGATGCGGTCGCCCTTGACGAGCCCCAAGTCACTCTGGAGGAATGCGGCGAAGTCCGTAGCGAGGCGGTCCACCTCGTTAAACGTGAGCGTGCCTCCCAAGTTGGAGAACGCGATCAGGTCACCGTGGGCCGTGGCCGCATTGCGCACCATGTCGCTCAGCGATCGTTCTGCAACCCGCGGAATACGGGCGGGGACGGCCGCGGGGTAGAACTTGAACCATGAGCGGTACTCGCCCCCTACTGGGTCGTCGGAAGGAAGGGGGAAATCTGCATGCGTCGTCATTGTCATCCTCATCGATGGGCAGCGGTTGCGACCCATCATCCTGGTGAAGGGCCCCTCAATACAACTAGGGCGCGCCAGTGACGCTCATCAATAGGTGTGCTTTCATACCGTCACGCGAGGTGATGGCGGCGTCGTACCCCGTCGTGGTGGGAGTCGCCAAGAACCCGACAGTGGCGGGAAGAAGGATGGGGCGGAGAAAGCTTACCGACGCTTGGTAGGCGCCGGGCAGTCTGGCTTCGATGGATGCCAGCGCGCGTGCGTGCGTCCACATTCCGTGGATGAGCGGACGGTCAAAGCCGAAAGCCTTAGCTGCAACCCTGCTGGTGTGAATGGGGTTCGGGTCGTGGGAGACCCTGCGATAGCGCCGACCGAGGTCCTTGCCGAGCCGCCATTCGGCCTGGGGTGTTACTGGCTCGAAGGGAGCGTGGGGGGTCTGCTCTGGATCGCCCGTAGCGTACATTCCGTTCGCCAGGTAGGTGCTGGTACCGTCCCACACCGTCTCGTCGCCCACGCGGATCGCGCCCACGAGGTCGATGAGTGCCCCCCTCTTGTGTGATCGCAGGTTCTCCACGTGCACTCGCAGGCTTAAGCGTTCGGTCACGCCCACGGGTCGGCGTAGTGTCATCGAATTGCTGACGTGCACCGCGCCCGCGAGCGCGATCGAGGAGCCGGGCGACCCGAGCAGGTGTACGTGTAGCGGGAACGTCAGGACGTGTAGCCACGTGGGCGGGACGTGGTTGCGCAACGTGAATCCGCACACGCGACTGTAGTCGGCCAGACGCTTCAGGTCTTGGCGTTGATCCTCGACTATTGCCACCTGCTCGGGGATCATGGCGGTCTTCGTACGGTGAGGAAGCAATGCACGTGCGAAGGCTGCCCCCATGGATGGAGGCTCCGCAAGTAGCTGTTCCGGCCGTCCCATCACGCGCCCACGAGGTTTTGACCGCACACGCGAACAACCTGCCCATTAACGCCGCCCGATGCGGGGTCAAGCAGGTATCCGATGGTCTCCGCGACGTCCTCCGGGTGCCCACCCTGGCTCAGTGAATTGGTGCGACGGAAGATCTCGCGCTGCACGAATGGAATGCGAGCCGTCATCGCCGTCTCAATAAAGCCGGGCGCCACCGCGTTGACCGTGATGGATCGGGACGCCAGATCGGGGGCCATCGCTTCCACCAGGCCCACGACGCCCGCCTTGGAAGCGGCGTAGTTGGCCTGACCCTTATTGCCTGCGAGGCCCGACGTAGACGCGATACCGATTATCCGGCCGCCATCTGTGACAGACCCCGCAACTGCGGGGTCCAACAGCACCTCGTTTATCCGCATTTGCGCGACCAGGTTCACGTCCAACACCGAGCCCCACCGGTCGGCGTCCGTGTTGACCAGCATCTTGTCGCGCGTGATTCCCGCACAATGCACCACGCCGTAAAGGCTTTCCCCGCGTCCGGCGACGTGCCGCGCGACGATGGCCCCGGCATCGGCCGCGGTGATATCCAACTGGACCGCGGTGCCGCCCACCTCGTTTGCCACCGCCGCCAGAGATTCGCCCGCGGCTGGAATGTCCACTGCGACGATGCTGGCTCCGTCACGCGCCAGGGTGCGGGCAATAGCAGCGCCAATGCCGCGTGCAGCACCGGTGACCACTACAACCTTGCCCGCGAGTGGCTGGTCGGCCAAGTGGTCGATGGTCTCGCCAGCGCCGCGTACGTGCCACGCCTGGCCGTCGACGAATGCCGACCGGCCGTGTAACAGGAAGCCCAGGGTGGAAACCAGGTCGCTGGCCACCAAGTCGGGGGTCACGTAGATCAGGTTGGTGGTGGCGCCGCGACGCAGTTCCTTGCCCACGGTGCGGTTGATGCCGTCGAGAGCACGAGACATCGCTTGCGCCTCCCAGTCGCCTGCCGCGGCTCGCGCCACGATGACGATGCGGCCCGAGCCCTCGAGGGCCCTTACTGCCGGCCGCAATACGGCCCGGAGGTCCTCGAGTCCCGCGATGGTCGCCACGTCGGTCGCGTCAACGACGAGTGCGCCGATGCGCGTCCCGTAGCCCGGGGGCGTGCCCGCGGGTGCGTCCACGATGGGGGCCGAGACCTCCCTCCCCAACAGGCTGAGAGTTTCTGCGGCCAGAGTCGACGCACCAAGGGGTGCCAGGACGATGGCTCCCTTGGGCCAGGCGCGTCCGCGACGCAACGTGGGCGGGTCCGCAAGACCCGCACGGTTGGCGACTGCGTGGCCGACGGGGGAGTAGAACAGCTTCTCGAGGGCGCCCATCACACTGACTCCAGGATGGCGACGACGCCTTGGCCGCCCGCGGCGCACACGGAGATCAGCCCACGCTTCCCGGGCCCGAGGTCGTGAAGCATCTTGGCTAGGCTCGCCACGATGCGCGCACCAGTGGCGGCGAACGGGTGGCCAACAGCGAGCGAGGATCCCTTGACGTTCAGACGGGATCGGTCGAGGGTTCCGATAGTGCCTTGAAGCCCGATGCCGCGGCAGTATTCATCGGATTCCCAGGCCGCGAGAGTCGCGAGCACGGTGGAGGCGAATGCCTCGTGGATCTCTACTAAGTCAAAGTCATCCAGTGTCAGGCCATTGCGTTCGAGCATGCGTCCCACCGCCGCGACGGGCGCGAGCAATAAATCCTCTCCGGCGGGGTGATCGACGGCCGCGACGTTGGCGTCGACGAATCTCGCGAGGACAGGTAGGTGGTTCTCCTCAGCCCAACTTTGACTGCCGAGCAACACCGTAGCCGCGCCATCAGACAGTGCGGTCGAGTTGCCCGCGGTCATGGTGCCATCCGGACCGCCGAAGGCAGGCCTCAGCTTTGCAAGCTTCTCGACGGTCGTGTCGGGGCGCAGGATGGCGTCGCGAGTCACTCCCAAATAAGGGGTCACTAGGTCGTCGAAGAAGCCTGCGTCCCACGCGGACGCTAAATGGTGATGCGAGGCAGCAGCGAGTTCGTCCTGTGCCTCGCGCGAGATGTCCCAGCGAGCAGTGGTCAGCGCCTGATGCTCGCCCATCGACAGCCCTGTGCGGGGCTCGCTGACCCCGGGCGCGAGGGGCTTGAGATGGCTAGGCCTGATGCCCGCGAGAGCCTTGAGACGCTGTGAGGTTGAGCGCGCGGAGTTGGCGGCGAGCAGCGTCCTCCGCAGCGGCTCGCTGACGGTAATGGGAGCGTCCGAGGCCGAATCCGTGCCGCCCGCGATCCCCGAGTCAATCTGGCCGAGTGCAATCTTATTGGCGAGGTAGATCGTCGCCTCAAGACCGGTGCCACAGGCCTGCTGGAGGTCACACGCGGGAGTGTCGGCGGCGAGCGATGAGCTGAGGACGGCCTCACGGGTGAGATTAAAGTCACGGGGATGTTTAAGCACGGCGCCTGCCGCTACCTCGCCCATGCGAGTGCCGCCGAGCCCGTACCGCGCCGCGAGTCCGTCGATGGCTGAGGTGAGCAGGTCGTGAGTCGAAGCCTGCGCGTAGAGTCCTCCAGCCTTGGCGAAGGGGGTCCGGTTGCCCCCTACGATAACTGCGTTGGTATTCATCATGCCTCCATTGGCTTGAGAGTCGATCGCGGGATCGATCGCTAACATTTCTCCGATACCGACGGTAGCAGATACTACGGGTATCGGTTATGGTGTTCCCATGGCTGGAGATGGTAGGGATACGCGCTGGGACGCTCACCGCGTCACGCGACGACGGGAGCTGGTCTCTCACGCGTTGCGAGCCATTCGAGTGAACGGCGCCGGAGTGGGGATGGATGAAATCGCCGCGCGTGCTGGAACCTCCAAGACCGTCTTCTACCGTCATTTTGGCGATAGAGCAGGGCTCTACGGCGCCGTCGTGGAGTCTGTCCACGAATACATCGAGAGTGGGCTCACGTCGGCTATCGCAATGCACGAGCCGTCAAATCTTGACCACCTTGCGGCCACCCTTGCCGACGCCTATCTCAGCCTCGTTCAACGCGATCCTGACATCTATCGGTTTGTGAGAAACGGGCCAACCCCAGGTACGAGTGGATCCGACTCGCTCAGTTCCGTGCCTGCGCGCATCGGCGACTTTGTGGCCAACCTGATCGTGGACAGTACTGCGGGCGCTGGCGTGTCCAGCGAATGTGCGGCGACCTGGGGCCACGGGCTCGTGGGGTTCATCGGGGCGGTCGTGGATCGATGGATGGATTCCGCACAGCGCGAGCCTCGCGACCAAGTTGTCGAACACATCTCTAAACTCTTCGCGCCCGCGTTCGCCAGCGCAATCATCACAATCTGAGATCCCCTCATAGGAGCAACAATGACGTTGACCGAAACGAACATGGACGTCACCCATAAGGAGCGGCTCACCACACTTGGGGCGCAACTACGCCGCGCGCTCGACGGCCAATACGCGGAACTGCGGAGGCGGGGTCGCGAGACTTTTCCGGCTGCGGACCTGTTGCGTGACCCGGAGGCAGACATAGAGGAGTCGCGCGAATGGACGTTGCGACGGTTGCGCTACCTCAACGACAACGGGTTGGGTTCGGTGGGAGTGCCCGACGGTGCCAACGCGGTCTCCGACCCTTTGTCCGCCGTCATGGTCTTTGAGCTGTTGTCCCACGGCGACTTGTCGGTCACCATCAAGTCGGGCGTCCAATTCGGCCTCTTCGGAGGAGCGGTGTCCAACCTGGGGACCAGGTGGCACCACGACTCCTTTCTTCCCGACATCACCTCCATGCAATTGCTGGGAGGCTTCGCCATGACGGAGTTGGGCCACGGAAGCGACGTCGCGAGCCTCGAAACCACTATTACGTACATGCCACAGACTGAAGAGTTCGAGGTGCACTCTCCCACGCCGAGTGCAGCAAAGGCGTACATCGGCAATGCCGCACGCGACGGCTCTATGGCGGCGGTCTTCGGCCAGTTGTACGTGAAGGGGGAGTCGCAGGGGGTTCACACCATCCTGGTTCCCCTGCGCGACCTAGACGGCGCGGTGTTGCCAGGGATCAGCATCGGCGACCAAGGGCATAAAGGCGGGCTCCTGGGCGTCGACAACGGCACTATTCTTTTTGACCATGTGCGCGTCCCGCGGCGCATGCTGTTGGACCGCTATGGCGGGGTCAACGAGCAAGGTGAGTACCACTCGTCGATCGACAACCCGAATCGGCGTTTTTTCACGATGCTCGGCACCTTGGTTCGCGGGCGAGTGTGCATCGCAGCAGGTGGGGGCATCGCCGCACGCAGGGCCCTCTCCACCGCGACGCGCTACGCGCTCAAGCGGCGACAGTTTCCGGAGGCTGGCCGGCCAGGCGGGGTGTTGTTGCTCGACTATCTGGTGCACCAACGCCGCCTTTTTCCGCTCATCGCACGTAGCTACGCGCTGGGGTTTGCTCAAAACGAACTCACCCAGATGCTCGTACAGATTCAAAGTGGCGGCGAGCACACGGAACGCGACCAACGCGAGCTCGAATCGCGCGCTGCGGGCCTGAAGGCAGTCACCACCCGGTTTGCCAACGAGTCCGTCCAGGAGGCGCGCGAGGCGTGCGGTGGAGCCGGGTACATGAGTGAGAACCACCTCACTGACCTACGCGCCGACCTAGACGTGTTCGCCACCTTCGAGGGCGACAATACTGTACTGATGCAGCTGGTAACAAAATCGCTGTTGTCCGACTACAAGCGCGCGTGGGGTGAACTCGACCGGAGCGGCGTGGTGAGGGAGACCGGCAGGGTAGTCAGCGAAACGCTGATGGAACGCACCGCAGCATCGGTCATGCTAGACAAGCTTGCAGCCTCTGCCCGGCGGCGCCCGGAAGAGGCCAGCGTGCTGGATCCCGCGTGGCAAGCCCTCTTGTTCGAGGAACGCGAGCGACACTCCCTCGAGTCGCTAGCCAGGCGCTTCAAAGCCGCATCGCAGGCTCGGGGCGACTCGTTTGAGTCCTTTAACGCGCTTGGTGATCACGTGCAGTTCGTGGCGCGAGCCCACATCGAACGGGTGGCGCTCGAAGCATTTGTCGCAGCGATCGACGGATGCGCCGACGCCGACGCGAAGTCAGTGCTAAAGACGGTGTGCAGTCTTTTTGCGCTCACGAGTATCTCCACCGACCGAGCCTGGTTCCTCGAGCACAATAGGATCAGTGGCTCTAAGGCCAAGGCCATCGGTTCGCAACTCAACGACCTTTGCCGCACGCTCCGCCCACACGCGCTGGCAATTGTCGAGGGAATGGGCGTTCCTGAGCAGTGGCTGCGCGCTGCGATCCTTGAGGACTAGCGGAGCTGCTAGTTCTTGTCGTACCTGGGTTTTTGCGGAGGACGCTTGTCGTAACCGCCCTTGCGATCATCACGCCAGAGCGTGCCACTGCGCGGCGAGGCGCCGTTGTCTAGCTTGAGGTCAATCAGAATTCCACTAATACGGGTCTTCTGAAGTCGGCGGAACACGTCGGAGGACAGGCTCGAGGGGAGGTCGACGAGCGAGAAGTTGGGGTGAATCTTGATCGCCCCAAAGTCGCCGCGACCAAGTCCACCCTCGTTGGCGATCGCGCCCACGATTTGCCGTGGTTCAACCTTGTGCCGCTTGCCCACCGCGATGCGGTACGTGGCCATCGGCCCGGCTGGAGGACGACGGTCGCTGCCGCGTGAGTCGCGCGACTTGCCCGAGCCGGCATCCTTAGATCCGCTCTTAAATTCTTCGTGGCGCCCACGCTCCGCGGCCGGGTCGAGCAACAGGGGAGTGTCGCCTTGCGCGACGAGGGCTAGCGCCGCCGCGACATCGGCCTCCGGCACGTCGTGATGCTCGACGTAGTGACCCACGATGTCTCTGAACTGACCGATCTCCGCCGGGCGTGCCAACGCAGCAGAGATCGCGTCGTCAAAGCGCGTGAGACGCGTGGCGTTAACGTCGTCGACGCTTGGAAGGTGCATCTGCGTCAATGGCTGGCGGGTGGCGCGCTCGATCGCGTTCAGCAAACGGCGCTCTCGTGGGGTCACAAAACTGATGGCATCTCCGGTGCGTCCAGCGCGCCCGGTGCGGCCTACCCGGTGAACGTAGGACTCGGTGTCGATGGGGATGTCAAAGTTCACCACATGGGAGATACGCTCCACGTCCAGGCCGCGCGCTGCGACGTCGGTTGCCACCAGGATGTCGAGTTTCCCGTCTTTTAGCTGCTTCACCGTCCGCTCCCGCTGCGCCTGCACCACGTCGCCGTTGATGGCCGCCGCCGCATACCCGCGCGCACGCAACTTCTCGGCTAGCGTCTCGGTCTCATTCTTGGTGCGCGTAAAGACGATCATTCCCTCGAAGTTCTCGACCTCGAGGATGCGGGTCAGCGCATCAACCTTCTGCGGGTAGGAGACGATCAGGTACCGCTGGGTGAGCTTGGAGGACGTGGTGGTCTTCTGCTTGACCGTGATCTCTTGGGGGTTGTTCAGGTACTTAGCGGACAGCCGTCGAATCTGTGCCGGCATGGTCGCGGAGAACAACGCGACCTGCTTCTGGTCGGGAGTCTTCGCGAGGATCGTCTCGACGTCTTCGGCGAAGCCCATCTTGAGCATCTCGTCGGCCTCGTCGAGCACAAGGTACTTCAACTCTGAAAGGTCGAGCGTGCCTTTTTCGAGGTGATCCATGATTCGTCCCGGCGTGCCCACGATGATGTGCACACCGCGTCGGAGGGCGGACAACTGCACGCCATAGCCCTGCCCTCCGTAAACAGGCAAAATGTGCACTCCGGCACTGTGACCCGCGTAGGTCTCAAACGCCTCGCACACCTGTAGTGCGAGCTCGCGAGTGGGCGCCAGGACGAGTGCTTGGGGGTTCTTCTGCGAACGGTCAAGTCTGTCCAAAATCGGAAGCGCGAAGGCGGCGGTCTTGCCGGTTCCGGTCTGGGCGAGGCCGATGACGTCGCGTCCGGCAAGCAGGTGAGGAATGGTGGAGGCCTGGATAGCCGAAGGCGTCTCGTACCCGACTACCTTGAGCGCCTTGAGCACGGCTTCCCCGAGCCCAAGGTCGGCAAAGGTGACCGACTCGTGCGACTCGACGGGGTTTTCAGGGCTCACATTTTCCGATGTAGACATAGGTATACGGTAGTTCGTTGCGAGCCCATCGGGGCACCGCCTCG
>Ga0307486_1002745_pt1 | contig 12013 bp, 11 predicted proteins | sample CBIW02metaG_FD_203663 | JGI IMG/M metagenome (GOLD analysis project Ga0307486, IMG submission 203663) | Sea-ice brine microbial communities from Beaufort Sea near Barrow, Alaska, United States - CBIW 0.2 | ecosystem: Environmental > Aquatic > Marine > Coastal | place: USA: Alaska | collected... | reverse complement strand
CTGGCCCACGGACTGATCACAGTCGCGACGGGCATGAGCGGAAACGGGTTCAAGTTCGCGCCGATCTACGGCCGAGTGGCAGCGGAACTCGCCCTAACTGGCGGAAGTGAGTGGCAGCATCCGCTATTGACCCTGGCGGGACACCGAAAATGACATGATTGAGTGCGTCCACCATCTCCGACCCACTCGGGGGGCAGAGCTGATCTGCAAATCCGGCAAGGCGTGCAGGTCACCCGCCCACTCGGACCAACCGTGAAAATTCTTTGAGGTTAAAATCCGGCGCGGTTGCATCTGCAACCGACAACGGACCGCAGGCCGCGCCAGACGCGAGAATCCGGCGGGCGGCAACGTGATCTGCCGCGCGGTTGATTGATTCGACGGCGACGAGTCGATCGCTGCGAAACAACAGGACGGAGAACTGCGCGGACGCTGGGCTTCCGAGTAAAACCTCAACGTCGCCCTCTGCGGTAAGGCCGGCGATCTGTAAGCGGATGCCTCCTTGGACGCTCCAGAACCACGGCACGGCGTCGTAGCCTGTTCCGCGACCGCAGAGAACCCGCGCAAGAGCTCGGGCATGCTCGGTTGCATTCTGGACCGACTCCAGTCTTACTCGATCACCCGTCGCGGCTATCGGGTAGCTAGCGCAATCCCCAATCGCGAATATGTCGGGGTCGCTGGTCGCCAGCATGGCGTCAACGCGGATCCCGTTGTCGATCACGAGGCCGGCGGCTTGTGCGAGACCCGCGGCCGGAGCTACTCCCACCCCGACAACAACGAGATCCGCGGGGATAGTCTTCCCGCTGGCCGTTCGAACCGAGTTCACAACGGTGCCATTTCCCAGAATCGATTCCACGGCTTCACCCAGGAAAAGGTTGATTCCCATCGCGCGATGTGCGGCGGCAAAGTAGTTCCCGGTCGTGGCAGAGAGCGCGCGTTTCATGGGGCGTTCGTTGAACTCGATTACCGTCACCGAGCATCCGCTGGACCGAGCTACGGACGCGAATTCGAGACCGATGAATCCCGCACCGATCACGACGACCCGTTCGGATCGTCGCAGTCGCTCCCGGAGCTTGCCCGCGTCGTGGAGCGTCTTGAGACCGACAACTCCGTCGAGGTCAGAACCGGGTACGGACAGGGGTCGGTTCGTAGCGCCGGTCGCAAATACCAGACGGCCGTAGCCGACGTGGCTTCCGTCTTCGAGGGTGAGTTGATGGGTGGCACGATCAATGGATGCAACCGCACGTCCGTTGAAGAAGCCGATGTCTTTCTCGGTGAAGAATGCCGAACCCCGCAGCATCACCCCGTGCACGGCTGAAGCGTCGATGACCTGTGGATCGGCGGCCATGAATTCCTTGGAGAGCGGCGGACGCTGGTACGGCACGCCCGGCTGCTGGTCGAAGAGAGCAATCGTGCCAGTAAAACCTTCGGATCGCAGGGAGTCAGCCAGTTGCATTCCGGCGTGACCGGCTCCAATCACAACGATGTCCGCGCTGATGGCAATAGAAGATGTCATCTCTGCTACACCTGTGTCGCCGGTAGATTTACGACGATTTCGTCTAAGTCGTTCTCGGGACTGCCGACGAGGAGCTGGCAGCCCAGACGACTCCGAGCGTCGTCGCGGTCAGCGGCGGTGCAGTCGAGCATTTCAGCCTCATCGTCACTGATCGGCGGGAGCCTGTCCAGGTAGCCGTCGTCGACGTAAACGTGGCAGGTGGCACACATCGCTTGGCCACCGCACTCGCCGACGATGCCATCGATGCCATTCTCAATGGCGGCTCGCATCACGGATACGGGCTTGTCCTGTTGGACCGTCTGTGTTTCGCCGTTGGCATTCAGATAAATGATTGTGGCCATGATTCGCTCCTATGCGTTCCAGATGACGGGAAGATCGAGCAAGCCCCGGAACACCCACCCCGTGATCCGCGCCTCGTGGTCGGGGTCGAAACGGAGACCCGGGAGCTTGTCCAGCAACATGGGGAGGGCAACCTGCGCGACTTGGGCCTTCGCGACCCAGGCACCGGCGCAATAGTGCGCTCCCCCACCGAAGGCAAGGTGAGGCTTTCGTGGTCGGTTGATGTCAAACTCCGCAGCGTTGTCGAACTCACTCTCGTCGCGGTTGGCCGAACCGATCACGACGCCGAGCCGGGCACCGGCTGGCAGGAGCACCCCACCCAATTCAACCTCGCGCGTGGCCTGACGGGGGTACATTCCGATCGGTGCGATCCAGCGAATTGCTTCATCGAACACGGTCGGAGTGAGCGTGGGGTCGTTCATCACCTGGGCTAGCTGGTCTGGTTGTTGCAAGAGCGCCCAAATTGCGACGCCGAGCACATCGCGGGGCTCATTGAGCCCGCCGCCAATCGTCATCTTCATGTTGGCGCGAATCGCATCGATCCCCAGAGCGTCAGGCATGTTGGCCAGACCCGAGAGGATCGAGCTGTTGGGGTGCTGCCGAAAATACGGCAGCATCTCATCGATGACAACATCTACCTCTGCCGAGGATTGTTCCGACAACGCCCAGATTTCAGGGTCATCGGCATAATTGCCGGTGCCGTTGATCATGGTTTGCGACCATCGCTGCATGTCTTGCGCCGAGGCGTTGTCGAACCCCATAACCGCACGGAGGTTGTCGGCCGCGTACGGCGCCGCGAATAATCGAATCAGATCGGCACCAGGTCCTTCAGCCAGAACATCTGCGAGATACTTTTCGGCGTTGGCCTGAAAGATCGCCTGCCAGGTCTCTTTGATGGCTTTGGGGCGCAAGCTCGAGCCATAAGAGGCACGATCGCGGGCATGCTCCGGGTCGTCTTTGCGCAACATGCTGTGCCCCATCGACCGCTTCATCAACGAGCCCGCTTCGTTGGCCGAGTAGGTCTCAGCATCAAGTTCGATGGTGTGACAGGCATCGAAGCTGGTCACCAGATAGCGGTTCACTGCGGGAACCCACGCCACTGGATGCTCCGCTCGGAGGCGTGCGTAGACAGGGAATGGGTCAGTTTGAAGGTCATCGAGCGTGACCCAGTCAGCCGCGGCGGGGGCCTCGATCGAGCCAGTGTGTGAGGTCATCGTTGACCACTCCTTCGGTTGGAAGCTTGTTCGTTGACCTCAGTCTTACAGCCGCAACTCAACCAGTAAAGTGCATAGATTCGCGATAAATGCGCACAAATAGTGTGAATACGTTTAGCGAAATTCGGCTCGTGCGAGCGCGACCATCGCCTGTGCGGGACGGCTCAGACGGGTGTCTCGCATCCAGGTGAGAATGACATCCACGGCGGCCGGCTGCGGGTCGATCTCGACGCCGACGATGCGTCGCCCTTCGTAGGTCACATCGTTGTTGGGTCGCTGCACCAGCACGCTATATCCCAGGCCACGACCCACAAGAGCCCGTGCGAGTTCGTAGCTCGCTGGGCGATGCCGCACCACGGGGACCAGTCCCTGGGATTGGAAAACAGTCAAGGTGTGGTGGCTGCTCGGTGGGGAATCGAGCAAGATGAACGGTTCCGCGATGAGGTCTGCCAGCCGCACGACACCGTTCGCTGCCTGCATATGTCCTGCCGGGAGCAACACATAGGGCGTGGCACGATAGAGCAGTACGCGGTGCGGGTCATCAACGACGTCCATGTCGTACAACACGAGCAGGTCCACGGCGCCAGCGGCCAGACGGCGCTGCAGGTCGTCTTGGGTGCCCTCAATAAAGTTCAGCACAACCAGCGGATGCTCTCTGGCGAAGGTCGCGAGCAAGCGCGGGATAACAGTGGGGCTGAGAGTCAGGTAGCAACCGATTGTGAGAGAACCTACCAATTCACCGGAGGCGCTCGCTACTGACATTCCCACGACGTCTGCTCGAGCGACCAGCTCACGAGCCTCGACTAAGAAGCGAGCGCCCGTCGGCGTCAGCGATACACCGTGAGCCTTTCGCCGAACACAGAGCTGGGCGTCCAGCACGCGTTCCAACTCACGCAACGAGGCTGAGACCGCCGATGGTGACACGTTTAACGTGACCGCCGCTGCTACGATCGTTCCCGAGTCTGCGACGGCAATGAAATAGGCAAGCTGGCGAAGGGTGAATCCTGTCATGACCCTGCTCCTCTGGCTTGCTCTGCCCTTCCCGAAGTGTACGTGCGCGCTTCGCAATGCCAGAACGCCGCATCGTCCCGCCCTCTGGAGAGTCGATGCGGCGTCTGTGCACCCGGCGGCAGGTGACTAGCCGCTGATGACCTGCGGAACGCCAAGGGCCTTGAGACCTTCCACGCCGAACTCAAGACCATACCCGGATTGCTTTGCGCCCCCGAACGGGATCATGGGATGGATGGTTCCGTGCGAGTTGATCCACACCGTTCCGGTTTCTAGTCGTGCGGCCACTTTTCGCGCTTCAGTGGCGTCCGACGACCAGACGGAACCGCCGAGGCCAACGTCGACACCGTTAGCCAAGGCGATCACGTCGTCGAGGTTGGAGTAGCGGATGATGGGAAGGGCCGGGCCGAATTGTTCCTCCTGCACGAGCGGATTGTCATCGTCGATGTCGGCGATGAGCGTCGTGGGGTAGAAGTACCCGGCCTGTTCCGGGTCGGGGTTTCCGCCAATCAGCACGCGAGCACCGGAATCCTTGGCGGACTGCACTAGTCGAGAGACGACGTCGAACTGTGCCTTGTTCTGCAGCGGCCCGAGCACATTGTTCTCGTCGAGTCCGACACCCATGGGAGCCGCTGCAGCGACGGCGGTCAGGGCGTCGCAGACGGCATCGTAGATGTCGTCGTGCACATACAGCCGTTTGAGGGCGGCACACGTCTGCCCGGTGTTGATGAATGCGCCCCAGAACAAGCCTTCGGCGATCGCTGTCGGGTCCGCATCCGGCAGTACGATTCCCGCATCATTACCGCCGAGTTCGAGAGTGAGACGCTTGACTGTATCCGCCGAACTGCGAATGATCGCTTTGCCGGTTGCGGTGGAACCGGTGAACATGACCTTGCCGATCCCCGGGTGCGCAGCCAGCCCTGCCCCAATCTCTCGGCCGCCTGAGACGACGCTGACCAATCCGGTCGGAAGCACCTGGTTCATTACCTCGACCAAGGCGAGAACACTCAGGGGGGTGTACTCGCTGGGCTTGACGACGACGGCGTTGCCCATGCGCAGCGCAGGAGCGATCTGCCAGATCGCGATCATGATCGGCCAATTCCATGGGCCGATCGCACCCACCACCCCGATCGGACGATAGGCGATCTCTGCGTGGGTTTCACCATCGTTGATGAGCACTTCCGTGTCGAGCGGGGTTGCCGCAGCCGTGCGCAGCCAGGCTGAGGCACCACCGATTTCGAACCGAGCGTTGGGTCCGTTCAGCGGTTTACCCTGCTCGCGCGACAAGAGCTCGGCGAGGGCCTCGGCAGCAGCATCTATGGCATCTGCGGCGCGCATCATCGTCTCACTGCGCTGGGCATGCCCGAGTGCAGCCCACGTCGGCTGTGCCAGCGCTGCGTCCGCAATGGCCTTTTCCAGATCGTCGAGACTGTGCACCGGTGCCAGCCCGACAACTCCGCCGGTCGCCGGGTCGAGAATCTCGCGCGTGGCTGCGTTCGACGTGGTGATGGCCGACAAAAGACCATCAAACGTGCTGAGGGATGTCTCCGACGGAATGACCGCCTCGATAGGGGTGTCGTTGCTGTTCATGGGGTCCTCCACTGTGAGTCCAATATGGATGTTTTTTGGTCGAGCGCTCGCGGCTACACAAGGCGGTGCACGGCCCCACGCGCGGGTTTCCCTTTCCCGGTGCGTGAGTCCGTGTACCGATGCCTAGAGCAACGAGTCCATCGGGTAGTTCAGAACGATGGCACCGCCGGTGGCATAGTTCGGCACGTCGGCTTCCACTGCCTGTCCTGCGGGTGACGCCATCGCGTCGGCCATCGCGGCAGCATCACTGAAGTCGGCTTCGAAAACGGCGAAGTACGGACTGGGCGCGCCGCCCGCGTCGATCAGCAGGCTGAACCGCAGGTCAATCGCGCCGGGAAGTTTCTCTGCCAAAGGCAAATGCACGCGTCGATAATAGCGTTCGAAATGTGCTGGGTCGGTCGGAGGGGGATAGAGGACCAAGAGCTTGTGCATCGTCAGCCTTTCTGGACGGTCGCTAGCGGCTAGCGAACTGGTCGACACAGTCGATGGTCGCATCGACATATTCCGCGTCCGCGTACTTGGAGAGACCTGCCTTGTACTCGGCTAACAGGGCTGCAGGATCGTCGATGTTGTACTCGCTTGCGATCTCGAGCCAGCGTGCTTCTGCGCTCGAACCTATTTCGGCGCTCCACTGCGACGTTGATTCCTCAGTCCAGGCGGTGACGCCTTTGACGGTAGTCGCATCGAGCAGCTGCTGGCACTGGCCAGCGGCTACGTCATTGAAGGCGGCAATGCCGGCACCCGAGTTGAGCGTGTTCGTGACGTCATCGACAATGGCAGCGAGGTCGTCCGGGAGGCTTTCATAGGCCTCAACTGAGAACCACATTCCGAAGCTGGAGTATTGCCCGATTCCGGGATCCGTCCAGTAGGGCAGAAGTTCCATCAAACGGTAGTTCACCGGAAAGTCGATGGCCCCGCCGACGGAATCGACGACGCCGCGCTCGACCGCCTCGTACGTTTCGCTCGCGGTAATCGCCGCGATGCTTACACCGGTATCGGACAGCACTTGCTGCACGACGGGTCCTGATGCCCGAACCTGCAATCCGGCGAGGCCTTCCACACTGGTGATTTCTTCATTCGAACCGAGGAGAAAGCGGCCAACCGGCCACGTGGCGACGTGGTGCAGCCCGTTCTCCGTCATGAGTGCTTTGGCCGGCGCATAGTTGTTGTGCAAATCTGCAAAGCTCGCCATGATTGCCTGCGAGTTCTGACCAAGAAAGGGAATACCGACGACGCTAACCGTTGGGAAATACTGCGGCGTGTAATCCGGAATCGTCACGCCAATCTGAGCGCGTCCATCCCGCACGCAATCCACGACTTCGGCCGCTTTACACAATGATTCAGGGGCGGTCCGATCAAAAACGATTCGGCCCGCCGTAGCCGCCTCAATCTCATCGAGATACCATTCTTGAACTGCTGCGTTGGGCGTTCCGACTGCGGCTCCGGTTGCCAGAGTGAATTCGAATACTTCCCCTTCCGCATCATCACTTTCGGTGCCGACCACACCGCCTGCGCAGGCTCCGAGCATCAGAGTAACCGTGGCCGCCAAGGCGACGGCGGTCGATGCTTTTCGCAGACGTCCTTGGGGCGCGTGCTGTGCTTTGAACTTCATCGTTCATCCTTTCATTGTGCCGACGAATTCGGCGTGGAAAAAGCTCTTGTAGTTATCCAGCACTCGCTTGAACGAGTGACGGAAGGAAAAGGGTGATGGCCGGCACCAGAAAGAGCAAGGTCGTGATCAGTACGTCGATCGAAAAGAGGGGAAGAACACCCTTGAAAACGGTCTCGGTCCGCACCCCGGTAATCCCGGCAACAACGAAGCAGTTGATTCCGACCGGTGGAGTCACCATGCCGATCTCAATGAGCTTGACGATGATGATCCCAAGCCAGATCCCATCAAAACCGAACTCCAACGCAATCGGGAGCAAGATCGGCACACTAATGATCAGAATGGAGAGTGATTCCAGAACCATGCCGAGAGGGATGAGACATAGGAGCAGTAGAGCCATGATAATCATCGGCGGCAGGCTGAGTCCTGAAACCCAGGTCGTAATGGATTCCGGAACTTTTGCCGCGATGAAGAAGGCCGAGAGAATTGCGGATCCGACGATGATCATGAAGACCATCGACGTCGTCGCGCTCGTGTCCTGGAGGGCACCCTTGAAATTGGCGAGAATCACTTTGACTCCCTGGAGTCGATTCTCTAGTACCAGCATAAGTAGTGCGGCGAGGGCGCCGATAGCAGCTGATTCGGTGGAGGTGAAGATGCCGGAATACATTCCTCCGAGCACAATGGTGAACAAGATCGCGATGCGGGCGACGCCGCGCCACGGAAGTTGCCGGATGGGGACCGGCTCCACTAATTCTTCTCCTCCTATTCGAGGAAGGGTCAGCGTCGCCCCAGACTGACCATCCGAACCCTTGGCCACTTCAGTCGCCAGACGATGAGCGGTGGCAACAGCGACGGCAAGATCATCCTTGTCCGTGGACTTACCGATCTTTTGGTGGCCGAGCACCATGATGTAGACGATGTAGGCCACGGCTGATAGCAGACCAGGAATGATGCCGGCAGCCAGCATCGAGGCCACGGAGATGTTGGCCATTATTGCGTACAGCACGAGAAAGGTGCTGGGCGGGATCATGACGCCTAGTGTGCCGGCGACGGCTACGATCGCCGTCGCCATACTTGCGGGATATCCGTTTCGGCGCATTTCAGCGACAGACAGCTTGGCCATCGTCGCGGCCGTTCCAATGCTCGAGCCGGATACGGCCGAGAACCCGGCACAGGCCATGACGGTAGCCACCCCCAACCCGCCTGGTGCCTTTCCCACGAATCTGTTGGCAATTGCGAAGACATGCTCCGCCATCTTGGCGCGCACCGCAAACATCCCCATCAGGATGAACATGGGCACAATCGTCAGCGTGAAGCTCGATGTTTGCGTGAACGGTGTTGCGCCGAGAACGTTTGTCGCGTAGCCAAAGCCTTTGAGCAAGCTCAGGCCCACAACTCCAGAGATGCCCAGAGACAAAGCGACGGGCGTCTTGATCATCAGAAGCACACCAAGGATGAGGAGGGTGATCAGTATTACTCCGGAAACGGTCATTTCGGGTTGCTCCATGTCTCGCTGTCGCTCTCGTTCCCGCTGCCGAGCGGCCGCTTGCCCTCAAGGACTCGCACGAGGTTGGTGACCGCGACGACGAGGAAGGCTGCAAGCCCAATGACAATCACCCATCGGAGCGGATAAAGGGGCCAGCGCACAAGACCAAAGCGCTCTTCGCTGGCTTGGGTAGAGCTGATCGCCCGAATCGTCGTGGCGTACAACATCCAGGTCAGAAAGAGTGAAACCAACGTCCAGACGACAAGGTCCAAAACGCGATTAGTTGAGGGACCGAGACGATCCGAAAGCAGCGTCACTGCAACGTGTTCACCTTTCAACCCGGCCCACGCGAGGCCGAAGAACACAGCCACGATGAGACTCGACTCGGCGAGTTCGATCAGCCCGGGAACACTGGACCGTGAAACGAATCGAAAGATGACATCGACCGTGATCGCGAGCATTAGCGTCACAATGCTCATCGCAGAAATTATCGCGAGTGCGAGACTCAACCGAAAGGTGAGCCTCTCCATTAGGTTTTCTCTCACGACCCTGAACGCGCTTCCGATGTTATGTCGGCGTCGAAACCATAACCAGGTCGATTGGAGAGGACGTCGGCGGAATGAGCCGACGCCGGGGCGTCCGTCGAAGCAGTACATGCGGTCATCGTTGACCATTCCTTCGGTTGAGAGGTGTGCGTTGAATTGAGTGTTACAGCCGTAACTCCACTAGTAAAATGCATAGATTAGTGATCTGTTTGCATAAAATGTGTGATTTAGGTGGTGCGCAGTAAGACGCAATCGGACAGCACGATTCGCCCAGTCGCGGCTATGGTTCGTGCGCCCGATTGAGTGTCGGCGACTGGGCTGAACCGCCACTCAAACGTGACGTCGCAATAGATCTAGACTGCGGGACACACAGGATCGTGAGCTCGCCCAATCGGTTCGATCACACGAGCACTAGCACTAGCACTAGCGCTTCTCCCAGAATTCGTAGGCGCGGGTGTGATCCACATTTCCGAGGTCATCGAGTGCATCGGCGAGCGCACCCGTAACGGCCTCACAGACGGGAGACGAGTGGTTGACCGACTTCTGCAGCGCTAGCGCGATGCGCACATCCTTAGTCATAAGCGGCAGGGCGAATCCGGAGGCAAACTTCTTGTCGACGATATGGGCACCGAGCACGTGCGTGGTGACGAAGCTCTGGCCTGTCGATGCATTGAGCACGTCAACCATAACTTGTGGGTCCAGACCAAAGCGTTCTCCGGCCACAAGCGCCTCCGACGCGGCCGTGTAGGCCGCCGCCGCCACGAAGTTGTTTAGTGCCTTCATGGCATGGCCGGTTCCCAGTGTCCCCGTGCGAAAGACGGTGTGACTCATCGTCGCGACGATGGGCAGCGCCACCTGCGCGCTGGACTCGTCATCAGAACCGAGCATGATGGCGAGGGTGCCGGCTACGGCTCGCTCGCGTGCTCCCGAGACCGGCGCATCGACGAGCGCCACGCCATGATGTTGCAGTAAGCGACCGGTCTCGAGTGTTTCATTCGGGTCTGAGGAACTCATATCTATCAGTACGGTGCCCGGCGCGAAAGGAATTCTTAGAGCACCCCCTGCGTCAATCAATACCGATCGCACGATCGCACTGGTGGGAAGCATGAAGACAACCGCCTCACACTCCGACAGTAACTCGGGCGAGGGAGACGCGATCGCTCCGATACGATCTGCGACTGCCTGGGCGCGTGTGTAGTCAACGTCGTAGAGGCGCACGTCAAAGCCGCCAGCAACGAGGTTGGTAGCCATCGGGTCACCCATCGTTCCCAGTCCGACAAATCCGACGATTCTTGCAGTACTCATGAATCTTCCTTTGCTGATTCGCCGTCGAGATCACTCGACAGCCCCTTCTCGGCCACGATCTCGGCCAAGGCTCTCGTAGCCTCCACCGCCGCGGGGATCCCGCAGTACAGCATTGAGTGAACGGCGATTTCTCTGAGTTCTAGTACGGTCACCCCATTTTCGATTGCTCCGCGCATGTGCACCCGGATTTCGTGGGATTTTCCTGTGGCAATGAGCATGGCGAGGGTGATCTTGCTGCGATCAGAGATGGACAAGCCGGTGCGCTGCCAGATATCGCCGAAGCAGTTCCGGGTCACGAAATCCTGCAGCTTGTCGTTCAAGTCGTTCGTATTCTCGACCTGATCTTCGGCACCGCCGGCCCCGAACATTGTTCGACGTTGGGCGAGCCCTTGGTCATAAAGATCATCGCGAATCAAAGTTTCCTCGTTCTCTCAGTTTGCAGAAATTAATACTGGCTGCGCGGGTGGAGAACCAGTAGCGCTGTCGTATTTCTGATTCCAGTTTGTGCGGACGGACGTTCGAGGTGTTGTCCGGACGCGCACATCGCATGATCAAAAACGAACTCTCAATCCGAGCAGCATCTCAGTGAGTTATGTTGAAGTACGGGGTACCAGGGGCTAGCCCGGCATATCTCATCAGAAAGCTGAATAAGGACTACGCCATGACAATGATGTCTACGCCCGCCGTCGAGAGCGCGGGAATCTCCATCCAATTCGACAGCGCCCGATCTTTCGATGAATGGAAGATCCTCGTTGGAAATCGCTTCGTTCCGCTCTCGCTGTCGACGACTGCCACCACCTTCAACGGTTCTGTACGTTCGGCCACCTTCGAGGAGACCTGCGTTACGGAGATCACGGCGAACGCTCATCGCGTGAGTCGCCTTTCTTCGCAGATTCGGCCGACAGACGTAAAGCATCTGAAACTTTCACTTCAGCTCGAAGGAAGTGGGCTAGTTGCCCAAGATGGGCGTGAGGCAATACTGCGGCCGGGTGATGTCGCAATCTACGACACCAGCCGTCCATACACCCTCGAATTCACAGAAGACGTGCGCACGCTCGTCATGATCTTTCCCCATCACCTTCTCGGACTATCGCCCAAGCGGATCCAGAAGCTGACTGCCATTCGCCTTCGTGGCGACGTTGGGATCGGCATGGTCATCAGCCCGTTCATGCAGCATCTCAGTGAAAACCTAGACCAGCTCACCGGAGTGAATGGCATCCGGGTAATGCACAGCGCGTTCGATCTCATCACAGCCTTACTGTCGGCTGAGCTGAGTGAGAAGCTGCCTATCGCGGAGGATTCGCGTCGTCTCGACATGGAGAAATATCGCCTTTACATCGAATCCCACCTCAGTGATCCGGAACTTAATACGATTTCTATCGCTCAGGCGCACTTCATCTC
>Ga0307486_1002743_pt1 | contig 12016 bp, 11 predicted proteins | sample CBIW02metaG_FD_203663 | JGI IMG/M metagenome (GOLD analysis project Ga0307486, IMG submission 203663) | Sea-ice brine microbial communities from Beaufort Sea near Barrow, Alaska, United States - CBIW 0.2 | ecosystem: Environmental > Aquatic > Marine > Coastal | place: USA: Alaska | collected... | reverse complement strand
CGCTCCGCAGCGGATAGGTGTCATTCAGGTCCCGACCCACCATGAGGGAGATCAGTTCCTTCCTGCTCGTCCCTGCGATGTCTCGGGTCGCAACGTACTTGCCGTCCCGAAGTACAGACACGCGGTCAGCGAGACGGAAGATCTCATCCATCCGATGCGATATATATACGATCGTGATGCCTTCCTTCCTCAGCGCGTCCACGATCTGGTACATCGATTCGACCTCGGTCGCAGTAAGCGGCGCTGACGGCTCATCCATGATGAGTATGCGAGCATCCTTTGACAGCGCCTTCGCGATCTCGACGATCTGCTGGTACCCGGTCGTAAGCTCGGACACCATCCGGCGCGGAGAAACCGCTACTCCCAAGCGTTCAAAGAGTGCTGTCGTTCTCGCCTCCATGTGTTTACGATCGAGAACGATTCCCTTGAGCGGGTACTCGCCGAGGAAAACATTGTCCATCGCATTGAGCGTCGGAACGAGTGTGAACTCCTGATAGATGACGGCGATGCCGAGAGCCCGGGCCGACTGAGGCGTCAGTTGATCGAACGTCTCATCACCGACCGTGATGCTGCCACTGTCGGGTTGAATTGCTCCTGCGAGCAGTTTAATAAGGGTGGATTTCCCTGCGCCATTCTCGCCAATGATCGCGTGTACTTCTCCGGCACGCAGTTCAAGCGAGACGTCCGCAAGCGCAACCACTCCCGGGTACGTCTTGCGGAGCTGTCGCACGGATAGCGCGAGCCCGACCGCAGGCTGTTTCGCAGCGGAGACAGTCATGAGAAATCCAACGGTGAGACGTCCGAGGTGCGGACAAAAGCCTGGGCTGCTGTTGCGCAAGGGAAAGGGCCTGTCACGGGTGTCTCACTTCGTTGTGGATCGACATCAAGATCGGTTTCTTGATTTTGTTATATCTAGATAGCTTTTGTCAAGTTTTGTTAGATACGAAGATCAGAATTGTTACGATCCGTGCGACTGACTCAGTTCAGCGATCGTGAGGGGCTCGCGCAATGCGTGAGTAATGCGGGTATTCCTAATTCTGGCCACCCTGTAGAAAATGTTCCGCGGGTAACCCAGCATTCCGATTATCGGGTCAAAGGATCTCGCGAACGTGAGCTCGGTAAGGCGCAAGTTCACCGGCATCAGGCTCAAGCTCAGTTGCCAGCACGGCTACCTGGTCAAGGGTAAAAGCGGTAGACGTAGCTCGGTCACCCAGCTTGTCCGAGTGCGCTCCCAGCACCACGCGTGCAGAAGAGCGAGCAAATGCGCGCTTCACATCTGCCTCCTCCAAGGTGTCCTCATAAATTGCACGGTCGTCGATGGCCGCGGTCGATACGAAAAATGTCGAGAAACGCATGCCGTCAAGAAGTGCCGTTGCAACCGGTCCGACTAAGGAGTCGCTGCGGCGGTCCGCCTCACCTCCAGTAAGGATCGCGGTCACCCCTGGCCGCTCCTGAAGTGCCTGGAAAGTGAGCAGACCATTAGTGATAACAACAAGATCGCCTCCGCCCGTAATCAGCTGAGCGAGACGGTACATGGTCGTCGACGAGTCCATTGCGATAACGCCGCTCGGAGGAACGAGGGGAAGAAGCTTCTCCGCAATACTCTGCTTCTCACTGGTGTGGGAGCGTTCCCTGCCGTGAAAGTTCACCGTTCCGCTGTAGACGGCACCACCACGAACCCGCCGAGCAATGCCGAGGGATTCCATATGGTCAAGATCTCGCCGGACAGTCATTTCGCTGACCCCGAGCTCTTGGGCAGCGGTGGCTAGGGATATCGACTTTGACAAGCGCAGCTGGCTTCCGATCCAGCTGCGCCGTTCTTCTGAGGCCAGCGAACTCACGCTGATACTCTACACGCCACCCCAATTACCCCCCCAGCGCAGCTTGGCCTGCTCAGCTGCTGGCTTCCCTTTGCAGAGTTTACGCGCTGGCCCAACGGAAGCCATCGAATGTGTCTTCAAGGGAGTGGTACTGTCGCTGAACAGTACGTCATACCGTTGAGCGCGCGACGTTGAAGAGCTCGGCGAGTTCGGGCTTGGAATGCGTTCCTGCCTGGTGCACTTCCATCAGGTGACGTTGCTGAGCGGTGGACAGCTTAGGTTGTTTACCGCGCAGGTGCCCCTTCGCCTTTGCCACCTGCATCCCCTCGCGGGTTCTAGCGCGGATGAGATCGGATTCGAACTTGGTCACCATCGCCAAGGCGTTGAACAGCAAACGCCCAACAGGGTCTGTCGAATCGTAAACGGATCCGCCGATACTGAGCTTGACGCCTTTGACGGTGAGTTCGTCGATGATGTCTTTCGCGTCGCGCAGGGTTCCCTGGGAGGCACGTGTCAGCATCAGATGATGCCTGTACCTCCGAGGAATGCCTAATTCGGTCGCGAATCTCGCTGATTTTCTAGCGGCATCATCGCCCTAGTTGGGAACCGCGCTGTGACCGTGCTGGTGGGGAAAGAAGCGGCAGTGCGGCATTCTCGTGGGGCAGACCCGCGCTGTGCATGAGCTTCTCACCATTTACGCGCTCGAGTGGTCCCGATGAAATGGCACAGCAGAAGTGGGCTGCGTGACGCACGAAGTTCGACATGAAAGAGACCATCGTGGCTGACTTCAACGATCACTCCACTGAGCTATCGGCACTTTTTGATCCGATCGTCGTAGTCCAGCCTGAGGCAGTGTGGGCTCAACTTTGAATACCCGAACCTGAGGCTGCTCTTTCGGTTGACGTATGACACGGGCATCCGAGTCACATCAGTTTACTCGAGTAATATTCATGTTGCGCCGTGCCCACATTGCACCCACACTCTAAGGACATCGTGGTCAACTCACGGTATCGGAGTCGCGCCCAGTCACCAGTTTTTTGCAGCGATTTTGGCGACTTTCGCATAGTTCTGCGGTAATGGTTTTCGACTACGGATCAATAGGCCGGGGGTTCAAATCCCTCCGGGCGCACCATAAATAACGGGTCTGACCAGCACTTTCTTATGGCGTGCGGTCGGGCCTGTTTTTTCTTCTGCACACATTCTGCCCACACTTGAATGCCCGGGGACCGATTCTGGGCCGAAAATCGACCTGTCCGGCCCTTCTGAGCCCAGTGTTTGTCTGGGTTTAGGCTCACGGTGCGAAGTGACCAATTGACCCTAGAACACTGGGTCACTCAACGCACTTCCTCGTCTTGCCAATGCGTTCATGCGCTTCACGCCCATAGACTTCGATCTATGGGTTCCGATGTGAGTGTGGCTACATCCACAGAGTTGAAGCTCCTTGCTGATCCGACGCGAGCGCGCATCCTGGGCTTGATCATGGAGAGCGCCGAGGGCAGGCGTTCCGTCTCAGATCTTGCGGGCGAGCTGGAGCTGCGCCAGCCGACGGTGAGTCATCACCTCAAAGCGCTGGTAGATGTCGGCCTACTCGAGCGAAGCCCTGCGGGGCGCCTTGTTTGGTATTCGATACGGCCAGAGCAGGCTGACCGCGTGGCGGAAGTGCTCAACAGTTCTCACGCAACGGCGTTGGCTGAGGGGGTTCTTGAGCGCGTTGCGGCGGATCTTTCGGAACGGTTCGCGGGAGTCTTCGCGCCGGAGACTGTGGAGCGCTACGTGCAGGAGAGCTACGCCCTCCTTGCGGAGAACGCGAAAGTGACCCGGTACTTGCCGTCACTCGCATCCCGTTTTGCGGCGGATCGGCTTTCTGCCCTCGCGAAGGTTGAGTCGGGCGGTCTCGATCACCTCCCTGAGGTCTTGTTTGTGTGTGTGCAAAACGCGGGTCGCTCGCAGATGGCCGCGGGCATCCTGCGTCATCTCGCCGGCGACACGGTCCGAGTTCGCACGGCCGGTTCCGAGCCCGCTAGCGCAGTGCGGTCTGTGATCGTGGCAGCGCTCGATGAGATCGGCGTGCCGATAGGTGGTGAATTCCCGAAGCCGCTCACCGATGAGGTGGTGCGTGCTGCGGATTTCGTAATCACCATGGGCTGCGGAGATGCCTGCCCCGTGTACCCAGGTAGACAATATCTCGACTGGGATCTTGCGGACCCGGTGGGGCTACCGATCGCGCAAGTTCGTGACATCCGAGACGACATCGAAGCGCGCGTGCGCGCGCTGCTCGCGACCCTGTAGGTGAACGCTGCCTGAATTCTCGCCATGACAGTACCCAAACCCATAGATGACCGTCTATGCTTTTGAGTGTCGTCGAGAGTAAGGAAAACGCAATGTCCGAAAAGCCCACAGTCCTGTTCGTCTGCATCCATAATGCCGGCCGTTCGCAAATGGCTGCCGGCTACATGCGCGAGCTCTCCGGTGGAGCTGTGGAGGTTCGCTCCGGAGGATCCGAGCCGGGGGATCAGATCAACCCGATGGCGATCCAGGCGATGGCCGAAGAGGGCATCGACATCTCGCAGGGGGTTCCCCAGCTCATGACGACCGGTCAGGTCAAAGACTCTGACGTGGTCATCACCATGGGCTGCGGCGATGTGTGCCCGATCTTCCCCGGCAAGCGATACGAGGACTGGGAGCTGACTGACCCGAAGGGTAAGTCGATCGACGAGGTTCGCCCGATCCGCGACGACATCAAGGCCCGCGTCCAGGCGCTGTTGGCCGAGTTGCTGCCCGCGACGGTCTGAACCGACTCCGCGATGAGCGATATCAGCGCCCGACGGGGGCTGCCCGGTCTGAGTTACCCGGAGGAATACCTGCGGCGTCTATCGGCCGAACTGGCCGAGAGGTTCGCCGGAGTCTTCGCGCCGGAGACTGTCGAGAGGTACGTGCTCGAGTCCTACACGGGGCTGCTGCGCACCTCTACGGTCAAAGCGCACCTTGCGGGCAACACGACGCGCTTCGCGACCGATCGGATGACGGCGCTGGCGCACGCCAAGGGTGCCATCGACCACACGGTACCCGAGATCCTTTTTGTCTGCGAGCAGAACGCGGGTCGCTCGCAAATGGCGGCGGTACTGACGAATGCCCTTTCGGGCGGTGCCGTGCACGTGCGCTCCGCCGGCTCAGCACCCGCCCACGAACTGAATCCGTCTGTTGTCGCGGCGATCGAGGAGCTGGGGTTGGACCTCAGCGAGGCGTTCCCTAAGCCGCTCACCGATGATGTCGTTCAGGCCGCTGATGTGGTCATCACGATGGGCTGCGGGGATGCGTGTCCGGTCTATCCGGGGAAGCGTTATCAGGACTGGGCACTCGACGATCCGGCCGACCTGCCCCTCGAGGAAGTGCGTCGCGTGCGCGACCTGATCCGCTCGAACGTCGTCTCCATGCTTGCCCAACTCGGCATCGAAGCGAAAGAACTCACTCCATGACCGACATCGAGAACGTCGTCATCGTCGGATCCGGCCCCGGCGGCTACACAGCTGCGATCTATCTTGCTCGTGCCGGCCTTGCCCCTATCGTGCTCACGAGTTCGGTCGAGGCGGGCGGTGCTCTGGTCAACACGACTGAGGTGGAGAACTTTCCCGGCTTCCCGGAGGGAATCATGGGCCCAGAGCTCATGGAGAATATGCGGTCACAGGCTGAACGCTTCGGCGCACGCCTCGTCTACGACGACGCGACAGTGCTGGATCTTGCCGGCGAGGTGAAGACGATCACTACTGGTTCCGGAACCGTCTACCGTGCAACTGCCGTCGTGTTGGCGATGGGCTCTGCCTATCGCAAGCTCGGGATCGAGGGCGAGCAACGCCTCACCGGTCACGGTGTTTCGTGGTGTGCGACCTGTGACGGGTTCTTCTTCCGCGGCAAAGACATCGCCGTTGCCGGCGGCGGCGACTCCGCCCTCGAGGAGGCGATGTTCCTCACCCGCTTCGCGAACAGTGTCACTCTCATCCACCGCCGCGACTCACTTCGCGGCTCGAAGATCATGCAAGACCGTGCGCTGGCGAACCCAAAGATCACCCCAAGGTGGAACAGTGAGATTCTCGAGGCGACAGGCGACGAATCTCTGACGGGACTTATCCTTCGTGACACCCTTACCGGTGCGGAGTCGACAGTGGATGCCGCCGGGCTATTCATCGCGATCGGTCACGACCCGCGAAGCGAACTCGTCGTCGGCCAGGTCGACACCGACGCTGACGGGTACGTGCTCGTCGCCCACCCCACAACGCAGACGAACCTGCCCGGTGTGTTCGCGTGCGGCGACCTCGTTGATCACCGCTACCGGCAGGCGATTACGGCTGCAGGGACCGGATGCGCCGCCGCTGGCGATGCCGAGCACTTCCTCGCCGAATCCGGGCTCGCAAGTTATGCCGAAAACGAAGGTGTCCTCGTTGGCTGAGCGAGCTGCGGTCATCTCGTGACCCGACTCGCGAAATAGCTGGTGTCGAGATCCGCCTAAGCCAGCTGGTGGACGCCTTCGGTGAGTGCGGCCAATTTCTCGACGCCAATCGGCTCCTCGGCGAGCAGGGGAACGATCGCCATCCGCGGACTGAGGGCGTGCACCCGGTCGATCTGCTCGACTTCGTTAGCGGCCCGCTGTCGGAGGAACGGCGAGTGTGGGTGCGCGGCAGCGATCGAATTGTTGACCACCCACGCCCACGGATGAATTCCCGCACGTTGGAGGTCATCATGGAGTCCTTCGGCTTCGAGAACCGGTGTCGTCTCGGCCAAGGTCACGAGCACAACCTTCGTCTGCTCCGGGTCCCGGAGCCGCATGAGCGGGGTCGTAAACGCCATGGTGTCGCCGATCTGACGCGCGATCTCCCGATGGTACGACCCGGTCGCATCCAGAAGAAGCAGGGTGTGTCCGGTGGGCGCGGTGTCGATCACGACGAATTCCCGCCGCGATTCGTGCACCGCACGGGAGAACTGTTGGAACACGGCGACCTCTTCGGTGCAGGGTGACAACAGGTCTTCGGCGAGGGCTGCTCGACCGTTGTCGTCGAGGTCTTTGCCCTTGGTGGCGATGACGTGCTCACGGTATTGCCGGGTCGCTTCGTCCGGGTCGATGCGAGAGACCGTCAGGCCAGCCAAGTTGTCGTGCAGAGTTTCGGTGAGATGGGCTGCGGGGTCGGTCGTCGTGAGATGCACGTCGTGCCCGCGCTGAACTAGGGCGACAGCGATGGCTGCAGCGATGGTGGTCTTTCCGACACCGCCCTTGCCCATGCACAGGATGAGCCCGTGGTCGTCCTTCTCAAGCTCATCAACAAGCGTGGCAAGTGGCGCGTCGGTGATTTCGTCAACGACCGAGTCATCCGGTGTCGATGGCACGGTTGCCGCAGCGAACAGGCTGCGGATGGCGTCGAAGCCGACCATGTTGCCGGTCTTCAGCTCGAGCACGTCTCGGGGCAGGGCCTCAATATGACTGGGAATTGCCGCGATCGCGGCGCTCTCGCGACTGCGAACTGCCGCTGCGATGGGTTCGTCGCCCGCAGCCTCCGGCAGAACACCGTTGATCACCACGTAGCCGCTCTTGATTCCGATCTCAGTCAGTTCGACGAAGGTGCGGTCGATCTCGACGAGGGAGGATGCCTGAGCGCGGCTCACAAGCACCAGGCGGGTGCGCGTCGGGTCGGTGAGTTCTCTTACCGCGTTGGCATAGACCTCGCGGTGCTTTTCCAGGCCAGACATGGGGCCGAGGCAGGATGCATCGCCCTTGCCTGTGGACAGAAAATCAGTCCATGAGCCCGGCAGTTGCAGCAGCCGGATAGTGTGCCCGGTGGGGGCGGTGTCGAAGATGATCGTGTCGAACTGGCCATACGCAACCGTGTCGGTGAGGAGATTCGTGAACTCATCAAACGATGCGATCTCCGTGGTGCACGACCCGGACAGGCTCTCCGTTATGCCCGCGATCTCGATATCGGGAAGCAGCCCGCGCACGGGTGCGATGATCCGCTCACGGTATGCCTCAGCTGCTTGTTCAGGGTCGATTTCTAACGCTGAGAGCCCAGGAACCGCAGGGATATCGGTGATCGTGTTGCCGATCGTTATGTCGAAGACCTGGCCGATATTCGACGCTGGGTCGGTGCTCACGAGCAGTACTCGCTTGCCGCGAGCAGCGAGCTCGAGGGCTGTCGCGCACGCGACTGAGGTCTTGCCGACACCGCCCTTGCCGGTGAAGAAGAGGAATCGGGGAGGATCTTCGAGAAATTTCATTGTCGTCTCAGCAGCATCCGGTGCCGCCGCAGCAACCGCCGGCAGCCTTCTCGGTTAGTCCAAGGTCGAGGCGCTGGCTGGCTGGAGCCGAAGCTGCACCCAGACCGGCGAGATCCACGAGGGTTTCCTTGGTGGGGTATGAGCCGGTAGCGACGGTGACGCCGTCGACCACGGTCAGCGGCAGCCCCTTCGAGCCGACAGTGTGCATGAACGCGCGCACGGTTTCGTTGTCTGTGAACGCAGTCGGGTCGCTGGCCAAGTTGTGGCGGGTGATATCGGCACCCATCTCCTGGAGGCTGCGAACGTCGGCAGTGACGGTCACCAGCGACTGATCGATGTCGGCCCCACAGACACCGGTGTCGCAACACAGGGCAGGTTCGTAAATTCGGATCGTAGGCATTGTCTTCTCTTTCATGGTCAGGCTGAAAAGGATTGGAGGTCGAGAGCGGCAGGTTCATCGAGCTGGATGGCAAGACCGAGAGCGCGAATCGCCGGAGTTTCGACCGCGTAGTGCACGTTCATTCCGCGGCGCTCCTTGGAAACGAGCCCTGCCTTCTCGAGCGTCTTCAGGTGATGGCTCACTGTTGGCTCCGAGAGCCCAACGGCCGGGGCCAGGTCGCACGTGCAGGCTTCGTAATTTGGTTGATTCAGCATGAACGCGATGAGGCGAAGGCGAGCGGGATCGGCAATAGCCTTTAGCCGCACAGCGAGGCGCACGGCATCATCCATCGGAAAGTCAGGAGTCGACGACAGTGGTGCGCAACAGATCGGCGAGACATCGTCCAGAACGGGAAGAGCTTTCGGCATACCCCCAGTATCGCACTTATTCGATATATATCAAATACAGTGGCAGTGGCAGTGGCAGTGGCAGTGGCAGTGGCAGTGGCAGTGGCAGTGGCAGTCGCAGTTCGAGAGAGTGGCGACATTGGTAATAGTGAGTAGTAGTCAGTGTTTTCGTGCCCACATTTCACAAAGTTTTTGGTCGAATTTTGGCCGAGCCGGACCCATTGTGACCGCTCAGAAGCCAGCCTTTGCCCGGTTCAAGCTCACGATGCGCGGTTGACCTGTTGACCTCCGATCGAGGGGTCGGAGGCGCAGCAGTTCGCGATGCTCCGCGACATCATCTGCCGCTGCAACGGACTCGCCAAAATATGATGTCGGGGATGCTGAATGGAGCCGTCACGGGCGGAGGCGGGGTCCATGGCTCAACTAAGTAGCCCGTTTTCGTAGGCGTGCGCCACTATGTGTACTCGCGATGTGAGCGCTAGTTTCGCCAGGATGCTTCGGATGTGGCTTTTGGCCGTAGATTCGCTGATATACGCGGCTTGGGCGATCTCTGCGTTGCTGAGTCCCCGCGCTGCGAGGAGGAATACTTCTTTCTCGCGAGCGGAGAGAACTGCGATCGCTTCTTCGGCTGGTCCCCGATTAGTTGGGTCCGTGCGCTGCCGAATGAGGTCGACAGTACTACTGGGTGCGATCACGGAGTGACCAGCATGCACCGTGCGAATGGATGCGAGAACGAACTCTGGTGTGGTGTCTTTCATTAGGAAGCCCTCGGCGCCGGCGCGAATAGCGCGAATAACAGCTTCGTCGCGCTGGAAGGTGGTCAGCATGATGATTTTCGGTTGTGCAACAGAGCTCGAGGTCTCATTAGCATCGCCTGCGAGGCCCTCTGGGGTGCTAAGAATGCGTGTGGTCGCTTCGATGCCGTCGATGATTGGCATCCGGATGTCCATCAGAATCACGTCGGGGCGAGCACTTTGTGCAAGAGCGATGGCGGTTTCTCCGTCGTATGCGGCTCCGACGAATTCGAGATCTGCCTGCGATTCGATGAGCATCTGGATACCGGAGCAGAAGAGTTGCTGGTCGTCGGCGATCGCGACTCGGATGACTGTCACTGTGTACTCGTACCTTGTTGTGGCATCGTAGCCATCTCTGCTTCGACGGTTGGCGTAGGGCTCCACGCTGTCGGCACGAAGGCGGTAACCAAGTATCCCCCCGGCATATCCTCTTCGCTGCCTGCGGTGAGCCACCCTCCCGCAAGTCGTGCACGCTCACGCATACCGTAGATCCCGCGGCCCTGCTTTTTGGTGGGCGGTTCGGTGTTGGTTTGTTGCGGGGGAGTCCCGCTTGATTCGATCGTGAGAGCAAGACCGGGACCGCGCCAGTCCATCGTCACTCGTGCGGTCGGGCCGGCACCGGCGTGCTTGAGTGCGTTTGTCAGACCCTCCTGCACGATGCGGTAAACCGCTAATTGCTGACTCGCAGTGAGTGTGACTTGCTCGCCGAACTGCTTTACCGTGGCCGACAGGCCAGCCCCGGACATCCTCAGCACCAGATCATCCAGATTCGCGAGGGTGGGATTCGAATGACCCTCCGGGGTATCTACTAGCGACTCGATCAGCATCCTCACCTCAGACAGTGATGCTCGAGCCGACGCGGCGATCCGCTCAAGTGATTCATTGACCACCCCAGGTCGGGACGGGCCGATGAACCTCGCACCATCCGCCTGCGCAATTATCACAGCTAACGAATGAGCCATGATGTCGTGAACATCTTGTGCGATGCGGTCATGTTCTCTCGTAATAATCAGGTCAATTTCCGCAGATCGCAACTCTCCTTCGGCCTCTTCGAGCTTGCTATCGCTGGCTCGTTTCAACCGCGAAGCCCTGAAGCCGAAGCCAATGAACCACGCTGCCGCTGTTGACACAAGACTTGGCAGCAGAACTGCAAGGAAGTTGCCGACAATATGAGCTTCGGGAAGCCCCACTCCTGCCCAGGACGTCAACCCATAGCCATCCGATAGGGAGGGGATCGTCATCAGGCCTGAGATGAGGATGAAGTAGCCGGCGGTCGCGGGAAGAGAGAGCCAGCGGGCCCGTCCTACTGCGGTCGCACTGATGATCAAGCAGGTGATGAGAACGGCTAGGTAGATCGGCCAGGTCGTTATAAATTGTGTCGATGGTACGAAGAGCTGAACCACAAGAACAATGCCAGTAAGCGCCAGCGCCACTCTAGGAAAACTGCGTGCGACGCCAATCGAGGCAGCGAGGAACCCCAGCGTGAACGGGAAACTCGGCCAGGGTGGGCCATCCGAACGGCCAATCTCGGCAACGATCCAGAGAGCGAAGAAAATGGTCGCAAACAGCGGCTCGAGAAGCCAGCGAAGCTTAGGAAGTGGATTGAACATGCCCCCACGTTAGGGCGAATACTCCTCAGAAACTGTCGGCAAGTAGATGAATCCTCCGAAAGGATGAGTAAATCTAGCCCGAGGGCGGACGACTCCTCGGCGTCAAACCGATTGCATTGATTCATGAGGATCACAACCGTAACCAGCGCCCGTAACGCCGACGACCCAGCGACCGTTGAGCTTGCCAACAATTACACCGTCGATCTGAAAGCAACGGACTACATCGACCACCACCCCAAGGTCGAGGCGCCGTCTGGTGGCGACGCGAGTTCTGCCAGCATCAATCCGTCATAGCCGATGTGTGTCGATGAACTCTTCGCGCACATCCAGAACCAGGCGCGAGCTGCTGGGCAAACCCTGCTTAGGTGGGGCGACCCGAATCGGCGAGATCGCCAAATCTCCAGTATCCGAGTGGGGCACAGGCAAAATATGACGTGTAAGCTATAAATCCGAGAATGATCGAGGGTGGTGATGGGTATGGCGAACGCATCGACGCTGGTCCGCGCCGCCCGGAAGAGTCGTCGTCTTACCCAGGAGCAGCTGGCTACTCTTTCTTTCATTGACCAAGGCAGCGTTTCCCGGTCCGAGCGCGGGCGCGATGCAAGCTTCGAAACCATCGACCGGTTACTTGCTGGGGCCGGGCATCGACTGTATTCGGCTCCTACTCGGCGGGATGACGCAGCAACGGTAGCGACAGAAATCCGTCGACAACTCAACGCCGGTGACAAAGACAGGGCTCTTCGCG
>Ga0307486_1002741_pt1 | contig 12019 bp, 8 predicted proteins | sample CBIW02metaG_FD_203663 | JGI IMG/M metagenome (GOLD analysis project Ga0307486, IMG submission 203663) | Sea-ice brine microbial communities from Beaufort Sea near Barrow, Alaska, United States - CBIW 0.2 | ecosystem: Environmental > Aquatic > Marine > Coastal | place: USA: Alaska | collected... | reverse complement strand
TTTGCCCTTCGTTCAGGTAAGGTAAAAAGGAATTTAATTTATCCGCTAATTTTTGATCTTCTCTCATTCAATAAAGATAAAACAAAAATTCAAAAAAGGCAAGTTATTTCATAACAATTCCTAAGTTAATTATTGAGGATCGGAATAAAAAAATTGTTAAAATCAACTCTATATTGAAATTTATGTTATTTAACGCTAATTTTAATTTGTTTAACAATATATTTGGAAAATTCCAATTAATTCTAATTCCTTTTTATGAAGAATTCAGAAGCATTTTTTTTAGTTCGTCGCTTAAAGAATGGCGATTTATGTTCATTTGAAAAGATATATAAAATGTACTATTCCAAATTGCACGGATTCTCTAAAAAGTTTCATTTAACTACTCTTCAACCCAATGATTTTGTTCAACAGACATTTTTGAAATTGTGGGACGAAAGAAGCCAATTAAATGAAGATATTTTATTGGATAAACAGTTATTCGTAATCTGTAGGAATCTTATTTTAAATCATCTTAAAAGGGAAAAAAAGATGGTGTCAAATCAGGATTATCAACTCAATTTATATGAAACTTCCGATCAACTTTTTGAGTTAGCTTCAAAAGGGGAGTTGAATAAACTTAATGCAGGTATAAAAAAATTACCCAAGAAAAGAAGAGAAATTTTTAAACTTCATAAAATTGAAAATCTCACCTACGAAGAAATAGCTGAATTCCTTTGTATATCAAAGAAAACGATTGCGAACCATATTTACCTTGCAAGTAATTTTTTAAAAAAAGAATGTCGAAAACCATAAATTTTTGGAATTATATTAGGAACTATTAATTTTTCAATTGTTATTGTAATATAAGATGATAATTATTTAAGTGAAAAATTTTGAATCTATTGAAGATCAATTTAAGGAGGCTTGGAATTCTCCTTACTCAATTATATCAAATAAAGTAATAGGGAAATCTTGGAAAAAAGGAGCTATGCAAAAGCAGGATTAGTTGCAGCATTAATGATATTACTATTTACCTCCTATTTTTTATTTACAATCCTATCATTACGGTCATTAATATTTCACTTATAGACCAGGAAGTAATGTTTTCTCATGGTAGTTTGGTTATTTTAAAAAGTGGCTCTGAAATACGATATAAAGAACATCTCTGGAATTCAAGACGCGTAAAATCAATAGGAGAAGCTTTATTAATGTTGCAAAGGATAGTTTAAAGATGTTTAAAGTTGTTACCGGGTCTACTCAGAAGTGGTTATCGGGATCTGGATACGATCAATTTTCCCGGAGAGGATCCTTCGGTCAATGCTGGTGGATTCATTCACCGTTTACCATATCCTGTAAGAGAGCTTTCCGTCAACCAGGTTAATGTGGAACAAGCTGCTGCTAATATCGGTGGTGATAACCTTGGAACCCGTGTTTTCTGGGATATTCCTAACAATAATTAATTTATTCAAACTTAAAGCCTTAATTCATGAGAAATGTGTTACAACAACTTATTTCAAAAAGTAAGCAAGAAGAAAAAGAAGAGGCCGTTGCAAAACAAGCCGAAATAAATAATCCTTTAACAGGTAATGATCGTAGGAATTTTTTAAAAAAAGCGGCATTGGGTGGTATTGCCCTGACCTCTGGATTTTCCTTTCAGGACACCATTGCTCAAACTACTTCGGGAGTGAAGCGCTCTTCAGCTCCTTCGGATCTGAAAATTACAGATATGCGATATGCCTTAACCAATGTTATGGGGGGTACTGCAATTATCAGGATTGATACGAATCAAGGCATTTATGGACTTGGGGAGGTAAGAGATGCAGCAGATGTCCGCTACGCTTTAATATTAAAAAGTAGAATTCTTGGAATGAATCCCTGTAATGTCGAGATGATATTTAAGAAAATCAAACAATTTGGAGGACAATCTCGAGCAGCAGGGGGTGTTTGTGCTGTGGAAATGGCTCTTTGGGATATTGCGGGTAAAGCTTATGATGTTCCTTGTTGGCAGATGCTTGGAGGCCAATATAGAGATAAGGTGAGATTATATGCCGATACTCCTGAAGCGAGTTCTCCCCAGGAACAACAGAAACTCATTGAGAAGCGGGTTAAGGATGAAGGGTATACTTGGCTAAAGATGGATGTTTCTATAGCCGATCTAGTAGATGTGCCGGGAGCACTGGTTAATGCGGAATTTTGGAAAAATGAAAAAGGGAGGCTGGCACAATGGGGAGATGGTAAAAACCCTATGGCCTATGGCAATACCAGACATCCTTTCACTCAGGTTCAGATAACTGAAAAAGGGATTGAACACTTACAGCAAATTGTAGAAAATGTACGGGGGATGGTCGGATATGATATACCTATTTCCACAGATCATTATGGTCATTTTGATGTGAACAACCATATACGACTGGGTAATGCACTAGAGAAATACAGACTTGCGTGGCTTGAGGATATGGCTCCGTGGGATCATACAGAAGATTGGGTTACCCTAACTAATGCTTTGGAAACTCCTACAGCGACGGGAGAAGATATTTATTTGTTGGAACATTTTAAACCGCTTATTCATGCAAAGGCGGTTGATATCGTTCATCCAGATTTATCATCTTCCGGAGGTCTGTTGGAAACAAAGCGTATAGGGGATTATGCCGAAGAATTTGGAATAGCAATGGCTATGCATCAAGCAGGTACACCTGTTTCCTTTATGGCAAATGTCCATTGTGCCGCCGCAACCCAAAACTTTTTGTCTTTAGAACACCATTCAGTAGATATTCCATGGTGGGAAGATCTCGTAGTAATGACAGGTAAGGAAAAAATGATCACTAAGGGATATGCAAATGTCCCACCAACAGCACCTGGTTTAGGGATTGAATTAAATATGGATGTAGTGAAAGAACATTTGGATCCCAGAGATAACAACTTCTTTGCGCCAACTCCAGAATGGGATGAAATTAGGTCTCATGATAGAATTTACAGTTAGAATTTGGGGGTAATGGTTAATGCCGCTTCTTTTGTTGCATAATTGTTGTTTTTTAATAGCTGTATGTTTATTAATTGACACCAGTGAGTAATAAAGCCTTCCCGTTCTTATTAATTTTAAAACTTTATCTATGAAGAATGTACTACAACAGATTATTTCAAGAAGTAAGCAACAACAAAAAGCTGATTCAAATGCCAGAGAGGGCTGAGATTGATAGTCCTTGAGAACATATTTATTTACTAACTAAAACATTTAAAATATTTTGAAAAACTACAAATTTTTAAACAAGGTGCAATTCAACTTGTATCATTTTCGGTCTTTATCAAAATCAAAAAGATTGAGTACGAGTTGTTTATTTTTATTTTTATTTATTTTTAGCGAGCTAGGGTTTGCAGAAGTTTATGCTGCACCGAACGAATTGTATTTCGTTCAGCAGAGAAGAGTAACAGGGACTGTTACCGATAGCAATGGAATGCCCCTTCCAAGTATTACTGTTCAAGAAAAGGGCACAACTAACGGAGTGATAACAGACTTTGATGGTAATTTTTCTATAGGAGTTGGGTCTGATGCCTCTGTTCTGGTATTCTCTTATTTGGGAATGGAAAGTTTGGAACGTACTGTTGGAGACGCAACTACATTGGCTATTACAATGGTAGAAGATGCTCAAGCTCTAGATGAGGTCGTTGTAGTGGGTTATGGTACAGTGAGGAAAAGTGATATGACAGGAGCCACAACCTCAGTATCTGCGGAAGAAATTGCAAAAGTTCCGGTCACAACTGTTGATCAAGCACTTCAAGGGCGCGCAGCGGGTGTGCAAGTTTCTAGTAATGATGGCTCTCCGGGTGCTGGTATTTCTGTTAAAATTCGGGGAACAGGGACATTTGGTGATAACTCCCCGCTTTATGTGGTGGATGGTTACCCAATGTCTGGAAACGTAGATATGATCAATCCATCAGATATTGCATCTATGGAGATATTAAAAGATGCCTCTGCTACCGCTATTTATGGGAATAGAGCATCTAACGGAGTAATCATTATTACTACTAAAAGGGGGATTGCAAATAAATTAGAAGTTTCTTTTGATGGTTTATTTTCTGTACAACAACAACCTGAGGCACATAAGTTAATGAATGCAGAGCAATTCGTTACTGCTGCACAAAGGGTGGCGGAGATGTCGGATTACCCTATTTTAGAAGAATGGAACAATGCCCCTTCCAGTTTTAGAAATATTGATTGGCAAGATGCATTTTATCGTACAGGTTTTAGGCAGCAGTACAATGTAGGTCTTCGAGGAGGTAGCGAAAATGTACGTACATCTTTGTCCTTGGGGTATTTTGATCACCAAGGAATTGTAGAATTTTCAGATTTCACAAGGTACAACACTAGTTTAAATGTTGATTACACACCAACTGATTGGCTTACTGTTACATCAAGTGTGAAATATTCTCATAGTGAATCATCTTCAAGGGTTGGAACATCCATTGGCTCTTTAGGAAATCTTGTAAAACAAATTCCTACCATGACAGGAAATCCTTTAACCGATCAAATAGTAGATGCTGAAGGTAATTACGGTTATTATACCCAAAATGCTCAACCAACTACGAGGCAGGAAAATATTTATGCAAATGCTGAGGAAACTGATCAGTCCAATCCTAGGGATAATTTTTTAAACACCACTTCTGTTGAGGTAGGTTTGCTTCCTGGACTCACAGTTAAAACCAATTTTGGTGTTACTGTATTTAATGGATTTTACTCTAATTTTTCACCAAGTAATGAAAGAACCTTACCAGGTCCATTAGCACAATTTTCGCAACGAAATAATAGCAGTTTCGAATGGTTATGGGAAAACACTCTTTCTTATAACCAAACATTTGGAGAACATAGTGTGAATTTTGTGGCAGGGGTTTCTGCTCAAGAAAACACCTATCGTGTTTCTGGAGCAGATGGAGAAGGTTTTCAAAGTAATATGTTGAGAGATGTTTCCCAGCTTACCAATGTTGAGCCTTATGGTTATTCTCAAACTTGGTCCTTAGCTTCTCAATTTGGACGGTTAATTTACAGTCTTTCTGATAAATATGTTTTAACTGGTACAGTAAGACGTGACGGTTCCTCTAGATTTGGTGCTGGGGAAAAATGGGGAGTTTTTCCCTCTCTTGCAGCAGCATGGAATATAGATCAAGAATCATTTTTAGAAAATGTGGATAATATTAATCTTTTAAAACTCAGGGGGAGCTGGGGAGTAACTGGTAATCAAAATATTGGCCTCTTTCAATATCAAGGACCGTATGGTTCAGGGTCGTCTCGTCTTGACAATAGAGGGTATGCTTTTGGAAGTCCAAAATTATTTCATCCTGGACTTGTTATAACTGGGCTTCCAAATCCAAATCTAACTTGGGAAGAAACCATTCAAAAAAATATTGGTCTTGACGCTGCTTTTCTAGGTAATAAAATAGTATTTACAGCTGATTATTATATAAGGGAATCTAGCGACTTCTTATTAGATGTTAATGTTCCTGCACAGACCGGATTTAATACGGCTACAAGGAATGTGGGGAGTATAAGAAATTCAGGGTTGGAACTGGCTTTAGGGTATCGTTCTGCTGAAAATGCATTTAATTGGAGTGTAGACGCAAATCTCACAACTGCAATTAAAAATGAAATTTTAAGTTTTACTGATGGACTTAATTCAATAGGTAATTTTACAACTCTTGGATTTAGGAACTATGGAGGTAATTTGTGGACCACCTTCCAACGTTCAGAAGTTGGTGGTGAAGTTGGAGCCTTTTATGGTTTTGCCTCTGAAGGAATCTTTCAGAATCAAGCTGAAGTAGATGCAGTGAACCAAGAAGCTGCAAATAGTGGTGCTGGTCCTTTTTACCAAGCTTCTACAACTTCTCCTGGAGACAGAAAGTTTGCTGACCTAGATGGAGATGGAAGGATAACTGATGGTGACCGAAAAATAATAGGTAGCCCAATTCCTGACTTTTTTGGAGGAATAAATTTTAATGGCTCTTATAAACAATTTGATATTAGCTTATTTCTTTATGCTTCTGTAGGACAGGATATTCTAAATTATACTGGTAGAAACTTGCAAAATTTCGATGCTGCAGCCGGTGTAGGATTGCAAAATATGTCAGAAGATTATTTTTTGAATTATTGGACTCCTGAAAATCAATCTACAAAATATACAAGGTTGGTAGCTTATGATGAAAGTGGTAATAACAGGGTCTCCGACAATTTCGTTGAAGATGGTAGTTTTGCGAGGCTTAAGAACCTGCAAATAGGATATACCTTTACGGAATCTTCCGCAAACAAGGTTTTCATGGATAAGTTAAGAGTGTATGTCAGTGCTCAAAACCTCTTTACAATAACAAAATATTCTGGTCTTGATCCTGAAATAGGAAGTATCACCGGTGACGATGGTTTTTCTGCTAGTGGGGTAGACATAGGGAATTATCCCACAAGTAGGTTCTTTAATGTTGGTATTAATTTAGGGTTCTAAATGAACTTTTATTAACTTAAAATTTAATAAAATAAATAAACGTAAAATTATGAAAATTAACAGAAATATATTTATAGTAATCTTGGGAATTATTCTTTGGCTTCCTTCAGGATGTTCGGAGGAGTTTCTTATCCAAGAAAATACCAGGGAGGCAACAGATGAATCTTTATTTGATGAACCTGACCATGCCGTACAATTAATTAGTGGTGTTTATAATACCTTTCATAATAATGATTTTATAATTAAAGCGCTATGGTATCAGGCAAATTTCTTAACTCAGGATTATAAAAACTGGGGTTCTGATACATTTTTCGCTACTTATGAAATCCCCACTAATTTTGGTGCGTTAAATACTTTTTGGGAAAGGTCTTATCAAGGTATTGCAAGAGTAAATTCTGCACTCGAAATTATTCCAAAGATGAGGGATAAAGGGGTGATTGATCAGGCTCTTGCCGATAGACTTATGGGAGAAGCTTTTTTTCTTCGAGGAATTTTTCATTATTATTTGGCAACCGAATTTGGCGGTGTTCCGATAGTTATGGAAATTTCTACTGATGATGGACGTAACCCGCGAAATACTCAGGATGAAGTTTTTAATGCAGTTGCCTCAGATATGCGAGCTGCGGCGGATCTTTTACCATGGGAGGAAGAGTATGGAAGCGAAAATATTGGAAGAGCCAGTAAAGGAGCTGCACTTGCCTATCTTGGCGATGCACAAATGTGGTTGGGGCAATATGATGATGCAGTTACTTCATACAATCAATTAGAAGGTCATTACAACCTTGAACAAAATTTTATGGACATTCAGGATTATTATAACCAAAATGGTTCCGAAGCAATTTTTTCCGTGCAATATAGTGAATCTTCTACTATGAGAAACTGGGTTTCGGACACCCATTGGTTGGAAACTTTTACTGGTCCTGAAGAAATCACTGGGACAGGATATGCTTATGTGGATAAAAAATATTATGATTCTTTTGAAGAAGGTGATGAAAGAAAATTCGCCACTGTTATAGGTCCTGGCGATGAACATCCTGATCCCAAAATTAATATTTCAGATTATGCTAATGTGGAGGCTAATTATGGCGGAATGAATACTCTTGGAACTATCGAAAACCCCTGGACAGGAAATGATGGACAAAGATCGGGTTATTATGATTTAAAGACTTGGAGAGATCCTTTTGTTACTGGAAATTACGGGGATAATGTGATGAGTGATAGAAACCTAATTTTTATGCGTTATGGTCAGGTATTGTTAAGCAAAGCAGAGGCTTTGTTCCGATCAGGACATGAAGGTGAGGCCCGCGGTATTATAAATAATCAAATAAGGTCGAGAGCTGGTCTGGAACCATCGAATGAAGGAGATTTCTTGACCTTACTGGCGAATGAATATCGTGCTGAATTAGGAGGGGAATTTTCCCTTTTCTTTTATTTGAGAAGAGGGGGCATAGCTGAAGAATTTGTTATGAAGAATTATGGTATAACTATTCCTCAAGGTCACACTTTAATGCCTATTCCAGTTGCTCAAATAGCAACAAACGAAGAGCTGGTTCAGAACCCCGGCTACTAGTATATTATTGCAAATTTCTGGTTATAAACCAAGCCCATCAACTTCTAAAATGATCCTTTTATGTATCTTTAAGAATGGTGGGCTTTTTGCTTTTTTAAGTATTTCCAGTAGGAACAAGGAATATCGGTTTTAGAAAATAGTCGCAATATGTATCTTCCGACTCGCGCTTTGGTCCTATCAAGCTTCTTATATTTTTTATAAGGAATAAAGACAAGCTCGCTGATGAATTTCCCACCTCGCAATGGGTCGTACTATTTGTAAAAAGATTTGTTGTGGGAATATAATTACAGTATGAAAAGCAAAGTATCCCTAAATGAGGAATGAATTTGTATACAAGATTTTAACTAAGGTACTTTGGAGTACGATTTGTGATAGGTTAAGAGAAGAGAGGCATTAAGACGGGTAAATTTAAATTTATTAGGTCATGCTTAGAAGGATGTCTCAGTGTTTTTGCCATTGCTGGAACATAGAGGTTTCAATAAATAGAATTTTTTAAATTATCAATAAAATAAAAAATGAAATTATTATATTTATTAATAACAATTTTTATTGCTGGACTAATAATAAGTAGTAAACCTTTACCAGAATTCCCTAATGTAGAAATTACGAATGGTTTAATTAAGGCACGGCTTTACCTTCCAGATATTGAAAATGGATATTACCGGGGAACCAGATTTGATTGGTCTGGTGTTATTTCCAATCTTGAGTATGACGGTCACACGTATTTTGGTCAATGGTTTAAAAATCATGATCCAAAAATCAATGATGCTATTGTCGGTCCCGTTAACGATTTTTTACCATTAAATTATAATGAAGCAAAACCTGGTGAAAATTTTGTGAAAATTGGTGTTGGAGTTCTTACAAAAGCTAATGATTCACCGTATTCTATAATGGAGCCTTATGAGATTGTGGATCATGGGAAATGGGATGTTAAGGTCAAATCTGATCAAGTTGATTTTGTTCATAAGTTGGATAGTAAAAATTATTCTTATGAATACAAAAAATCAGTAAAATTAACAAAGGGTAAGTCTCAAATGGTTTTGGAACATTTCTTGACAAATACAGGAAATAATACAATTGAGACATCCGTGTATAATCATAACTTTTTTATTTTAGATGAACGACCAGTGGGTCCTGAATACGTGATTAGGTTTCCCTTTAATATTAACGGCAAATTACGTGGAAAGGAAAATTTGGCCGATATCCATGGTGACAAGATTGTTTATCCAAAGAATCTTAAAAAGGGTGAACAAGCATATTTTCCAATACTTGAAGGATTCGGCAATACTCCCAAAGATCACAGAATCTGGATAGAAAACAAATCAAGTGGGGCAGGGGTAGAAATATTAGGAGATCGTCCTATTTCAAAATTAGTGTTTTGGTCTACATTTAAAACTGTATGTCCGGAACCTTATATTGATATTATAGTAGAACCTGGTGATACTTTTCAATGGTCAACTTCTTATAATTTTTATAGTATAGAATAAGTTGTAGAAAATTTTATATTTGGGATTAGTAGTTCGAAGGAGTATTCAAAGCTTTTGCTATAAAACTAATATTTACCAATCAACCTTGAAGATAAAAGTGTTGTGTTCATATGTCGGAGGACAGACCACAGAAGATTTGGGGGACTTCGTATTGAACAAAAGAAGTTTTTCCTAAAGAAGGAAATGAATAATTAAAAATGTATTTAGAATAAATATTAATTGCTCTATTCTATATTGAAGGCCTTGCTTATATATGTAGTTGAAAAACTCTATTTTAGGCCTTCCCGTAACCTTATAAAAAAAACAGGAAGTCATTATTATGGTTAAGAAATACCAAATATTTTTATTTATTTTTTTTCTTTTATTTTCCTGTAAAGAAACATACGGGGAGTTAGATCAAATTATCATGAATGAAAATTTTCAACTCCGTGTTCCTTCTTCCTGGAATTTTGAAAGGCAAGCGTTACCGGGTAATATGGGTTTTACGATAAACCTTTGGGATGAGAAGGAAGAAAGTACACTTTCCATAACAGTAATAGATCTGGATCTTTCAATGGAAGAACTTATGAATTTTTCAAAAGAGGTTCTTGATCGTAACCCTGTTGTTACCCCCATTAACTTTAGCCGTCCTTTACAGGGATGGTTCAGTGGTTTTCCAACGAATGAATATTTTTTTACAGGAAGAACTCGAAGTAATTCACTTTCACCCGTGCATACTCACCCACACACTTCCTATGAAGTAAATGGAAAGATTTTAATTTTTAAGAATGGAAAAAAATCTTTCTTAATAAATTATCAGGGAAAGGCTAAATTCGAACGCAATGCCTTAATAGAAGAAATTCTTTCGACCTTTACAATAAAGAATTAAAAAAATATTTTGTATCATCATCAAACCGAGAAAATAGTATTGAGTCATAGGAAAATAAATTTAGCAAAATAATTTGTAGAAGTTGTATTTCATGAATTTTTTTGTCCGGCTAATATTATTTAGTTGAAATTTTTTATTGTTTTCATCAACTTCGATGCAGACCAAATGTTATAATTTTTTTCATGGTTTGTCGCATCAATTATTACCAGAAGATCATCATAATATAGAAGATTATAGCAATGTATTCATTTAACTAAATTTTCAAGATAAAAAGGAATTTCTCCACCATCCTTCGGAAAAAATATACTCTCACTATAATTATAATTTGTCTGGCAATCAGGAATTAAATGTTACTGCCTCACATTTTCAAAGCAGATGGGATGCTTCGGGACAAGATTCCAAAGTGAACTGTTGATCAGGGCAAATTGGAAGGTTTGGAGCAATTGATAATACAGAGGAGGACAGACAAGTAGAACAAACCTTTTGTTCAATCACACGAAAATATTGGGACATAACTAATTTTTGAAACCACAGGATATTTGTCTCATTATGATTTTGAGTTGTATTCCAATTTTACTTTTTTTCTGGAAGATGCCATAAATGGAGATCAGATCCGCCAAACAATGTGGATGACATTGAGCTATCAAAAACAAGGAACCGCCACAAGCTCTATAGTGAATCGCTTACGGGGGATGGGGATGAAGTAAATTCGTATGAATTCTTAAACACTAAATATAAAACAGGTAAATGGAATGTGGATAATTCGATTATAACCAACGGTTATTTGTTGGGGGCTGCATATCCAGGTTCAATTCATTGAGTCTGGCATGTTTGCCGATGTCATTTGCCGAACCTGATTTCTCGATGTGGATTTACTTGTCAAGGGCTCTATTTGGCATCAAATTTTTTGAAGAAAGAAATGCGAAAATAATAATTTTTATCATTGTTGTCCGGTAAAAACTTTGGAAAGTTAATAACCCTGTATATTTAGGAGCCTAACGAGAGTTCACCTCGTAATAGCTTGTTTTTCACTATGCTTCTGAGAATTCGATATTTGAGAAAAAATATTTTTACTTTTCAATTATCAAATTTTCAGAAGTGTTTTTTTTATGCTGTATTCGAAAATGCAACTACTGAATTATCGTCAAAAAGATTTAGCTGTCCAATTCCTCCTACTTCTATTTCCCAATCATTTTCGGGACTTTCTAAGAATTTTGTTAGATGAATATAGTTGAATATATGAATTCTGCAAAAACTAACTAAATTAGAAAAAGCCCATTTCCTTTTCAAACTTTTCTTTATCACTCCCATCAAAAGGTTGACAATTAAAACACAATAGATCTGAATTTTTATTGCATTTTCATTGTCCCCTAAGAAATATTTCAATGGAAAGTTTTGCTTAATTTGCTTGAAAAACTTATGTAAAGCTTTGCATAAATTCTTTTATGTAAAGAATATCATTATGCAAAGTAAATCTCGTACAATATTCTGAAAACCGCTGAAATCATTCATTTTCAACTCCCCCTTTTCATAATCACTTTTCATAATAATATTGCTTATTTGCATAGGTGGTAATAATGCCACGAAAACAAATAATCAATAAATGAAACAAGATCAAACAATTACGACACTA
>Ga0307486_1002740_pt1 | contig 12019 bp, 10 predicted proteins | sample CBIW02metaG_FD_203663 | JGI IMG/M metagenome (GOLD analysis project Ga0307486, IMG submission 203663) | Sea-ice brine microbial communities from Beaufort Sea near Barrow, Alaska, United States - CBIW 0.2 | ecosystem: Environmental > Aquatic > Marine > Coastal | place: USA: Alaska | collected... | reverse complement strand
ATACATGCCATAAAGTACTGATCTGGAAAGCCAAAATCCAACACCCTCTGTGTACTACAAACCAAATGAAGGCCTAATGGAGCTAACCAAACAAAATCCCTGTAGGAGGGGAGTACAGGGAATTGATACGCTAAAACAGAAAATAATTGAAAATTTCTGCACTGTCCCCTAATTGCTGCAATGTGGGTTAAATTTCTAACAATCTAGTGTATGTTTTTTGAGCTGAATTTTGCGTGTAAAAAGTAATCTGATAAAAAAAATTTGTGTTGGACCTACACTTTTGATGAGGAGATAGGGAGCTTTAGGGGTCTAGAAATAGATTATTACTAATGAGATTCTGAATGATTTCCAACTTTCTTAATATTAAAAAAGCCTGAAACCAGATGAGATTCGAGCTTTTTTGATATAGGCTAACTTGTTAACTATTCGCTGAAATAATTGAGGTCTTTCTCAGTCCATATCACACTCCAGCGACTAAATAAACTCCTGCTGCCAGCGCAGCGCCCAAAATAGGTCCAAGTATTGGCACCCAGGCATAACTCCAGTCTGAAGTTCCTTTTCCCCTGATAGGCAAAATGGCATGCATCAATCTTGGTCCAAAGTCTCGGGCTGGATTGATCGCATAGCCTGTGGTGCCTCCGAGTGACAGGCCAATCACCCATACTAGAAATGCAACCGGAATTGCTCCAAGAGAGCCCATGCCGATTGGTGTTTTTTCGGAGTCGCCCATTTCTACGCCGTCATTGTATAGAATAACCAGTATCAGTACAAATGTACCTACCACCTCAGAAAGGAAATTCAAAGGAAGATTTCTGATGGCTGGTGAAGTACCAAATGGAGCTGCCAATAATGCCGGATCTTCAGTTGCCTCATAATGATCTTTATAGATCAGCCATGCGATACCAACTCCTACCATCGCCCCCAAAATCTGAGCTATAATGTATCCAGGTGCTAGAATCCATTCAAATTGCCCCGTAATTGCAAGGCCAATAGTTACCGCTGGATTTAAATGTGCTCCGCTATAAGGACCTGCCACTACTACTCCAACAAATACAGCCAAAGCCCAAGCAGTACTTATTTCCATAATTCCGCCACCATTTCCTTTGGTTTTATTCAAAAGCATGTTGGCTACTACGCCAGATCCTAGAAGTATAAGTAGCCCTGTGCCGATAAATTCTGCTAAATAAGGGTTCATTGTTAACCGTTTTTTTGATGTAAAAATGATTTATAGATCGTCGGAATTTGCAACATTCCTAGTCTCTAATTAAAAGGGAGGTTAATTAAGACTCTACCCAACCTTTTGATCGCTCTACAGCTTTGTGCCAAAAATGTATTAATTTTTCTTTTGAATTCTTTTCCATGGTTGGCTTAAAGACTTTATCGGTTTGCCAAAGTGTCTTTATCTCCTCCTGACTTTCCCAGAAACCAACTGCTAATCCTGCTAAGAATGCTGCTCCAATAGCAGTAGTTTCTATGATTTTCGGACGTTTAATTTCACAATCCAACAAATCGGCTTGAAACTGCATCAACAAATCATTTTCTGTAGCTCCACCATCCACGCGAAGTTCTTGAGTGGGTTTTCCCGCGTCTTTCTCCATTGCTTTTAACACATCATAAACCTGATAAGCGATGGCTTCAAGAGCTGCTCTCGCAAAATGTGCAGTAGTAGTGCCGCGCGTGATTCCAAAGAAAGCACCTCTAGCATCCTGATCCCAATATGGAGCTCCAAGTCCAGCGAGTGCGGGCACGAAATAAACCCCATCATTATCTTCGATACTGTTGGCTAACGCTTCTGACTCTTTGGCGTCTTCAATGATTTTTAGCCCATCGCGAAGCCACTGTATGGCTGCACCGCCTATAAAAACAGAGCCTTCTAATGCATAAGTTGTTTCTCCGTCTATTTTCCAAGCGATTGTTGTTAATAATTTGTTTTCTGATTTTACTGCCTTCTTTCCGGTATTCATTACCAAGAAACAGCCAGTACCATAGGTGGTTTTTGCCATTCCCGGTTCAGTACAAAGTTGACCGAAAAGTGCAGCATGCTGATCTCCGGCAATTCCTGCAATCGGAATTTTCACACTCAATACATCACCGGCCGTCTCGCAATATACTTCAGAGCAGGACTTAACTTCCGGTAAAAGTGATGCGGGAATGTCAAATAAATCCAGTAATTCCTGATCCCATTTCTGCTCATGAATGTTGAATAGCATAGTTCTACTGGCATTGGTGATGTCAGTCACGTGGGTTTTGCCAGCAGTCAGCTTCCAAACTAACCATGAGTCCACAGTACCAAAGGCTAGTTTTCCCTCCTCAGCTTTCTTTCTTGCTCCGGCTACATTTTCAAGTATCCATCTGATTTTAGTGGCAGAAAAATAGGCATCTACGATTAGTCCTGTTTTCTCTTTGATCAGGTCTGCATGCCCTTTTTTTTTCAGCTCATCGCAATATGAAGCTGTTCTGCGATCTTGCCAGACTATGGCATTATAAAGCGGTTCGTTGCTTTCTGTGTCCCAGACTATAGTTGTTTCACGTTGATTTGTGATTCCTATAGCTGCAATTTGATTGGCTCTAATGCTTTTGTTGACAAGTGACTCGATCATCACATTGGACTGTGATTTCCAGATCTCCAATGGATCATGCTCTACCCATCCTGCTTTGGGGAAATGCTGCTTGAAATCCTTTTGGGCAATAGAAACTATCTTGCCTTTTTTGTCAAAAATTACTGCTCTGGAGCTGGTCGTGCCTTGATCCAGTGCCATGAGATAAGGTTTATTTTGGGTCATTCGTGGGTTATTTTTTAATCAAATATTTTTTAGCGGTTTTCATGAATGTGGTAAGTTCTGCTTTGATCCACACGTCATCCTTACCCAATTCTTTGGCCATCAACTCGGCAACTCTTGGAGCGCTGTCAATAGCTGCTTGAGCATCAAGGAAAAGCATTCGAATTCTTCTGGCCAGTGCATCCTCAACTTTTAAAGCCATTTCTTCCCGTACCGCCCAGATTACTTCTGCTTCAATATTAGGGAATTCAGGATGCAGTTTTGCTTCCCAGGATTTATCCTCATTCAGTAGGTCTTGGATGGGCTTTGCGTCGAAACCATAGATTCCCCAATGCCCTTCCGGTATTCGGGAAGTAGCTCCATGTATTTTCATGTCCAATGACTTGCTGTCTTTGATTTTTCCCCCAGTTACTTTGGTGAAATACGCTACGGTATCCTCTCCCATTTTTCTAAAAGTAGTCCACTTGCCACCAGTAAGGGTCACCAATCCAGAATCCGAAAGAATCACCTTGTGAGATCTTGAAATTTCTTTGGTTTTAGTGCCCCCTTCTTTTGGTCGTGCAAGTGGTCTGAGACCTGCAAACACAGATTTTACATCTGCACGGGTAGGAGGTTTGGAGAGATATCCTGCGGCGGTTTCGAGCACAAAGTCTATTTCTTTCTGAAGTGCTTCAGGTTCGAGTTTTGCTTTTTCTCTTAAAGTGTCGGTGGTTCCGACCACAAGTTTGCCGTGCCATGGAACTGCAAAAAGCACCCTTCCATCCCGAGTTTCTGGAATCATGAGTGCATCTTTTCCTCCGAGGAAATCCAAATCCATGACCAAATGAATTCCTTGGCTTGGTTGAATCATCTTAGGAGCTTTTGGATTATCCATTTGCAGGATTTTATCCGCAAAAACGCCAGTGGCGTTGACCACCATTTTGGCAGTTATATCATATTTTTTTCCTGAAAGTTTATCCGATACATGAAGACCGGTAATTTTGCCTTTCTTATTTTTTATCAGACTGTTTACACTGACATAGTTTAAGACACAGGTGCCTGCTTCATCAGCCGTTTGGGCCAGATTAAGTGCCAGCCTGGCATCGTCAAACTGGCCATCATGGTAGACTACTCCACCATATAGACCTTTGCTTTTTAGACCGGGCATCCTCTTTATAGTATCTTCTTTAGAGATAAATTCAGATTTTCCAAGGCTCAATCTACCTGACATCCAATCATATACTTTTAGCCCTACACTATACATCAGGCGATCTTTCCAAGTATAAATTGGAATGATAAATGGTTGATCGTGCGCCAGGTGAGGCGCATTTTGAAGAAGTTTTCCGCGCTCCTTTAATGCCTCGAATACCAAGCCGATGTCCCCTTGCGCAAGATACCGAACTCCGCCGTGTACGAGTTTGGTGCTGCGGGATGAAGTGCCTTTTGCAAAATCTGATTTTTCTAGTAAAATCACTGTGAGTCCTCTAGAAATGGCATCCAATGCCACCCCTAGGCCAGATGATCCGCCACCAATAACGGCAATATCCCAGATTTTAGTTTTGTCTTTGAGTTGGTGTAGATTTTCTTCCCTATTCATAGCTATTAAAATACGAAATTAAGGTAGGAAAAAATTCGGAAAAGGGAAGTGATACCTTGTTGGTTCGGAGGATTTTCAAAAAATATAAGGGTGGAATCTGTTTTAGTCAGGTGTATAGAAAAATTAAAATTCCTTATAAGTCTTTCTAACTACCGAAGAAACGTTGTCGATTAGCGAAATGATATAGATGTAATTATATTCAGACTCGTCAAGCTCTGGATATTTCTCTGCTTTACCGACAAATTCATTCGCAAGTTGACTGACCGTATTACTGTGGCCCACCACTAGAATGTTTCCATCCAGGTCCTTTAATTGCTGAACAAACTCAGCATTGTTTTTTGGGGAATAAATTTGAATCTCCACTCCGGCTGTCCTAGCTGTTGGCTCGATCGTAGCTATAGTTCGCACGTAGTCAGTACTGAAGACATGCTTGATATCTTTCTCGGAGAGAAGCTGTCCAAGTTTGGTTGCTCTTGCTTTTCCTGCCATTGAAAGTTCTGGATCATCACCCGTAAGCATCTTTTCCGCATGGCGGACGACGTAGATGGTTTTAGTAGAATCCTTTGAGGAACAAGCCGCAAAGAATAATGCTATCAAAAAGACAAGTATATGTTTCATGATGAAAAGTTAACCGTTAGTTACAATTAGATTTCTAACTATCCTCAATTATGCCGGGAGCCTTATATTCCTGGGTTACTTGACAGCAAGATTAGTACTTCGGCAAGCTCAGCATAAATGCTGGATGTACGAAGTACAGGCTATGCTAATGCTTACCATTAATTAAGTCGCTTTTTTGTTTTTTACTGGTGCATCATCTGTTATACATAACAAGGTTTAATGAGTATCCGTGACCTTGCATATATCAATAATATGTTTGTTAATCAGATGTAAAAATCCCCCAAGCCCCCTTTGGAAAGGGGAAATAGCCTAAATTGATCATCAAACATTGATTACTATGATTTAAGTGCAGCATAGAGAACACACATATTAGGTTTAATCGACGGGATAAAACTTAGTATTTCGGTATTTTATAAAGATAGTTTATTCACCTACTTTCAGTTTGGCTTTTATATTTTGGGTTAAAGTGCTTACTAAATGTAAATTAAATATTGCCTATAAATTCAAATGAGGTGGAGAGGTAGAGCTGTCCTACTTTTATTTTAAGAATCTGGATGGTAAAATTCTGTGCTTTCTAAATACACATCAAGATTTTACTGTAAAAAACTAGCAAAAAAAACCTTTGAGATTTTTGACATCTCAAAGGTTAATATTTATCCGCTAAACGTATTGTCTAAGTGTTGGTCTTTTGCTTTTATAGTCTCAAAATCCAGGAATTGCTCCCAAAATTCTTCTTCTGGGACCGCTGCTCTTAGATATAATTTTTCTTTTTTCACAGGATGGGTAAAGATCAATTGAAAAGCGTGAAGATTGATGCTGGCATCTGGATTTGGCTTTGCGAAGCCATATTTGATGTCTCCTCTGATTGGGCAACCCATAGAGGCTAGTTGAACCCTGATCTGATGAGGTCTGCCAGAGATAGGTCTCACTTCCAAAAGCCAGTGGTCATTCATAAAACCCATTGTTTTGTAATTCAACTCGGCTTTTTGAGATCCTGGCACTTCTCTGTCGTGAGCCGTAACTACATTTTTCTGCTCGTCTTTGACCAGCCAATGAGTCAATTTTCCTTGTTCTTCTTTTGGCTTTCGCTTCACGATCGCCCAATAGACTTTGTGAATATCACGCTTACGAAAGATCTCCATCATGCGTTCTAACCCCTTGGAGGTTCGCGCAAACGTCACAAGACCGCTCACTGGACGGTCTAATCGATGAACAGGATGAAGAAATACTTCTCCAGGCTTATCATATTTTTTAGAAATATATTCTTTGAGATAATCTATTAGTGTCTTATCTCCTGTTTTATCACCCTGAACGAGGAAACCCGCTGCTTTATTTACCACCAAAAGATGGTTGTCTTCGTAGACAATGCGGTATGGCTGCTTCTTTTTCATAATCAACGGCAAAGGTACATTAATTTAAAAGTATGCGGTTGAATCAACGGTAAAATCAGTCTTATCGCTTCTTGGAAATATCTTCAATGATCTTCTGGGCGTGTACAACGCTGTTTTCAATAAAAAATTCCCGAGTATTCAATCCACCGCAAACGACTCCAGCAAGGTAAACTCCCGCCACGTTGGATTCATGGCTGTCATCGCTGTAGCAAGGCTGCTTTTTATCGTCATCACTCATTTTCACTCCCAGTTGATTGAGCAGACTGAAGTTAGGTTTGTAGCCTGTCATGGCCAGCACAAAGTCGTTTTCAATAGTGACCTCTCCTTCAGGAGTAGTGATGGTCACTTGTTTTTCGGTAATATCTTTGATTCTGGATTGCTTATAGGCAGTGATGGATCCTTCTTTTATACGGTTCATTACGTCTGGTCTCACCCAATATTTCACCGCATGATCGACTTCATCTTCCAACAAAACCATACTGACTTCAGCTCCTTTTCTCCAGCATTCCAACGCTGCATCCACAGCCGAATTTGCTCCACCTACTACAATTATTTTTTGTCCGATATAGGGCCAGGGTTCTTTATAATAATGCTTTACTTTTGCAAGATCCTCTCCTGGCACATTCATCATATTTGGCAGGTCGTAAAATCCTGTTGCCATCACTAAATTCTTGGAATGATAGATTTCTTTGTTGGTTGTGATTTGAAAAAGCTCCTTTTTCTCCAACTTTTCCACGGCTTCGTAGAGATTAACGGCTAGATTAAAATGCGTATACACTCTGCGGTAATACTCCAGCGCTTCGGTTCTGGTAGGTTTGTTTCCTATGGACATAAATGGAATGTCTGCCATCTCCAATCTGTCTGAAGTGGAGAAAAAAGTCATGTTGATGGGATAGTTAAATATAGAATTGGTCAATGCTCCTTTTTCTATAATAAGGTATTCCAGTCCCGCTTTTTTGGCTTCTACACCGCAAGCTAAGCCGATTGGTCCTCCACCGATAATGATTAAATCGTAGGTTTTACTCATTTGGTTTGAATAGGGTTGTTGAGGTCAAACTGAAATGCTTGATCTGTAAAGTGATGGTAATCCCAATTAAAGGTACGTTCCTTGAGCTGGGTAAACCCGGATGAATCTACCAACACAGCGGTGGAGGAAACAGTGCCGTAATTATCATTCATTCTTATAAATTGGGAAGAAAGTGCCCTTTCCATTTCATCAGGTATTCCGGTGCATGGGAGGGTTTTTAATGGAAAAGTGTGATCGGACTTTAAAATTGAAAGTAAAGTGTCAGTTGAGAATTCGCTTGTATTTAAAGCCTGCAACTGCTGCTTTGCCAATTCAGCCTTTGGCCAATGATCATTGATCAACCCGTTGCTCAAGCCATGAATTCCAGCTCGTATTTTTTGGGTTTTCTCTCCATAATTACTGTAGTAAAAAAGCTCTTGACCATCCGAAACCAGCAGATTGAATCCATTATATAAATTTTTGTTCTTTTCGATTTGTTCAAGATAGGAGTAAGGTGAAATATCACTCTCTAAAAATTCCTGCACGAGTTTTCCTCTACTAATTTTGGCAGTGCGCTGAGAAATAAAATCACGATAGTTAGTCAATAATGACCATCTCCCATTGGGATGAAAACCTAGCCATGTTCCTCCACCGCGCAAGTCTTTGCCTGCGTAAAATCCACTTTCCCAACAATGAATCGGCATCGTAGGACGATCAAAAAACTCGTCTCTATTGGCACTGATAATTAAAGGATATTCTGGATGGGATTTCCACCAAATGGAGACTAGACACATAGGTTTATACTAAAAATATAAAAGGCCGGGTCTTCCGGCCTTTTCATTTGAGGTGATTATTCAACTTTTATTTTTTCCATAGTTGGATAGTCAGTAAATCCTTTTTCTCCAGGAGTATAATAAGTATCCTTGTCAGGTTGTGCTAATTCTGCTTTAGCTTCAAATCTCTCTACCAAATCTGGATTTGAAATGTACAAAGTAGCGTAAGCCACCGCGTCAGCCTCTCCACTTTCTATTACTTCATTGCCTTTTTCGCGATCGAATCCGGCATTGATTACCAAGGTGCCTTTGTATAATGGGCGGAAATGCTTTGCAATATGAGGCTCTAAATATGGGATTTCTGATACATCCGTGAATGGCTCAGAAAGGTGTAGATAAGCAAGGTCGTAATCATTCAATTTTTTCACGATATATTCGAATGTCGGGATTGTTTCCTCATCCGCCTGCATACCAAATACTCCATTTAAAGATGGATTAAGTCTTAGCCCAATTTTATTTTCAGGCATTACCTCTTTGAGCGCATCTATGATTTCAAAAAGTATCTTAGCTCTGTTCTCAATGTTGCCACCGTATTCGTCTGTTCGCACATTGCTAGTTGCATTGAAGAATTGGTGTAGTAAGTAACCGTTTGAGGAATGAATTTCTACGCCGTCAAAACCAGCTTCCATTGCATTTTCACCCGCTTTTTTAAAATCTGCCACTGTTTGCTTGATTTCCTCTAAGCTCATTGCCTTTGGAGTGACAGTCTCTTTGAACCCTGCTGGAGTAAAAGATTTTTCATTAGGATTGATGGCAGAAGGAGCTAATGGAAGTTTTCCGCCGTGAAAATCTGGGTGAGAAATTCTACCGACGTGCCAAAGCTGAATAAAGATTTTACCGTCTGCCTCATGAACAGCCTCGGTGACTCCTTTCCATCCTTTGACTTGATCTTCTGAATAGATTCCCGGAGTGTTGATGTAGCCAACGGCTTCTTTAGAAACTTGAGATCCTTCGGTGATTATCAAACCTGCAGATGCTCGCTGGGCATAATATTTTTCGTGAATTTTAAATGGTTTATTTTCTGGATTATTTGCCCGACTTCTAGTCATTGGAGCCATCCATACTCTGTTTTTTAGTTCCAACCCTCCAGCAAGAGTGATCGGTTTGAGCAAAGCTTGATCAGTATTCATAAATAAGGTTAGTTAATTTTTAAAAATTCAATGTCTATACAACTAATGTTGTTCCAGTTTTGTTCCAAAAGCGATAGAAGTTGAAATCGAGCGCTACTCTGACTTAACTAATGGTCAATTAGTTCTAGTAAAAACACTTTACTTTTGAAAGCATTAGATTAGTAATCAATAGATTAATAGATTTTTATACGATTATTATCGTAGATGTTTTGAAGTACGATTATCTTCGTATATCTTTGGTACGAAAGTTATCGTATTAGCAACTATGATCAAGCCTACCGAATCAGAATTAGAAATCCTTTCCCTATTGTGGGAAATGAAAAATGCAAGTGTGCGTCAGGTGCATGAGAGACTTGCGAAGACCAAAGATACTGGCTATACCACCACCCTTAAGACGATGCAAAATATGCATGCCAAGGGAATTGTCAAAAGAGATGAGGAATTTCGAACGCATATTTATAGTCCTCGCACCAACCAGAAGGAAACTCAAAAGTCTCTTTTGAAGAACTTAGTTTCTACTGCATTTGGCGGTTCTGCTCAAAAGCTGGTACTGCAAGCCTTAGGTCAGGAAAATCCTTCTAAACAGGAAGTAGAAGAAATACGTGCTTTTTTGGACCAATTAGAAAATAAGAAGCTATGAACCTTTTAAACGATTGGATCTCGGAAAAATTACTTTACGCCATAGGCTGGGCTTTGGTACATTCTATTTGGCAACTTGTAGTGATCGCTAGCTTGCTTTGGATGCTGCTAAAAGTGTTCAATAACCAAAGATCTTCGGTTAAACATACGTTTGGTATGGTAGCCTTGGGAATATCAGTGCTATTTAGCTGTGGGACTTTTTTGTATGAGTTGTCCATCTTTCATCCCACTGAGCTAGCAGAAAGAGTTGATTTATCTAAAATTACTCTTCAGCAACTTAACGTGCCTGCCTACCTTGATGAACCTTCATTATGGTCTACTGCATTTAATTGGATTGAACTTCAGTTGCCTCTTCTTGTGAACTTTTGGTTTTTCGGGGCCATGCTTTTTCTGTTCAGGTTATTCAACAGTCTTTCCGAAATCAGGATTTTGAGGAAAACCTCCTCTGAATCAGCGGATTTTGAAGTAGAAAAAAGTTTTTATAAACTGATGGGGAAAATGGAAATTAGCAAGAAAGTATCACTTAGACTTTCTTCAATTGGCTCTTCACCCATCACTTTTGGGTTCTTCAAACCTGTGATAATTATTCCTGCAGCCTTGATTTTCCAACTTTCAACTACACAGCTTGAAGCAATCATAGCCCATGAGTTGGCTCATGTAAAGCGAAATGATTATCTGGCAAACCTATTCCAAACCATGCTTGAGGTTCTTTTCTTTTACCATCCATGCTATTGGTGGATTAATCAAACGGTGAAAGAACTTCGTGAAAATGCAGCTGACGATCTAGCTGTGAGTGTGGGTATCGTACCAAAAGAGCTAGCTTTTGGATTGGCGGAGGTTATAAATTTTGCGCAGCAAAATCCTCCGCAATTAGCGTTAGCAGCAGGGGAAAAAAGAAATCCCACACTCCAAAGAATTAAAAGAATACTAGGACATCCTGCCCAAACTTATCCTCAAAACTCAATTATCTCTATCCCTATGTTACTAATCCTTTTATTAAGTGCCGGCCTTATGGCAAGTGCGCAACAAGACGTTCAGAATTTGGCAATAGATGCTAGGCCAATGATGGAAGATTTAGAGCAAATCGAAATGCCTGAACCGTTGCTAAATGACACCATCATTAAGCAAAGCGAGAGACATGTGATTACAAATACTGAAGGAGATCAGACTATCCACTATCAAATGCGGGGCGATACGCTGATTATGGACGGAGACACCGTCGTACTCACTGATAAGAACAGGCATTTGTTTGAGGTGCCGCCAGACCTGGATTTGGGGAACACGCCTGAGCTAGAGTTACCAGAGACGCCGGTTTTTCCAGAAGAATTTGGGCAAATACCTCCTTTTCCTGAAGGTTACCTGATTGAAATGCCTGAATTTCCCATGGATGCTATGCCTCCAATAGATCCCTTTATTTTCCCAACAGACAGTATTAATCAGGGTATGTTCTTTTTTCCTGACACGATCAATATGACTAACAGTGAAAAAGATACTTGGGTGAAAAATTTTGAAAAGCAGTCAGAAGAATGGGCCAAGAAAAGTGAAGAATGGGCTGCCAAATGGACAGATCAAGAGGGTGATTTCCAGCTTAAAATGGAAGAGTGGGAGAAAAAAATGGGTCCCAAAATGAAACAATTTGAGACTAAAATGCAGGAATGGCAAAAAGCTCAAGAACCAAAGATGAAAGAGTTTGAGGCTAAAATGAAAGCATGGGAGAAGGATAACCAGCCAAAAATCGAAGAATTTCAGCGAAAGATGGATATATGGCAAAAGGAAAATGCGATCAAAATGGTAGAATTCCAGAAGAAACTGAAGGAGCAACTGAAAACGTTGAAAAGCGAGAGTGATAACTAAAATCAACTTTCCTTTTGTATAATTGTGGTTGAATTGTTAACAAAAGACTCGTCTGATTCAGTCGAGTCTTTTTTGGTGTGTCAGGCATGATCATAACGCTCTAGGGTGAAAGTCCCAAACGAGAGTTGCAGTACTTATCGTTAGCCAATAGCAAGGGTGTCGTGGGCGACTGCGAATCTGAAGGAAGCTGGC
>Ga0307486_1002739_pt1 | contig 12021 bp, 9 predicted proteins | sample CBIW02metaG_FD_203663 | JGI IMG/M metagenome (GOLD analysis project Ga0307486, IMG submission 203663) | Sea-ice brine microbial communities from Beaufort Sea near Barrow, Alaska, United States - CBIW 0.2 | ecosystem: Environmental > Aquatic > Marine > Coastal | place: USA: Alaska | collected... | reverse complement strand
CACGACGCTGAGGTCGTGAGAGATAAAGAGGTAGGACAAGCCAAGTTCTGCTTGCAGATCATGAAGCATATTGAGAATCTGCGACTGAATAGAAACGTCAAGGGCAGAGACCGGCTCGTCACAGATGATGAGCTTCGGGCCGACTATGAGCGCTCGAGCTACGCCGATGCGTTGCCGTTGACCGCCCGACATTTCATGGGGAAAGCGGTAGTAGTACTCCTCAGAGAACCCCACCTTGTCGAGGATGCTCATGACCCGCGCGTGGCGCTCTTTTCGCCCCAACTGAAACTGAATCTGTAGCGCTTCCTCCAGGATTGCGCCGATCCGTCGGCGGGGATTCAGTGAAGAAAACGGATCTTGAAAGACCATTTGAATCTGACGTCGAATTGTGTGAAGCTCTCGCGGCGGCATGCTGATGAGGTCACGACCTTCATACAGAACGCTGCCGGAATCCGGCTCGATAAGGCGCAGGAGGCAACGGCCGGTCGTTGATTTTCCGCAACCAGATTCGCCGACCAAGCCGAACGTCTCGCCTGGCATGATCTCGAAAGAGATTTCATCAACAGCGCGAGTGGTCTTCTTACCGCCGGCGCCCCGGCTCGTGAAGCTCTTACTGAGGCCACGAACCTCTAGAAGCGGCTGTTGTGTGGGCGCTACCTCGGCTGAGTTCTCGGTCGGTGCGAGAATCGTCATTCGTGCGCCTCGCTTGAAATTATGCGCCAGTTCCAGCATCGAACCTTTGCGGTTGAATCATCGACGTTCTCCATCTGGGGATTTGTCGTTACACACTTCTCGGTCGCGAAATCACAACGGTCCGCAAACCGGCACCCCTTCGGCACGTCATAGAGAGTGGGGACACGACCGGCAATCACGTTGAGCGGCTTCGAGCGATCTCCGTCAATTGCGGGAATCGATGCCAACAGTCCACGCGTGTACGGGTGCTTCGGTGCGTCGAACAGAGTGTCGACGTCGGATTCTTCGACTACCTGCCCGAGATACATCACGATTACTCGGTCACACATTTCGGCGACCACTCCGATGTCATGCGTAATGAGGATGCTTCCCATGTCGGAGGTGCCTTGCAGATTCCTAATGAGCGTCAAGATCTGAGCTTGGGTCATCACGTCCAGCGCCGTCGTCGGTTCATCAGCAATCAAAAGCTGCGGGTCGCCATTGCGATGAGTACTCTTTGGCGTAGCCCACCCGAGAGTTCGTGCGGGTACTGTGTCATGCGATGCTCCGGCTCGGGAACACCGGTGCGCTCAAGCAGCGAGACTGCATACTCGTGGGCATCCGCTTTGCTCATCTTGCGGTGCACAGTGATGGCTTCAGTTACCTGATTTCCGATCGTGAAGACCGGGTTGAGTGAGCTCATCGAGTCTTGAGCGATCATGGCCAGCTCATGACCCCTGGCCGCGCGCATCTTCGATTCGGGGAGAGAAAGTAGGTCTCGGCCGTTCAGTTCGACGGTGCCGGAGTAGCTGGTCTCCTTCTCGTCGAGCAGGCGCATGATCGAATCAGCGGTCACGCTTTTGCCACACCCTGATTCACCCACTACGCCAAGAGTTTCACCTCGTTTGACGGTGAAGCTGACGCCATCAACGGCGGTCACAGGGCCCCGCTCGGTCTTGAATGACGTGTGCAGATCGGTGACGGTAAGCAAGGCCCGGGTCATGTCACTCACTTTCGAGTACCTCGGTGGCGGGGGTCGAGCAGGTCACGGAGACCGTCGCCAAGAAAGTTGATGGCCAGCACGGCGAGCATGATGGTGACGCCTGGAAATACGGTCATCCACCAGGCGCTGAAGATGAGGGTTTTTCCGTCGAAGAGGATATTGCCCCAGCTCGGATCTGGCGGTGGCACACCTGCTCCAAGAAAGCTCAGGGCTGCCTCGGTGATGATCGAATCGGCAAAAATAAATGTTGCCTGAATCAGCAGCGGTGAGAGCACATTGGGCGTCATGTTGATCCACAGGATGCGCAATGCGCTGGCTCCTTGTGCCCGAAGAGACTCTATATATGTCTGTTCTTTCACGACAAGCGCCGATGAGCGCACAACCCGAGCGACATAGGGAGTAAACACGATCGACAACGCGATGATCACGTTCTCGGTTCGAACGCCAAGGGCTGCCATGATGGCGATCGCGAGAAGGATGGCAGGAAAAGCCATGAAGCCGTCCAGTATCCGCATCAGAATGCGGTCAGCCGCGCGGGAGTAGGCAGCAATGAGACCGATCGCGAGCCCGAGCACCGATGTGATGACCGCAACCGAGAAGCCGACGACGAGTGAGACCTGAGACCCACTCACGACCCGCGCGAACAGGTCACGACCGAAATTATCTGTGCCAAACCAGTGGGCAGCCGACGGAGGAAGAAGGCGGTTCGCAGTGTCGGTCGCGTAGGGACCCACCGGCGAGAGTAGGGGCCCTAAAAGAGCGACGACGATGAGCACGAGCAGGATGATTCCGCCCGTCATGACCTGCGAATTGTCACGGACTCTTTTGAAGCGCAGCGAGCGCTGCTCGGCTGTAATCGACGGAATGAGCGGACTGCGCGGTGTGAAGGTTGTCACGCGTTTACCTCACCTGCACTCTCGGGTCGAGCAGCCCATAGAGGATGTCAACCACGAGGTTTATTAATACGTAGGAGACTGCGATGAGCAGCACTGCACCCTGAATGACGAGCAAGTCACGCCGATCGACAGAGTTGATGATGAGCTGACCGATACCCGGAATGTTGAAGACGGTTTCGACAACAGCCGCCCCTGCGACGAGCGATCCAAAGGTCTGTCCCACGACTGTGAGCACCGGCAGCGCCGCGTTCTTGAACGCATGCTTGAAGGTCAATGAAAAGCTGCCAAGGCCCTTTGCTTTCCCTGTCTTGAGGTAGTTGGTGCTGAGCACATCGAGCATGGACGACCTCGTCATGCGGGCAATCAACGCTGCCTGCATCGAGCCAAGCGCGATGGCAGGCAGGATGAGATACCGCAGATGTTCGCCGAGGCCTGCCGACAGCGGTTGATACCCGGCCACCGGAAGCCACCGGAGCCCGACCGAAAAAGCCAAGATCAAGAAAAGCCCAAGAAGAAAGCTCGGCACAGAGACACCAAGGATCGTGAGGCCCATGAAGCCCTGATCGAGCAGGCTTCCTCGTCGCTTAGCCGCAATGATTCCGGCCGGAATGGCCACGAGGATCGCAAATGCCTGCGCTAGGATCGCGAGCGATAGTGTCGGGCCAAGGTGCGACCACAAGGCCTCGGCCACAGATTCGCCCAGAAATGGTGACGAGCCGAGGTCGCCGGTCAAGATCCCGCCGAGCCAGGAGAAGAACTGCACGTAGAGCGGATCGTTGAGACCAAGCTGTTCACGCAGCGCGTCGACGTCCTGCGGCGTAGCCTCCGGTCCGAGCATCACCGCCGCGGCATCTCCCGGTGTGATGTGCATGAGCAGAAAAACCACGACCGCAACTACAGCCAGTACCGGCACCAGCGAGACGAGGCGCTTGAGAATGAATTTCAGCACTAGCTGGCCTCATGTCGGTCGCTAGCGATGCCGCCCAATTTGCTGGCTGTACGCCAATCAGCACCCGGCATCAGCAGCCCCGCAGCAAGAGCAGCGCGCTCGACCAATCCCGCTCGACTGACGTGTTCGTGCCGAGCGTGTGCACCATCGCCAACGGCTCCAAGGCCATCGCGCACGGGAACGGCGAGGGCAGCGACAAAGTTGGCATCACTCGCCCCGCCTACCGAGACCTCGTCTAGCTCGACGCCCAGCATCTGCCCGATGAGTCTAGCCCGATCGAAGAGCCGACCGATCTCGGCGGTCCGCTCGAACGGTGGACGATTCCAATCGCCGGTGACCGCGAGCTTTACACGCGAGCCCGTGACTCTCAGGCCGGCGAAACACCGGTCAATACGAGCCATTTCGGCGGCACTCGTCACCCGAATATCGATGAGGGTCTCCGCCGTGCCGGCGCAGACGTTGCTGCATGAGCCCCCACTTACAAGCCCGGCGTTTACTGTGGTGCCAGCAGCATGGTCGGCGAATCCAGCGATTTGCGTGATTGCCTCCGCAATAGCGTGCACGGCGCTTGCGCCTTCGAGTGGATTGAGTCCAGCATGAGCTTCGATACCCGTCGTGGTGACGGTGAAAAGGTCCACGCCTTTGCGCCCTGTTTTCAGCGCACCGACCGAGCTTGCTTCAAAAACGTAGACGGTGGGTATCCCACTCGTCCTTGATTCGATGATCGTGCGCGAGACATGGCTACCGGTTTCTTCATCCCCGGTGAGGATCAGACGCGTATTTGGCGTGAAGCCGGCGGTCTGTTGGAGTGAGCGGATGCCCCAGACCGTCTGCACAAGACCGGCCTTCATATCAAAAATGCCTGGGCCCGATAGCCGCTCACTATCGAATTCCATGGGCCAAGTCGCGATCGTTCCGGTCGGCCATACCGTGTCATAGTGTGCGAGCAGAGCCGACTCCGGTTCACTGCCGAAGTCGAGAACTGCGATGTTTCCGAGATCGACGCTTTCGAAAATGTCCTCACGGCTCGGCATGCCAATGCGCTCGTAAATCCAGTCGAGGATGAGAGGGAAAGCAGTATCAAGCAAGACCTTATTGTCACTGGGCGTCTCCCAGCGTACGTACGTCTCAAGGTCAGCGACGATGTCGTCCCGATGGGCGGTGAGGTAGCCCAGTGCATCGCGGAGAAGAACGGTGGGATCGGCAATGATCGTGCGTTTTGACATGTCGACAGTCTTCGGCCCTTAGCATTGCTTACTCCGTTGGTGTGGAATAATTGCAACTTTGGAGGCAACGATGCCGAATTCTTACGTACCCGATGAACTCGATCTCGCGCTCGTCGATAGTCTCAGCATCAACCCACGCGCCAGTTGGCTCGCCATTGCGAAAACTCTCGATGCTAATTCTTCGACGATCGCACGTCGGTGGGATCGACTCAAGGACCTGGGCCTGGCGTGGACATTATGCGTTCGGGACTACACGGCACTTGCAGTACAGGATCATTTAGACATCCGTTGTCGGCCGGGCAGTGTCGACGAGCTGGCCCGCTTGTTCTGCGAAGTGCGCTCATGCCTCACAGTCTCCGCCGTTTCGGGAAATGCGGACTTACGAGTACTCGTCGATGTACCCGACATTAGTTCGCTGCACGAGTTCATGAACCACGAGGTGTGGCGCAATCCCGGAATTTTAAGCGTGGAGCACAACATCGCAACGGAGGTTTTTCGCACCGCTCACGGTTGGGTATCCGGCTCGTTGTCGCTCGTGCAACAGACGGCGCTGCGGCAGTCGATCACCCTGCACCGGCCCGCATCCAACAAACTGGCTGCACGAGAGGAACAGATCGCGCTAATCCTGCAAAACGACGCTCGAACTCCTGCGAGCGTCATTGCCGAAGAACTGGGTTTAAGCCTCGCGTCGGCCAGCCGCCAGATCAATCGGCTCCTAAAGTCGCGGAAGATTGAATTGCGCGCGGAGGCGGCTCATGCGGTGGTCGGCTGGCCGATTTCTGTCGGGTTGTTCTCTCAGGTCGAACCGTCTGGACTACGGGCGGCAGCGGCCAATGCCGCCAAGCTTCCCGGCTCGCGCGCGAGCCACACGGTAGTGGGTTCGTGCTGGAATCTTATGACCATTTATTGGATGCGCGATCTCGCAGAGATCCATCAACTCGAGGCAGCCCTAGAGAGTTCGCATGAGTCCCTCACTGTTGTGGCTAGGCAGGTGACGCTGAAGTCCTACAAACGGATGGGCATGATTTTCGACGCGAAAGAGCGCGCCGTACGTAACGTGCCAACAGGGCTATAACGCACAGCCCATCGTGAGAGATCATGTAAGCGATGTGTTGAGTGAGGTTGTAAACGATGTCGTGAGAGATCACAGAACAACCGTGGTCATCCGCCAACGAAACTTACCGGTATCATTTTGTTGTTGCGAATTATCGCTGCGGGCCTTTAGCTCAGCTGGTAGAGCGCCACGTTTACACCGTGGATGTCATCGGTTCGATCCCGGTAGGGCCCACAATGAAAGAAACCCCCGCAGTTGCGGGGGTTTCTTGGTTTTCGTCCCACTTTAGGCGACGGGCTCCCGCCAAGATCGACGGCGATCCGCTCGGGTCGACTGCACCCTCGCGAAGCGCTGGAGCACTACCTGTCTGCGCGGCTTTGCGTGCTCTGGGTCGTGCAGGCGTGGAAGAGCTCATCAATCGAGGCTGCGCCCGCGCAGAACCCACAAAGTGGGGTGGTCCCGTGCTCATATTTGTGGCGGTAATCGGCTCAGCACGGCTAGTCATCCCCGTAAAATACTTGTCTCGCTTTAGTATCTGTGCATGGCATTCCACGACGACGTCGACGACGCAAACGATGCGAACGACAAAACGTCTTCAGAGCACGAGTTTGAGCTACCGTTCCCGCGACGCGCAACGTCGAGTTCTGCCGCTGCCAACGCTGAGGGCGACGATGACGATTCGGTGCCGATCGATCTGAATGACGAATTCGAGCGCTCTGAGTTGTCGGACGGGCTCGATCAGGGGACGCCGCCCTGGGCGATGGCACCCGCCCCCGACCCCAACCAAGCAGTTCAGCAGCTTGATGCTCCAGACGGGCTGTCAGACGAACAACGTTCGGCAGTCTCTGAACTCGAGGATGCCGACGATGCGGGCGTGCCTGACAGTGCGCACGTCTCTAACAACGTTTCACCATCGGTCGATGAGTTTGCGCCGAAGTCGGCCACTGCAGCCAGTGACGACCCTTACCAAATTCCGGTCGACTACACGACGCCAGATTTCTTCGCATCACGCATCTCACGCCGCCGAGTCTCGGACGATCCAGAAGTCACCGATGGCGCACCGATTTGGAACCTCGACGGGGTTGACGCACCTGAGGCTGCGAGTGACGCGGGGCAGGCCGATGCACTAGACACTCACGTCGATCGCCCGGCCCTTGGCGAGTTTCCCGCGGATGCTTTCTTGGCCACTGCTGCAGAACTTGCGCCCAAGGGCGAGGGCGAGCGGGCGTCTGAAGACGAAGTGCACAGCACCGAGACCGCAGTAGAGCGCGAAGCGCCGGCAAACCCGGAGACTCACAACACTTCTGACTCCTCCGAGGCTCCGGTCGCTCAAGACACTTCAGCACCGGTCGACTCGTTAGCTGCGACGTCTGCTGGAGCGTCAGAATCTCCTGACGCGAGTGAACTTCTGACGCCTCCGGTGCGTCGTTCGATGGCTGACGACGAGCTACTCACGTGGGCAGACCACCCCGACAATCAATCGACAGGCACACTCAGTGTTATCGAGGTACTCGAGGCCCAACTTCGCCTGCGCGACGAAGAAGCTCGCGAATTCCGCGAATGGGAGACGACGCTTCGTTCCCAGGCGGCCCCTGCCGTCGAAGAACTCAATGAGCGGGCGCATCCAGAGTTTTCTGACACTGCGTCACACGACGACGATGATACAGCGCCTACGGCCACACAACAGGTAGCGCCTGAGGGTGTGGCCGCGCCGCCAACGCCTGCTGCTCAGTTGCCAGCGTGGGATGTGCCACCGCCCAGTGATACCTGGGCTCCCGCCGAAGATTTCGAGGGCGAAATCCCGTTCGCAGCTCATGCGGACCCGACTGGCTCGATTGCCCTCCCGGTTCTTGAGGTCGAATCTGCAGTAAATGAGACCTCTGACGACATTAAGCAAGTGCAAGAATCCGCTGCCTCATCAGCAGGCGAGCGCGCGCCTGAGTCTGAGCTCCTGAGCTTGGACGGTATTCTTCCGGTGCCCGCATCGCCCAGCCCCACCGTGGACGACTACTCCAGCGTACCTACCGGCAATCAGTTCGAGCCCTCTCCAGCGTTTCCCGCCGATGGAGGTGACGACGACGAGATTCCCTCCACGCCGCCGCCCCTCGTCGAGCCCATCACGGCACCGTCGACGCCCCGCGCAAACCTTGACGAGCATGTGTCGTTTGGGGACTTTGGGTTCACGCAACCAATTTCTGAAGAGCCAGAGGCAGAGTCTGAGTCTGAGTCGTCTTCAGATTCGGCCGCGGCGGCCGTGCCGGGCAATTCCGGATTCGATTCGCCGTTTGTGTTCGATCTGGACTCGCCCCCGTCGTCGGTTGCGCAGACCGGCGCTGACCCTCATCCCATCGATATCGACACCGCTGCCGTTGACGACACTGCAGAAGCTGATGAAGACGACGAAACGCAAGCAGCTGTTTCCGCAGCCGCTGCTCCAATTGCCGATAGCGATGCAGCGCCGGCCGCGTTCAGTTTCGCCTCACAGGAGACCCCGCGCTACGTCCCGACTGAGCCGCTGAGCTTCGACGACCTTCTCAAGACCGATAACGTCACCGACTCTGACGAAATGGTCGAGGAACACGAGGTCAACCCTCTTGATGCGTTCCTCTCAGAGCCCGACGCGGATCGTCCGCAGCATGGTGACCCACTCGCTGCCCCGCACACTCTCGTCGACAGCAACCCCATCCCTTTTGCGGCAAGCGCAGCTGTCGTAGGTGCCGATAGAGCTGTCGCAGCTCAGGGTGTAGCCGCTGGCGCAGCGGCAGGCGCACTACCACCAACTGATGCGACGGCGGTGCCTCAGCCTGTGTCGCTTTCCACAGCGCGTGTGAACCAGCAGCCTCGGGGAATGGACGAGGTCGCACCTACCGCTCAACGCGTGTTCAGTCTCGAAGAGAGCGGGCTGGAACCCACTCCCATCGATCGCCGTATCGGTCATGCTGCCCGGCTGTTTTGGCTCTGGTTTGCCGCAAACTCATCAATTGTGAGCGTTGGACTCGGTGCTGTTGTGTTCGCTGTCGGAATGAGCCTGCGACAATCCGTTGTAGCGATCTTGGCTGGTGTTGCTCTCTCATTCATCCCGCTGGGCCTGACGACGCTTGCGGGAACGCGGAGTGGTCAGCCCACAATGGTTATTTCACGCTCAACGTTCGGTGTGCTTGGCAATATCGTTCCCTCGGTTGTAGCGCTCGTCGCGCGACTCTTCTGGGGTGCAGTGTTGCTGTGGGTTTTGGCATCATCGGTGGCAATCGTACTGATTGGGTCGGATCTCAACGTTGGGTTGGGGGACCGTCAGCTACTGCTCATTTCTCTCGCTCTGTCCTTCCTTGTCGCTCTCGTGATTGCGTTTGCCGGATACCCGCTCTTCGCTCGCATCCAACTGATTCTGAGCATCGTTTCAGGTGTGCTCATTGTGGGACTCATTGTCTTCACGGCACAATACATCGACGTTTCTGAGGCGCTCACCACCCCGGATGGTTCATGGCTTCTCACCATTACCGGTGCGGTACTCGTCTTCAGCTTCCTGGGACTCGTGTGGGCCTATAGCGGTGCCGATATCGCTCGCTACCAGCGAACGTCGTCGAGTGGACCGGCTTCGGCGCTGTCCGCAGCCTTCGGAGCAACGGTGCCCGCATTCGTATTGATTGCCTACGGTGCGTTGTTGGCAGCATCCGATCCGGCAATTGCGCGGGGTTTTCTCGCCTCGCCGCTAGACACCTTGCTGCTCCTGCTGCCGGGCTGGTATCCAATCCCACTTCTATTGGCTGCCGCGCTGAGCCTCCTGTCTGGCATCACCCTGAGCCTCTACTCTGGTGGATTCGCACTCCAAGCCATGGGGGTTCGCCTACCGCGACAGTGGTCGATTGTGATCGTCGGCGTGCTTTTAGGCGCTTTGGCCATCCTGTTCGCCTTCGGAGTCAATGGCGGGATCAACGAACTGTTCCGGGATGGCGCTACAACGCTTGCGGTGCCGACCGCGGCCTGGATAGGAATTTTCGCCGCGGAAACTATGATTCGAACCCGTCGACTCGACGGTGAGGCGCTGACCAGACGTGGCGGGATTTACTCTGATGTTCGCTGGGTCAACCTCAGTGCATTCATCGTCATCTCGGCAATTGGGTACGCATTGACAAGCGCAACAATCAGCTGGCTTTCTTGGCAGGGCTACGGATTCGTGGCGTTGGGCGTCGACCTCAGTTCGACACTGGCGGCAACCGACCTCGGTGTTCTTGTCGCACTAGTTCTCGGAATCCTCACCCCCATCGTTTCCGGCATCCCAGCCATTCGGCGCCAAGAGGCTGGTCGCTCTGAGCGCGCAGTCCGCCGCGCCTAGACTGAAAGAGTGTCTACTACTGTCGCCGACGTAATCGCTGCAACCGAACAGCTCTGGCCGCCCTCGGGCGCCGAATCGTGGGATGCAGTGGGTCTCGTTGCCGGTGACCTCGATGCACCCGTATCCCGCATTTCACTCGCGGTCGATGCGGTGCTCGACACCGTGGACGAAGCAATCGACGATGGTGCGGACATGCTTATCACTCACCACCCGCTGCTGCTTCGCGGTGTGACCTCGATTGCCAGCGACCGCTACAAGGGCGCTGCCCTGACCAAGTTAGTGCGTGCGGAATGTTCTCTGCTGACGGCACATACCAATGCGGATGTTGTCGAGACCGGAACGTCAGGCCGATTTGCGGCCCAGCTGGGCCTCACTGACGTCGCGCCCATCGTTGTTGGGCAATCTCCTGATCGCGGCATAGGCCGCACGGGACTGCTCGGGAAAGCCATGACGCTTGGCCGACTCGCCAGCCTTATTGCTGAGATTCTTCCCGCAACGGCGACCGGTATTCGTGTCGCTGGCGATTTCGACCAGATCGTACACTCTGTGGCACTGTGTGGGGGAGCCGGTGACACATACTTGAGCGACCCTGCCGTGCTTGCCTCCGATGTTTACATCACGAGCGACCTGCGGCATCATCCGGCTTCTGAAGCGCGCCAGAACGCCCGACTCATGCGCGGTCCGGCACTAATCGATGTTTCGCATTGGGCGAGTGAGTGGTTGTGGCTGGAGGCTGCATCCGAAGAGTTGCGAGCACTGTTGCCAGAAGTAACGATTACGGTGAGCGAGTTGCGCACCGATCCTTGGGATTTTGCGGTTGTGCAGTAAGCGCACCGGTAGAGAGAAAGAAGCATCACTATGGCGTTAACCGCTAGCCCCCCCGATCAGGCTTTGCTACTTGACCTGCAAGCGTTTGACACAAAAATTTCGCAACTTGAGCATCGTGCCAAGAAGCTTCCGCAGCACGTGGGCCTGACCGAGCTGCAGCAGCACCGAGACAAGCTCCAACTGACTCTTCTTGAGGAGCGGGGTATTAAAGAAGATATTGACCTCGAACTCAGTCGTATCGACTCTGATGTGAAAGTTGTCGACGCGCGGATCGTTCGCGATAGTGCGCGCCTTGATGCAACGTCCTCGGCTAAAGATGCTGCAGCGTTTGAGCACGAGCTGACAGCGTTGCGTACCCGCCTCAGCAACCTCGAAGACATTGAACTTGCTGTGATGGAGCGACTTGAGAGTCAGCAGAAAATTGTTGACAATCTGATCGAGCAGGGTGGCAATCTCAGCCGCGAAGCCTCTGAGCTTGAGTCAAGCCGCGATCAAGCCCTTCGTGATATTGAGGCCGAGCTTGACACAGTCCGCACCGGGCGTACCGCCCTTCAGAGCACTCTTCCCGAAGATCTCCTTGCCCTCTACGAACGACAGCGTTCGCGTTACGGCACGGGCGCGTCGCTCCTGCGCGGCGGCGTCTCCCAAGCATCCGGCGTCAAGCTTCCCGAGAATGAGATGCAAGAAATTCGGGCCGCAGCACCGGATGCCGTCATTATGTGTGCAAGCAGTGAAGCAATTCTGGTGCGCACCGAGCACTCGGGTCTCTAAGCGTTAGATCGCCTTCTGGTGCACGGCGGGTGGCGCGAACGATAAGCTTAACAGCTGAATGGGTCGGCAAGACGGTCGCGTTATCCGTGAAGGGTACCGAGGAACGTCCGGGCTCCGCAGAGCAGGATGGTGGGTAACACCCACCCGGGGCAACCCGCGAGAACAGTGCAACAGAAAGCAGACCGCCACGGATTTCGGTCCGGGGTAAGGGTGAAACGGTGGTGTAAGAGACCACCAGCGACTGGGGTGACTCAGTTGGCTAGGTAAACCTCGTCCGGAGCAAGATCAG
>Ga0307486_1002738_pt1 | contig 12031 bp, 9 predicted proteins | sample CBIW02metaG_FD_203663 | JGI IMG/M metagenome (GOLD analysis project Ga0307486, IMG submission 203663) | Sea-ice brine microbial communities from Beaufort Sea near Barrow, Alaska, United States - CBIW 0.2 | ecosystem: Environmental > Aquatic > Marine > Coastal | place: USA: Alaska | collected... | reverse complement strand
CCGCCTTTGGCAAGCAAGGTATCGTGATCGCCAGTTTCGGCAATGCGCCCGTCGTCAATCACCACGATTCGATCCATCGCTTTGAGCGTGGACAGGCGGTGCGCGATGGCGATCACCGTCTTATCCTCCATCATGCCATAGAGGGTGGATTGAATCGCGGCCTCGACCTCGGAATCCAGTGCGCTGGTGGCTTCGTCCAGCACGAGGATCGGCGCGTTCTTCAGCATAACCCGGGCCAGCGCCACGCGCTGCCGCTGGCCACCCGACAGTTTCACGCCGCGTTCGCCCACCTGCGCGTCAAATCCGCGCCGCCCTTCGGGATCTTCCAGATCCAGAATGAAATCATGCGCCTCGGCCTGCCTTGTCGCCGCTAACATATCAGCCTCGGTAGCGGTCCGGTTGCCGTACAGGATGTTTTCGCGCACCGAGCGGTGCAAAAGTGAACTGTCCTGCTGCACCATGCCGATGGCGGCGCGCAGTGAATCCTGCCGCACTCCGGTGATGTCCTGACCGTCAATCAGGATCTGCCCGCCGTCAGGGTCGTAGAACCGCAAAAGCAGCTTGACGAGGGTGGACTTCCCCGCCCCGGACCGCCCGACGATGCCGACCTTTTCGCCCGGCTCGATCACCAGCGAGATATCAGCCAATCCGCCGGAGGTGCGGCCATAGTGATGCGTCAGCCCGCGCAACTCGATCCGCCCTGCGGTCAGGTTCAGCGGCGGCGCATCCGGTGCATCGGTCAGGGTGATCGGCTGGGCGATGGTCTGCATCCCTTCGGCCACCACGCCAAGATTGCGAAAGAATGTCGTCAGCGCCCACATCACCCAGCCGGTCATCGCATTCAGCCGCAGCGCCAGAGCGGTCGCCGCCGCAACCACGCCCACTGTCGCGCTGCCCCCGATCAGCAGCCACATCGCCCAACCGACAACCCCGACAATCAGCAAACCGTTCAGCGCCACCAGCGTCACATCCATCGTGGTGAAAATCCGCATTTCGACGTTGAATGTCCGCCGCGCCTGTTCGATCGCATCGCGGGCATAGCGGACTTCGGTATCATCCTGCGCGAACAGTTTCACCGAATGGATGTTGGTGTAACTGTCCACCACCCGCCCGGTCACCGCGCTGCGGGCATCCGACGCCGCCTGCGACGCCGGGCCGACCCGCGCCACCGTCCAGCGAATCAGCAGGGCATAAAGCACCAGCCAGAACAGCAGCGGCACCACCAGCCGCACATCCGCGCCCCACAAAAGCACCGCCGCACCGATGATATAGGCAATTGAAAACGCAATGGCATCGAACGCCTGAAACACCACCTCGCCGGCTGCGGGCGGGGTCTGCATGATCCGGTTGGCGATGCGCCCGGCGAAATCGTTTTCATACCAACCGACCGATTGACGCAGCACATGGCGATGCGCCCGCCAACGATAAAGCGTGCCATAATTCGGCAGGATCCCGTTGTTCAAAAGCGCGACATTCACCGCCTGCAACAGTGGCCGGATGAACAGAATGAACAGGGCAACGGCGATGAATTCGGTGCCGTGGCGCGCCCAGATGGTGCCGGGGGCGTCCGATGACAACAGATCAACCACCCGCCCCATGTACCAGATCAGCCAGATTTCCACCGCCGCCACAGCCACGGCGCTGACTCCGGTCAGAATGAAGACACGGTGAAACGGACGGGAATAGTCACGCATGAACGGCCAGAGCCGCGTTGGCGGTCTGTCCACTTCCTCATACGCGATATAAGGATCGACCAGATTTTCGAAGAATCGGAACATGCGCAATGTGCCTTTGAGGGCCCTGATAAACTTCGCAGCCCCGGAGAAGATAGACCGTCAGGGAGCGTTCAGCAAATCGTCCCGGCTCAGGGCAAAGCGCGCATCGATCCAGCGGCGCTCCAGCCGTTTCAGCTCTGCGCCAAGCGCCGGACCGGTCAGACCGGGCATCAGATCTGCGGCGGATACGGGAAAGATCGCTGCGGCACCGGCGGCGATATCGGACAGGTCGGCAGTACTTATCGGGCGGTCCAGCATTGCCGCCCGCAACAGCAGGATGTCTGTCGCGGTCTGCACACCGTGCCGCCAACCCAGTTCGGCAGGCTGCATCATGTCACCGATACCGTCGCGCAAGATTTTCAAACGTGCGCTATCTTTCCGGGACAGGCGCAGCCTCTCGTCAACGTCCACGCCACCCAACGCGGCCAAACGGCGGATCGGATCGGCGATGCGGTCATTTTCCAGATGCACCAGCGGCGCCAAGGTCACGGGATCGGCACCGGGCAGCACGCGCGCCAGAACTCCGGTCTGCGCCATGGCGGCAACGGCGGGGGCGGGATCGGGGGCGGCCAGAAGCTTAAGCATTTCGCCCCCGATACGCTCACGCGAGAGCCGCTCGATCCCGTCCGCCAACGCAGCACAGGCGGCCAGCCCTTCGGCATCGATGCCCTGCGCCGGATCGCCATACCATGCGTGGAAGCGGAAAAACCGCAGGATGCGCAGGTGATCCTCGGTGATCCGCGCCGCCGGATCATCGATGAACCGCACCTTGCGGGCCAGCAGATCGGCCAGACCGTTCAGCGGATCGGCCACCTGTCCCGAAGCATCGGCATAAAGCGCGTTCATCGTGAAATCGCGGCGGCTCGCGTCATCTTCGATGTGGTCGGAAAATCGCACCACCGCGCGCCGTCCATCGGTTTCCACATCGCGGCGGAACGTGGTCACCTCATGCGGCTGACCGTGGGCGATCACCGTGACCGTACCATGGTCAATCCCTGTCGGCACGACCCGCAATCCGTCGGACTCGGCAAGTTCGGTCACCCGGTCCGGTGTTGCATTGGTGGAAATGTCGATGTCTCCGACGGGTGCGCCGATCAAGGCATTGCGCACGCAACCACCCACAAGAAATGCCCGGTGCCCGCCGTTCGTCAACACTGCCAAAACCGTCTGAGTGCCCGGATGGGTCAGCCAGTCACCGGTCACCCGGGTCACGGCTGCATCCGGTCGGCCAAAGCGCGCAGAATGCGGGCGGTTGCGCCCCAGATATAATATGGTCCCCATGGCACCGTGAAATACAGACGCTCGGTCCCGCGCCAGCGACGGCCCTGTATCTTATACTGGCCCGGATCGGCGACATGGGACAGGGGCACGCGAAACACCTCGTCAACTTCGCCCGGTTCGGGGCGCGCATCGAATTCGGCACGAATCAGCGCGATCACCGGCGTGATGGTGAACCCGGTGACGGTTTCATGGGATGGCAGGGCGCCCAAGACTTCGACATTGGCAGGGTCCAGCCCGATTTCCTCCTGCGCCTCGCGCAGGGCGGCGGCGGTGGCATCTGCATCGCTTGGATCGATCTTGCCACCCGGAAAAGCGATCTGTCCCGGATGATGCCTGAGCGCGGACGAGCGTTTGGTCAGGATCAATTGTGCCCCGCGATCGCCGTCGATCACCCCGATCAGCACCCCGGCCCGACGCAAACTCCGCCCCGGCGGCAGCAAGGTGCCGGGGTTCAGGTCAAAATCCGACGAAGCGGCGGCGGCCGGTCTGTCCAACGCCGCCATAAGGCGGTCACGCGTCGTCATCTGCCGTCTTCGCCTCGAACCCCAGCGTGGCGGGGTCAAGTTTGTAATGCGCACCGCAGAACTGACAATCGGCGGTGACGATACCGTCGTCGGTCGTCATGGTCGCGATGTCGCGGGTCGAATAGATCGATAGGCTTTGCCGCACCTTGTCTTCGGAACAGCCACACCCAAAGGTCACCGGTTGCGCGTCGAACACCCGCGGGCGTTCCTCGTGAAACAATCGATAGAGAAGGTCGGTCGGCTGAACCGATGGCCCGATCAGCTCAAGATCGTCCACCGTATCCAAAAGCGTATTGGCACGCAGCCAGTTTTCGCCTTCGTCCCCGTCAAGAATATCCGCCGGCTCAAGAAGCCCACCCTCGCCGGTGGCATCGCCACTTGCGGCAAAGGGCGATGATTTGGGCATGTGTTGCAGCATCACGCCACCACCGCGCCACCCTTCCTTTTCGCCCGGAACTTGCGACCGGCCAAAAGACAACGCGAACCGTGTGGGCAGTTGTTCAGACTGGGCGAAATAGGTCTGCGCACAGGATGAAAGCGAGCCTCCGGCAATCGGAGTGATCCCCTGATAAGGCGTATTGCCCTGCCCTTGATCCAGCAAAAGCGCGAAATACCCATTGCCGATCAGATCGAACGGCGCTTTTTCTGCGTCCAGCCGATCCGCATCGAAACTGGCCCAGGCGCGGATGCGCGCAGGCGATCCATCGGCTCCGGGGGCATAGTAATCCGTGGCGATCAACCGGGCCGGGCCATCGCCGCGCACTTGCAGCGACAGTTTCCAGCGAAGTTTGATCGTCTGACCGATCAATGCGGTCAGCAAGACCATTTCAGCCACCAGAGATTCGATCTGGGGCGGATACGAGTGCTGTTCAAGCACATTGTCCAGCACACCATCAAGGCGGACAATTCGCCCCCGGATGTCGGAACGGTCAAGTTGGAACGGCAGGACGGTATCATCCCAAGCAATTTTCGAAGCGATGGTCATGGGGTTTCCTTGCGCGGCGCGCCTTGGCATACCGCGTCTATATAGGTCGGACAACCGGATCACCAACCACCAGAGGGACAGTTATGATCAGGCGGTATGGCGAAGCGCCCAAATTCGGGGTGCAATATGTGCACCGGCCCGGCGCCTATGCGATCTTGCCCCGGGGCGGATCTCTGCTTTTGACGATGCAGTCCGAACCGGTGCCCGAGTTTCAACTGCCGGGCGGGGGCATCGATCCGGGCGAATCACCCATCGCCGCATTGCACCGCGAAGTGTACGAGGAAACCGGATGGCACATCGCGGCCCCGCGCCGGATCGGCGCATTCAGGCGGTTCACATATATGCCCGAATACGGGATCCACGCGGAAAAGGTCTGTCATATCTATGTGGCGCGCCCGATATTGCAACGCGGCCCGCCAAGCGAACCGGGGCACTCGGCCGTCTGGGTCGAAACCGGTCAGGCGCTGGACCTGCTTGGCAATCCGGGGGATGCGGCGCTGCTGGAATATTTCTGCGGTATTTAATTTTAACCGACTTCTGGACCCTTATCAGGGCCGGTAAACTCCAACAGAACACCCGAAACGTCATCATCCATTTCTTCCTTGGTGGCATAGGATGCAAGATCCCACAGAAGCGCCTGAAAAAACGCCTCGCCCTTCACATCGGCGCTGGATTGCATGATTTCGATCAATCCTTCCTCGCCCAGAAGGGTGCCCGCTTCGTCGGCGCATTCGGTTATACCGTCCGATGCGAGCAACAGGCGGTCGCCCGGATTCAACCGGGCGGAACACAGCCCGAACACCGGATCGGGCAACAGGCCGATCGGCATCCCACCCGTGCCCAGCTGTTCGACTGATCCGTCGGCACGTTGCAGCAAGGGGTGGGGATGGCCGCATTGAATCATCTCGACAGCCCCCGAAGACAAATCGACATAGGCCAGCAGCATGGTAAAATAATGTTCGGTATCCACATCATCGATCATCATCCGGTTCAACCGGTGTGCCACCTCGGACAGGTCGCGGGCAGAATAGACACCCGGCGCGGTCTGGATCAGCGCCATATTCTGATCCGGCGAACTGCCCGAAAGATATCCCGCCAGCCGCGCAGTCAACAGGGCCGGTGCAATGCCATGGCCCGATACATCCAGCGAAAACAGGCCCACCCGGTGTTTATCGATTCGAAAATGCCCAACCAGATCGCCGCCGACATGGCCGCAGGATCGCAGGACAAGCGCGGCCTGGGCCGTTCCGAAATCCACCGCCCGCTCGCGCAGCAACGAATGTTGTAATTTGCGGGCCTCATTCAGGTCACGGTCAACGGCCGCATACAGCGCCTTGATTTCGGCATAGGCCGCCGAGATCATGCGGTTCTTTTCCGACAGTTCGCGTTCGTTCTTCATGATCCGTGCGGCAGCCGCGATACGCGCACGCAATTCCTCGGCACTGACCGGTTTGGTGATGAAATCGTCAGCACCGCTTTCCAGCCCGGTGGCCACCTCGTTCTTTTCGGATTTGGAAGTGAGAAGAATGAAATAGACATACCGTTTCCGCGCCCGTTTGCGGAATATCCGGCAAAATTCCAGCCCGCTCATCCCTGGCATCATCCAGTCACTGATGATCAGGTCAAAAGTTTCGGTCTCGCAGAGGTCCAGCGCCGCCTGCCCGGATTCGGCCTGATGAACCTCGAATCCCCATTTTTCAAGCGAGGACGTCAGGATCTTGCGTTGCAGCCGGCTGTCGTCGACAACAAGAACCCGTTCAATCGGATCCACGATCGCGGTTGAGTTAATTTCGGGGCCCGGTTCGCCGGAATCGTTTTCGAAGTCGCCCATTTCGGAATCCATAACATCTTTTCACGCACTCGGGTTAAGGTTCCGTGAAAACGCTGCCTTGGGGTTTTTGTGTCTGATCATCATACCTTAATCGGTTTGCGGCAAAAGGCTCTCTACGAGGGAGAGATGATGATGATTGCATGGGGCCGTATCACCCAACTTAGATCCGAGATCGGTGAAGATGACTTTTCCGAAGTCGTCGCGCTGTTTCTGGAGGAGGTGGACGGCGTGATCGACCGCCTGCGCATCACATCCGATCCGGCAACCATGGCCGCCGATCTGCATTTTTTGAAAGGTTCGGCACTCAATCTGGGGTTTGCCGCCTTTGCCGACCTGTGTGAACAGGGTGAAGCACTGGCTGAAACGGGCAGGGCTGATCAGGTGCCTGTCGCTGATGTGATCGGGTGCTATGATGCGTCGCGCACAGAATTTCTTGCCGGGCTTTAGGCGCCCGGTCGTTCAGATCAGGAACTCGGTCAGCGCCAAATCGTTTGTAATGTCACGAAATGTAAAATCTGTGGCATTCAGTTTCTCGGTCAGGGTCACGAAATTATCCGCATCCGAGGTTTCGATACCCAAAAGGACCGATCCAAAGTTGCGGGCAGATTTCTTGAGGTATTCAAAGCGGGTAATGTCGTCTTCGGGGCCCAACATCGCAAGAAAATCACGCAGGGCGCCGGGGCGTTGGGGCATCCGCAGAATAAAGTACTTCTTGACGCCCGCATAACGCTGCGCCCGTTCCTTGACCTCAGGAAGGCGTTCGAAATCAAAATTGCCGCCCGAGGTGACGCAGACCACACGTTTGCCCCTGATCCGGTCCGCCACATCCTCGAGCACGTCAATCGACAGCGCGCCGGCCGGCTCCAAAACGATCCCCTCGACGTTCAGCATATTCTGGATGGTGACGCAGATCCGATCCTCGGGCGCCAGCACCACATTTTCGGGCGCAACATGCTTGAGCACCTCAAACGTCAGCTCGCCGATTCGGGCAACGGCAGCGCCATCCACGAATGAATCGATCTGCGGCAGTGTCACCGGCTCGCCCGCTGCAAGGGCCGCCGTCAGGCTCGCCCCGCCTTTTGGTTCAACCAATATCAACTCGCATTCGGGCGCGACCCGGTCGAGAAAGCGTTTCATCCCTGACGAAAGCCCGCCCCCGCCGACCGGAAGAATCACCACGTCCGGGGGCGTGCCGATTTCCTCAAGCATTTCGACTGCGACACTGGCCTGACCCTCGATCACGTTAAGGTCGTCGAAGGGCGACAGAAAATGCCCGCCCGCCGTCACACAATACTCTTGTGCGGCCTTCAGCGTCGCATCAAAATAGTCACCAATCAGGCGAATTTCGATATTTTCGCCACCAAAGGTGCGGGTTTTAAAGATTTTTTGCTGCGGCGTCGTAACCGGCATGAAGATCACGCCGCGCACACCGAAATGACGGCAGACAAAGGCCACGCCCTGCGCATGATTGCCGGCACTGGCGCAAACGAAAAGATCCTGCTCCGGGTTGTCTTTGCGCACCTTGCGCATCGCATTGAACGCGCCGCGGATCTTATAGGATCGGACAGGCGTCAGATCTTCGCGCTTCAGCCAGATATCGGCGCCAAATCGTTGCGACAGATAGTCATTGTGCTGCAACGGTGTGGCGGGGAAAAGCGCGCGCATTCGGGCGGTGGTCGCCAGAGCCCTGTCTTGGAAATCGTCCTGAAAATCATTCATGACATCTAAGTGCCGCGTTTGCGGACCGGCGACAAGACCGCAGTTGCGGGTCCGACGCCACTTACGCCCGCTCCCTGCGCCGCCAACTTGCTCTTGAGGCGCAAACGCTGTATCGCCGCCGCTGTCTGTCCGCCCCATGGAGAACATCCGATGTCTGCACCCAAGAAAGTCGTGCTTGCCTATTCCGGGGGTCTCGACACCTCGATCATCCTGAAATGGCTGCAGACCGAATACGGCTGCGAGGTGGTGACCTTTACCGCCGATCTGGGTCAGGGCGAAGAACTGGAACCCGCCCGCGCCAAAGCCGAGTTGATGGGCGCATCGGCGATCTATGTCGAAGACCTGCGCGAAGAATTCGTGCGCGATTTCGTGTTCCCGATGTTCCGCGCCAACGCCCTGTACGAAGGGCTGTACCTGCTGGGCACATCGATCGCCCGCCCGCTGATTTCCAAACGGCTGGTCGAAATCGCCGCACGCGAAGGGGCCGATGCCGTCGCACACGGTGCCACCGGCAAGGGCAACGATCAGGTACGGTTCGAACTGGCCGCCTATGCACTGAACCCCGATATCAGGGTGATTGCGCCTTGGCGCGAGTGGGATCTGTCCAGCCGGACCAAGCTGCTGGCCTTTGCTGAAGAAAACCAGATTCCCATCGCCAAGGACAAACGGGGCGAAGCACCGTTCAGCGTCGATGCCAACCTTCTGCATACTTCGTCCGAAGGCAAGGTTCTGGAAAATCCCGCCGAAGAGGCTCCGGATTACGTTCTGCAACGCACCACCCGCCCCGAAGATGCGCCAGACACCCCCGAGATGGTCGAGGTTACCTTTGAAAAGGGCGATGCGGTCGCGATCAATGGCGAGGCGATGTCACCCGCCACCATCCTGACCCGCCTGAACGAGCTGGGCGGCAAACATGGTGTCGGCATTCTGGATCTGGTGGAAAACCGCTTTGTCGGGATGAAATCGCGCGGCGTCTATGAAACACCCGGCGGCACGCTCCTGCTTGAGGCGCATCGGGGCATCGAACAGATCACGCTGGATTCAGGTTCGGCGCATCTGAAAGATTCGATCATGCCGCGCTATGCCGAACTGATCTATAACGGCTTCTGGTTCTCCCCCGAGCGTGAAATGCTGCAGGCCCTGATCGACAAAAGCCAGGAACATGTCACCGGCACGGTTCGAATCAAGCTGTACAAGGGATCGGCACGCACCGTAGCCCGCTGGTCGGACCATTCGCTGTATTCCGAAGCCCATGTGACGTTTGAGGACGATGCCGGAGCCTATGATCAGAAAGACGCCGCCGGGTTCATCCACCTGAACGCGCTGCGCCTGAAATTGATTGCCAACCGGAACAAGCGGACGGCCTGAACAATCAAACGCCCCGGTTGTTCAACAGCCGGGGCGCACGTTCAACAATACTCCTGCAACTTCTCATATGGCGCCATGCCCGCCTCGGCCAATTCGCCATAGCGCCCATCCAACTCGGGCAACGGACCCTCGGGCCCGGCGAATCCGGTTGAACGATGCACCGCCCCATACCAATGGGCGGCCCACACTCCATCGCTCGCATGTCCGCCCAGCGGCCAGTGCAGCATGGCAGGGTCAAACCCCACGCCAAGGGCCGCACACAGCCCCACAAGCGCGGTTTCCGGATCAGCGCGGATCATCTCACTGTCGATCACCAGCGGCACCGGCCCATTTTCGGCAAACGTACGGAACAGCCGGTACTGATCTTCAAATCCCAGCCCTTGCACTGTCGGATTTTCCGACTTTGCCGCATAGCTCGCCACGACACGGGCCGGATGGCGGACCAGGAACACATGCCGCGTGTCATCGGGCCAGTCGGGCATGAAACCGGGGCGCATGTGGTGTGACATGTGTTTCTGATACCAGTGCGGCCGCCCGCCCGGCACCGGCCCAATACAGGTCGCGGCCACTTTGACTGCGTCGGCGTCTTGGGCAGCGATAATCGCATCGCGCATCGGATGACGGACGCCTGACTCGGTCAGCCAGGCGGCATAAAACGGCTCATCCGACACGGCAAAATCGGCCCGCGCGCCAAAGGAATACATCATCGCCGTCGATAGGTTGCGCGGCCCCGACCACATGGCAATCCGCATATACGTCTCCTTTGCTGAACCGTTGAGGTATCTCTCACCGGCAGGGCAAACTTTCAACGCTTCCTGCCGCGCAGTACACCCTGAAAATGGCGGATTTCGCCTTTCACCTGCCGGTCGCCCCGGATACCGTGCCCGCGGCCAATCCGGGGGAACATATGACCAGCGCTGCCGCCGCCGTCACACCGATGATGGCACAATATCTTGCCATCAAAGCGGACCATCCCCATGCCCTGCTGTTTTACCGCATGGGCGACTTTTACGAGATGTTCTTTGACGATGCCGTCGCGGCTGCCGAAGCGCTGGATATCGCGCTGACCAAGCGCGGCAAACATCTGGAGGAAGACATCCCGATGTGCGGCGTGCCGTTCCATGCCGCCGAAGGATATCTGCTGACCCTGATCCGCAAGGGGTTTCGCGTCGCGGTTGCCGAACAGTTGGAAAACCCCGCCGAGGCCAAAAAGCGCGGCGCGAAATCCGTGGTGGAGCGCGGCGTTGTGCGGCTGGTTACCCCCGGCACCCTGACCGAAGACAGTCTTTTGGTAGCGCGGCAGAACAACTTTCTGGCGGCCCATGCGGAAATCCGCGACGATGCGGCGCTGGCTTGGGTCGATATCTCGACTGGTGAATTTCGCGTCACCCAATGCCCCGTTGTGCGGCTGGGCGCCGATCTGGCGCGCATCGCCCCGCGTGAAGTTCTGGTCGCCGACACCCGTGAGGCTGACCTGACCCCGATCATCACCGATATGGGTGCGGCGATCACGCCCATGTCGCGGGGCAGTTTCGATTCGGCCGGCGGGGAAAAACGGCTGTGTGCCCTGTTCGATGTGGGGTCGCTGGATGCTTTCGGCGCATTCACCCGGGCCGAGGTGTCTGCCATGGCGGCCTTGGTCGAATATCTTGACCTGACCCAGCGGGGCAATCTGCCGCTGCTGCGCCCGCCGGTGCGCGAAGCGGCGGAACGCGTCATGCAGATCGACGCCGCAACCCGCCGTAACCTTGAACTTACCCGCAGCCTGTCGGGCGGGCGCGACGGATCGCTGATCGCCGCGATAGACCGCACGCTGACGGCGGGCGGTGGGCGGTTGCTTGATCGACGGATGAACAGCCCATCGCGGGTGCTGGGCACGATTCAGGCCCGGCAGGCGGGGGTGCGTGCGCTGGTGTCCGATGTGCGGCTGGCCGAGGATCTGCGCGCCGATCTGCGCCGGGTTCCCGATATGGACCGTGCGCTGTCACGTCTGGCGCTGGACCGCGGCGGCCCCCGTGATTTGACCGCAATGCGCGCCGGGCTAGAGCGCGCGTGCGATATTGCCAAGCGTATTACCGGCGATATGCCACAGATCATCTCCGAGGCATTGCACGCGTTGGGCGGGCACGGTGATCTGACCGCATTGCTCGACCGCGCACTGATCGCCGAGCCGCCATTACTGGTGCGCGATGGTGGTTTCATCGCCCAAGGATATGACGCCGAGCTGGACGAGGCGCGCACCCTGCGCGACGAAGGGCGCGGCGTGATCGCCGGGATGCAGGCGGATTATGCGGCACAATGCGGTGTGCCCACGTTGAAGATCCGGCACAACAATGTGCTGGGTTACTTTATCGAAACCACGGCCACCCATGCCGAAAAAATGTTGTCTCCGCCGCTGAACGACACGTTCATCCATCGCCAGACCACGGCCAGCGCTGTGCGGTTCACCACCGTTCCGCTGAGCGAACTTGAGACAAAGATCCTGAACGCCGGGTCGCGGGCGCTGGAGATTGAAAAGCGGCTCTATGCCAGCCTGAAGGACGCCGTT
>Ga0307486_1002737_pt1 | contig 12032 bp, 9 predicted proteins | sample CBIW02metaG_FD_203663 | JGI IMG/M metagenome (GOLD analysis project Ga0307486, IMG submission 203663) | Sea-ice brine microbial communities from Beaufort Sea near Barrow, Alaska, United States - CBIW 0.2 | ecosystem: Environmental > Aquatic > Marine > Coastal | place: USA: Alaska | collected... | reverse complement strand
GGGAAGTGACTGAATACGTGCGCCCCTTTGGGCGCTTGACGCCACTTTTCGTATGCATCAGCTGCTTTGCGCCGCTGGGCTAATCTGGCGGCGGGGCTTGCCTTCACAAATTCTTCGATAGCGTGTAGCCAAGCCTCCGGGGTTGCGACATCGACGACTAATCCGCCACCTTCGTGCAGAAGCTCCGACCACGGAGTCAAGTTCGAGCAGATAACTGGGCACGCCACAGAAAGCGACTCGGCAATAACATGCCCAAAATTCTCGCCGCTAGTGGGCATCAGCAAAAAGTCATGCACGGCCAGTGTTGATCTGACCTCGTCGGGCGCAACCGCGCCTTTGAACCTAACAGAAACGTTGGACGGAAGGCGCTTTACAGCTTCCTTGCATTTTCTCACGTACTCAAGGTCTTCTTCTGGCCCATATATGGTCAGTTCGACGTTAGCGTCCGTTCCTCGCAGTGCTTGTAGGGCCAAAAGAAGACCCTTCTTCGGTGCAATTCTACCCAAGAATGCAGCGCTGATACCGTTGTCATAGACTTCTGGCTGTTGGGCCATTGGCGGTAGGTCAGTCTCGTTCTCTCGCACGATCACGGTCGTGTTCTCGCCCCACGTTTCTCTGATCGTGGCGGCCTCCATCGCGGCGGACGCGTGCCAAATAATGTTGGAAGGCAAGCGCAAGAGCTTGAAAACGTAAAGGAACAACCGTTTTTTTGTCCTGCGAATCCTAAGAGCACCCAAATCCAACTCCCCGCGCGGAGCTAAGAGGATAGTAGCGCCATTCCAGTAGTTGAGCCGGCTCAGCATCAACGGAATGATCGAAAAACGCAGGTTGAACAAGCTGTTCAAATAGACGACGTCTGGCTTAGCGCGACGGGCCTCCCTGTATGTCTTAATTAAGTTTTTGAGTTTATGCGTTGAGCCGTAATAAAGGTCCACGCCGTCCAGCTGCGTCCAAACGTCTGCCGCAACTGGCAACTGGGAGCCGTCCGCGTCGCGATTCGGAGCGATCACCTTAACTATTGAGTATTCCGGCGCGCTCCGTACTAATGCGAAGAGAGTGCGAGCGGGACCCCCTCCAAGGAACGCTGGCGGGAACGAGGGTGCGAAGACCGCGATCTTCTGAAGCTCCGCTCGCTCGCTCATGCTGTAACGCCATAGTGCCGGGATTCCTTGTTAGTTGTCATGGCTCTATTGTCCCGCCCATTGGCGTGGTTTGCGGACTCAGCTTCGTATGCTCGACTAAACCTGCCATCTCGAAGCAATTCTATTTGACAGAATGGGGGATTGCAGTGCGAGCGATTTAGGAGCGGCAATGAATTTGTCAGTTGTTGGGTGTGGCTACTTGGGCGCGGTTCACGCCGCAGCGATGGCCGAGTTGGGTCACTCGGTGGTAGGCGTTGACGTTGATGTAGCGAAGATCCAGTCGCTTCAGGCGTCGAAGCCGCCGTTCTTCGAGCCCGGACTGCCAGAGGTTTTGTCGTCTGCGACCGCATCCGGCAGATTGAAATTCACGACTGAGATTGCCGACGCTGCCGACGCTTCCGTTCATTTCATCGCCGTGGGCACTCCACAAATGCAGGACGGGCATGCCGCGGATTTGACGTATGTTTACGCTGCAGTCGAATCATTATTACCGCATCTTTCGCCGGGAGATCTCGTCGTCGGCAAGAGCACTGTGCCGGTGGGCACTGCGGCACGCCTGGCCGAGATCGTCGCTACAGCCGGCGCCACGTTGGTGTGGAATCCGGAGTTTCTGCGGGAAGGGTTCGCCGTTCAGGACACCATTAGCCCGGATCGCTTGGTGTACGGCGTCCCTGACGGTGACAAACGCTCCGTAGACATTCTCAATAATGTATATGCAGTCGCGATCGCTGCTGGAACACCAGTCGTCGTAGCCGACTATGCGACCGCTGAGCTTGTCAAAGTAGCAGCGAACGCATTCCTTGCGACAAAGATCTCCTTCATAAACGCGATGGCGGAAATATCTGACGCCGTCGGGGGAGACGTGACCAAACTCGCAGACGCGATCGGACATGACGTACGCATCGGTCGCAAGTTCCTCAACGCAGGAGTCGGCTTCGGAGGCGGCTGCCTCCCCAAGGACATACGAGCTTTTGCCGCTCGTGCCGAGGAACTCGGGCAGGGCGAATCGATTGCCTTCTTGAAGGAAGTCGATGCCATAAATCTTCGACGGCGTCAGCGCGTGGTGGATCTCGTGCTCGATAGGCTCAATGGTGAATTGATCGGTAAGAAAGTAGCGATCCTCGGGCTCGCGTTCAAGCCGAACTCTGATGATGTGCGCGATTCGCCGGCACTCGACGTTGCCGTGCAGCTTCACGGCCGAGGAGTTCATGTTGTGGCCACCGACCCCCACGCGATCGAAAACGCGCGGAGACTTCAACCGCAACTTCAGTTCGTTGCGACAGCTGAAGAGGCCTTACGTGGCGCAGACGTCGTGGTGCTCGTAACAGAATGGCATGAATATCGGACGCTGGACCCCGCACTTTCAGCAAAACTCGTAAATCGCGCCCTGATCATCGACGGCCGAAACGTTCTTGATCCGAACGCTTGGCGCGCTGCAGGGTGGGAGTATCAGGGGATGGGGCGCGCCTAGATTTCCAGCGCAGTGCTGGTTGGGTTCCTTCAGAGAGTGGCCTGCGGAGCGCGATACCCTTGCTATTCACTAATAGGGGGTAAGCACGTGCACGAAGGGCCCAAAGCGTCGCGCTTTCGACGCCGCATCACCGGAGTGCTGTTTGTCGGCTACTCGCTGTTTGTTGCCGCGATCACCCTGACACCCCAAATGCCCGGCTCCGGCACCGTGGCGCGCACCGTCAACCGGGTGCTCGCTGCGCTCCACAACCGGGGCCTGCCGCTCAGCATCGACTACCTCACCATCGAGTTCATCGGCAACATCCTGATGTTCATCCCCCTCGGCGTTTTCATGGCCATGCTCGTTTCGCACCGCCACTGGTGGGTGCTGCTATTCACCGGAACCCTGATGTCAGGATTCATCGAACTCACCCAGCTGCTCTTTCTGCCGTCGCGCTACCCCGAAGTGCGAGACCTGATCTCCAACTCGACCGGATTCCTGCTGGGTGCCCTCGGGCCATCATCATCCGACTTCTCGTTGCCCACCGCGACACCCTCGTCGAACGCGACCGCCAAAACGCCGAGCGCGCCGCAATGTCGCGCCGCAACTAGCGCCCTACGGAGTGGAATTTGGCAACGTGCCGCCCTCAGAGTTGAGGTTGCGTGCCATAGTTTCTAGCACAGCGACGGCGGTATCGTACTGTTCTGGGGTTACCCCGACTGTCGCTTTCTCTCGTTCATCAGCGACAACTACCGTGAGCCGCTCAACGACACTGCGACCGCGCTCGGTGAGTTCAAAGAGTGTGCCATCGGTCGTGATCCAGTCGCTTTCGACGAGTTCGGTGAGAGACTCCAGAGAGGTCGTGTGTGCAACCTGCTCCGCTGAAACGTCGGCACTGGACGGGCTGAGATACGGCGCAATCTCGATATCGAGACGCTCGACTCCCGCTGCGCCCTTCGACAACACGTTCAGCAGTTGCCACTGTCTCCTCGTGATGCCGTGCTCTTCGAGGGTGGTGGCAAAAAGCCCGTCGATGAGCCGGTCAACGAGCTTCAACCAGTAGCTGATGGGTTGTTGCGTGTCCATAAACTGACATTACTCCTGTTGGGGTAGCGCGGAGGGGGCGCCGGTTTCTAAGCGGAAGTGCAACACCTTCTAAGTTGTGGTTATTGAGATCACTCCGAGAAGGGCCGGACTTCCTCGACCGCAGATTACAGACATTTCATGATCGATGACCGCGTCGAGCTCCAACGCCTCTGGGAATGTGGTGTCAGTCGGTCGGCGATTGCTTACCGTTTGAGGGTGCACCGTTCCACGATCACCCGTGAGCTACTGCGTGGTTCTTGGCAACCAGAACGTGACCATGCCAGACCGGAAACCAGACCGTAGGTCAGGTCAGTATTGGATTCTGGTGTTTGTGCGTTTCGTGAACTTTTAAGCCCGCCCTTTAGTAATTTCGGCCCCGCGATCTATGTGCACAGAGGTCGTCCAACTTGGGCGTGTTGGACTGAACCATCCTGGGCAGGTGTCTTTCCGCACTACTGAATGAAGTCAATTACGCTCCAAGAAATGTCCTGTCGAGGGCTGTAGCTGATCTTTGGAGATGGCATTCCGTGGGCTCGCAGGCAGAAAGGCTCGAGGAGAGGGGCACCCCAGCACGATAGTATAGTGGGCTGAACTCAGGGGGAAAAGTGGATGAAGGTCCGAAGGCATCGCGGTTTCGCCGGCGTATAACGATGGTGCTTTTCGTCGGCTACTCGCTGTTCGTAGCGGTCATTACATTGACACCCAAAATGCCGGGAGCTAATTTCGTGGGACGGGTAGTCGACCGCCTGCTTGCGTCGCTCCAGTACCGTGGGCTTTTTCCCAACGCGAACTTTCTCACTATTGAATTCATCGGCAACATCCTCATGTTCGTCCCGCTCGGTATTTTTGTGGCAATGCTCGTTTCCCGGCGACGCTGGTGGCTTCTGCTGTTCACGGGAACCCTCATGTCTGGTTTTATCGAGCTCAGCCAGATGTTGTTTCTTCCCGGGCGAGTTCCCGAGGTGCGAGACCTGATCTCCAACTCGACCGGATTCCTGATCGGTGCGGTTAGCGCAGTATTGGTCCGCCTTCTTGTGGCACACCGTGACGGGTTAGTTGAGCACGATCGTCGGAATGCACAACGGCCGGCCGGATCGCGCTCCTACTACTAGGAACGCAACCGGCGGCCTTGAGCCGCGAACTAGTCGATCATCGACTGCTTGGCCTTCACCGGGATCATAAGGCCGAGGCCTGCGAGCAGCACGATCACAATGCCGATGATGCCAAAACTGGTATCGGCGGTCATCGTCACGAAGAGAGTGAAGGGGCCAGGGCCAGAAAGCTGCGGCTTGCAGCCTGCACGGGGCGCACGAAGAGAGTCACGAAGAGTCCCGCGATCCAGAATCCAGCCTTGGCATCGCCGATGGACAACACAGCCCTGACCAGCGCGTGCATCGGAGCAGAGGGGGAGAATAGATTCGCTCAACTTGACGGTGGGGTGTTTGGCGTTCAGCGGAGGCACAAAGTGGGTTCGCGGCGCTCGCCTGGTTGCGTGCGTTTCTGGCGAACCCTGAGCTGGATGACGCGGGTCGGTATTGGATGGTTGCGCTGGATTCTGGGCTGCAATAGGCGCAGACGTAATTATCGGGGACGCAGCTGCGCTATCGGTTCATTGCAAAACCGGACAGAAATGCTCGCGTTTTAAAAGTAGGTAGGATACCTTTGGCTCGGTTCAATTAGGACTCGGACAGTGAAAACCCACCCAACTAGCTTGGACACAGATGAATTTAAGCACCACGGTGCTGGTTATTCCTGCATACGAACCGGACGACAAGCTGCTCCAGTTCCTACGTAGCCACGACATGTCCCAGTTCGCAGCGGTTGTGGTTGTCGACGACGGTTCCGGAACGGATTACGCAAGTATCTTCAAAGACGCCGAAGAACTCGGGTGCGAGCTGCTCACCCACTCAATCAATCGCGGCAAAGGGCGCGCACTCAAAACCGCGTTTGTCCACCTCAAGACCATAGACTTCTCCGACGTAATCACAGTCGATTCTGATGGCCAGCACCACGTTGACGACGTCCTCAAAGTCGCCGCGCAGATGATCGAGAATCGGACAAACGACCAAGTTGTCACCATCCTCGGCGTACGGGATTTCAGCGGACCAGAGATTCCGTGGAAAAGCCGGTTCGGAAACAAAATGACAAGTATCGTGACGCGCGCCCTCTTCGGCCGCTACATTAGCGACACTCAGACGGGGCTGCGGGGCATTCCCTCGGAGCAGCTCTCGCTGTTAGGAGACGTCAAAGGCGAGCGATTTGAGTATGAGATGAACGCGCTCCTCCTGCTGCTGAGAACCAAGAAAAACGTTCAAGAAGTCCCGATCCGGACGATCTACAACGACATTGACAATAGCCATACTCATTTCCGGCCCGTCCTCGATTCGGTCCGGATACTCCTCCAGATTTTCAAATTTTCGTTGTCTTCAGTCATCGGTGCGGGCATCGACTTGTTCCTGTACGCGGCGATCGTGAACATGCTGTTCGGCGGTGAGCCGGGGGCGCGAGGGATCGTAATCGCGGTCGTCATCGCCCGCGTCGTGAGCTCGGCCATTAACTTCGTCATGAACCGCAGGCTGGTATTTCAGGATGGCGCATCATTGAAGCATTCGTTAGTGCGTTATTACGCACTCGCCGCAGTCCTCCTCGTTGCCTCAGCCGGAGGCTCTGTGGTGCTCGCGCAGGTGCTTGACGGCCACGTAGTCTGGGCCAAAGCCATAGTTGATACTGCGTTGTTCATCTTGAGCTTCATATTGCAGAAGCTGTGGGTGTTCGACGATAACTCCCACGGGGGTAGGCCGCGACGGTGACACTAATCGTAGGCCTCTCGGTGGTGCTTGCCGCGACGTTCGCTACCGCTCACTTCATGCGGACTGCGACTGCAGCGGTACTGCCGTCGACCTTCTTTGCGATCGCGCTACTCCTCTACGTGTTTGGGGCATTCGATGCGCTCGAGGTTGGTTTCCTGGTTGTCCTAACAACCATCGCAGTGGCGGTCATGATTGCCCTAGTTCAGATCAAACCTGGAGGCTGGGCGGGCGCACTAATCAGTGCTGTGTCACCGGGCATTGTGCTCTTCGTGGCCCTTGCAGTGTGGACCTTCTTCCTGACACGCAACATGCAGCTGGCGAGCTGGGACGAGTTCTCTCACTGGGGGACCGTTGTCAAGGCGACATTCTTGGAACACTCGCTTTCGCCGTACAACCCTGTTGACCTTCACTTTCGCAGCTATCCGCCCGCCCTAACAATCCACGAGTTTTTCTTCATGAAACTCGGTGGCGCGTGGCACGAAGGGACGCTCTTTTGGGGCTATCAGATCCTCTTCTACTCGCTCTTCATTCCTTTCATGAAAGGAATCCGGTGGCGGCGCTCGTGGGTGCTGATAACGCTGCTTCCGCTGCTGCTCTTCACGCCGATCCTGACTTCACGTTCGTACAACGTTATTCTGGTCGACCCCATTCTTGGGCTGATGTTTGGATACTGTCTCGCGCTGGTGTACACCTCTAAAGCGAGCAGCCGAACCCTGCCCGCGCAACTCGCCGTCGCATCGGCTTTCCTTGTCCTCACAAAAGATTCGGGTACCTACTTCGCAGCGCTCGCGCTCATCCTGTACGCATGGAAGTTGCTTGTCGAATATCGACCAGGAAAACAGACCCTTGCGTGGCGGGCTGTCGGGGTCCGGCTTGGCATCCCTGTGTTGGCTGCTGTCGCGGCCACTTTAAGCTGGAAGGTTCTGATCGCCGCGCAGCAGGTTCACGTCTCGTTCTCTCAGCCCATCGCTCTGACCGAGCTCAGTGGGCTCGCCAATGGGACTGGCCGAAGCTATTGGCCGGCTGTGCTTGACGCGTTTAGGTCCGCTCTTACGACCATTCCAATTTCGACTGCCCACGGCACGTCATTCTCGCTTGTCTCTTGGTTTCTCGTGATCGCCGCAGGGTTGCTTATCATGGAATGGGCAGCCGGGAAACATTGGTCGCCACGGCGAGATTTCTCCGCCTTCGTGGTTTTGATCGTCGGTGCGGTCGTCTACGCCAGCGGTTTGCTCTTGCTTTACATGTTCCGGTTCAGCGAATACGAGGCAACACGACTCGCGTCGTACAGTCGCTATCTCGGCACGTACTGGACAGGCGCGGCCATGTTCATTACTCTCGTCGCGATTGCTGTCGCATGTGATTTGAGGACGCGGAAGCTATTGGTCGGATGGCTGTCACGCGTCATCGTCTTTGTGGTGTTTTGGACCATCATGGTGTTTTACCTAGCTCCTATCCCAACTTTTTACACATTCCTGCGCCAGCCCATCTCGGCGGAGATGCTCAACCGCGACAACTACCGCCCTGTGCTCGCCGCTGCAGAACGCGCGGGAGTGACTGACCAGGATCGGGTCTGGATCATCGCCGAGCACACTCGTGGAAAGGAGTACTGGATCCTTCGCTACGGTCTTATGCCGTCGCCGCCTCAGGCTGGGCAATGGAGCATCGGCAGTCCCAAGGACGCGAGCGACATTTGGACGGCCGAGATGACTGCGGCGGAGTGGGGCAAACGATTGTCGGACGAAGGGTACGACTACGTACTGGTCTACCGAACAACACCCAACTTCGCCTCTGAATTCGGATCTCTCTTCGTCGACCCGCACGATATCCGCAGCAACAGCGTATTCAAGGTCGAGAACATCGATGAGACCGTGCAGCTCGTCGAGGTGCCGTAGTAGTCATCGGTGGAAAATTGGCTGCACTTTGGCTGCCCAGCAGGACTCTTTCGGCAAAAACCAGGAGCATGACGCTGGAGCGCGTCTGGTTGGTCGCAAGTGTTCTGCCAATCGCGATAGAGACACAGGGACCGTTCCGGGAGAATATCCGAGGAGCGGAAGCAGGATAGGGCCATCACTATAGATTCTCTAGCTATACGCCATGAGGCGTGGGCAATGCGACCCATAGCGCGGGAATACGGATCGGATCTCGCTCGCTTCAGAGGCAGAGCATACTTGCACCACTACTGTGCAGGAGATTGCGCGCCCCCGTCACCCTCGTCGCTGAGCTTGAGCGCCATCGTTTCGAGCACCGCAACGGCGGTGTCGTACTGTTCGGCGATCACGACGGTGAGGCGTTCCGCAACGGTGCGTCCGCGATCGGTGAGGTCGTAGAGCGTGCCGTCGGTGGTGAGCCAGTCGCTCTCAACAAGTTCGGTCAACGACTCGAGCGAACTCGTGTGGGTACCCGTAGTGGGCGCAACTCTGTCATCCGTTGGGGTGAGGTAGGGGGCAACCTCGATGTCGAGTCGTTCGACTCCAGCCGAACCGTGCGACAACACGTTTAGGAGCTGCCACTGCCGTCTCGTGATTACGTGTTCTTCGAGCGTGGTGGCGAAGAGACCGTCGATGAGCCGGTCAACGAGTTTCCCCCATTAACTGATGGGCTGTTGCGTGTCCATCAACCGACATTACCCCTCTCGGCAAACCGGTACGGGGTGAAACGCGTGTGCTGCGCTGTGCCCCACCGCTCAGCTAGTCGATCACCGACTGCGTGGCCTTGACCGGGATCATGAGCCCGAGGCCCGCCAGCAGCACGAGCACGATGCCGATGATGCCGAAGCGAGTATCGCCCGTTATGGAAACGAAGAGCGTGAATAGTCCGGGGGCGAGGAAGCTGACCGCGCGCCCCGTTGTTGCATAAAGCCCGAAGATCTCGCCCTCGCGACCAACAGGGGTGATGCGGGCGAGGAAGCTGCGGCTCGCAGCCTGAACCGGCCCAACGAACAGAGTCAGAAAGAGCCCGGCGATCCAGAATCCGGTCTTGAGGTCGCCGACGAAGAGCACAGCAAGCCCAGCCAGCACGAGGCCAACGAGCGAACCGATAATCACATTCTTGGCACCGAGCTTGTCGTCGAGCCAGCCGCCAATGAAGGTGCCGACTCCGGCGACAAGGTTGGCGGCAACAGCAAAGTAGATCACTTCGCTCGGGCTGAAGCCGAAGACCTGGGCGGCGATGATCGCACCGAACGTAAAGACCGCGGCGAGGCCGTCGCGGAAGACGGCACTGGCCAGCAGGAAAACGAGCACGTCGGGGCTCTTCTTGGCGAGGGCCCTGATGGTTCCGAAGAGCTTGGCATAGCTCGCGAAGAAGCTGACCCGATTCTCGCGGGCCCCGGCGGGGATCTCGGGAACGGAAATCAGAACCGGAATAGCGAAGATTGCGAACCACACCGCCGAGGCGAGCACGGCAAAGCGCACATCGAGTGCGTCACCGTCAGCACCGAAAGGAACGTTCAGGAGGCCATTGCCGGTTTGGCTTCCGAAGTTCTGAATGAACAGCACGAGCAGGATGATCAGCAGCACGATTCCGCCGATGTAACCCATACCCCAACCGAAGCCAGAGACCCGGCCGACAGTCGTGGGCGTTGACACCTGAACGAGCATCGCGTTGTAGTTGACGCTCGCGAACTCGAAGAAGATGTTGCCCGCCGCAAGCAGCGCAGCACCGAGGTAGATGTAGGAAGGAACAGGCGCCACGAAGAACATCGCACCCATGGCGACAACGACGAGGCCGGTATTGATTGCGAGCCACAGCTTGCGGCGACCTGAGCCATCAGAACGCTGACCCAGGATGGGCGCCAAGAGCGCTACAAGCACCCCAGCGATGGTGAGCGCGCCGGAAATCACGGTCGTATTGTTCGCCTTCGCGAGAACGAGCGCCGGATTTTTTGTGTCATCCCCGGCTGCGGCAAGAATCTCGGGATCGATGAACAACCCACTCGCGAGATACGTACTGAAGACAAATGTGGTGACGACGGCGTTGAACGCTGCCGAACCCCAATCCCACAGCGCCCACGCGCGAACGCGGCTCTTCGGAACAGCGGGACTGTGGGGGACGTCGTTGTCGGGAGTCTTGTCCATCATGCGAACAGGTTAGTGGGGCGCGGCAAACAATCGGTACAACAATAGGCATAACCGGCCACATTGGAGTGCGGAGAGGCCCCTATGCGCCCACCATGCGATTGTCGAGCAGGTTCTGACTGAATCGCTGAATACGCTCCTGTAGGGACGGCTCCGCTGAGGGGTGTGGGGTCTCTGTCGCAGCCAACTCCCGCACGACCTCTAAAGTTTCGTTGACGACCGTTTCGGCGCGCCCCGTCCCCCACTTCGTCACCTCATCGATGATGTCGGCCCTCGTGATGGATGCGTGGTCGAACTTGCCGTTCACGCGGAACGCGAATTCGCCGTCAGTGTCGTACTGTGTCTGCGGAACCACGTCATACATGGGCGCAACAGTTACCGTGCCGTCCGCTGGGTGCAGTAGCGATATGTTCTTGGCGTGCATATCCAGGTTGCCGACAGCAACACTCAGCGTGAGCATCTTCGCAAGCGTGAGCTGGGGATTTCGTTCGTCGGTCTCTGCCAATAGACGGCTGATGCGTTCCAGAGTCACAACACCATATTTTTCGTACTTCTCAATGGTGGGAACGCCGAGCGCCTGAGCAAGATCTTCCTGATGGATGCGAACGCCGGGTACTGTGACACTGCGGTCGTAGCGTTCGATGAGCAACGCCTCAGTCCCATCAAACTGTTGAATCGTGCAACTGAACTCGGCAAGCTCTAGAGCCCTGACGAATCGTGAACCATACTCTTCGTCGAAGATCATGGTCGGATATTTTTCTACGACCGGTTTGAGGATGTGTGTCGACGGGTACCCGTCTTCAACCCTTGCCCACCCTGATGTGGTTTGTGCGAGCACAATTTTGGGTTGAACGCCGGGAAGTGAGGTCTTTCCGCCCCGTCGGGCATTGCCGAGCGGCTGCCCGGCGAGGTCGTTGAGCATGTGGCTTACCTCGGGGGCAGTCACGGACACAGCTTTCGGCGTACGTGGTTCGCTGGGATCGTTGATATCCCAGATTTGGATTGCCCCAGCGACATCGCGGCCATACCGGGCCAGCAAGCCCAGCACATCAAACTCGTTGAGCTGGGCGTTCCTCGCCATGCTCTCCAGCTGGGTGCCCTCCGGCAGCAACCCTGCAAAATAGTTGCGGCGCCGTCTCGCAAGACTGCGTTTAGGCTGCAAGGCCAGAGGGACTGCCATTGAGAGCGTGCGACTATTTGCGCCGAACGTCGCGATAGCCGAGGGGTTGAAAGTGATGTCGAACGAGCGATAGTTATCTCCCGAGATAACGCCGACCCGCTGCCCGTAAAGCTCTACAGCAAGCTCAACCATCGTTCACCCCCCACTCGCCATTGAGGGTTACCCCTACCGTCTTGAGCAGCTGAAACACCCGTCGCATTTGCTTAGTAGATTTCCCGGTTTCGATTTCAGTGATCGTTCGTTGGGATATGCCCAGTTCGTCCGCGAGCTCAGCTTGAGTCTGCC
>Ga0307486_1002736_pt1 | contig 12039 bp, 13 predicted proteins | sample CBIW02metaG_FD_203663 | JGI IMG/M metagenome (GOLD analysis project Ga0307486, IMG submission 203663) | Sea-ice brine microbial communities from Beaufort Sea near Barrow, Alaska, United States - CBIW 0.2 | ecosystem: Environmental > Aquatic > Marine > Coastal | place: USA: Alaska | collected... | reverse complement strand
GCTGGCGCAACACTTCCAGTACCCCGCGTTTGAATTCGGGCAATTCATCTAAAAACAAAACCCCATTATGGGAAAGTGAAATTTCTCCCGGCTGCGGATAAGCCCCGCCACCTACAAGGGCAACATCCGTTATAGTACTTAAAGTAACCCTAACTTTATTCTTTATGAAATTCAACAAGTATAGATTTATTAGGTTTAGTACTATCAATTCTATAATAATTTAATAATGCTCTTCTTTTCCCTCCCATAAAATCAACAATATCATAAAAGGTATTAGCTAATAAATTATCAGTTTCATAAACTGAGTTAAGTATATCAATTTTATAACTTACTTCTAAATGGAAGTAATTATCCTTAGTAGTTATAACTATATTCTTTATTACATCGTTTACTAATTTCTTCTTTTCCTGAAAGGTCGTGTTTTCGCTGTATTTATCAAATAAATTTTTATATTCTTCTATTACCTCTTGACTACTGGTGATTTTATTTTCTTCCTTTTTAAGTTGGGCAATAATTTCTTTTAGAGATTCTATTTTATTTGATAAGGTTGTTAATGTTTGTTTTAGTTCTTCCTCAGAAACTAAACCTCTTATGACTAAACCTATAGCTTTTTCACGCTGTTTCTCAATTTTACTAACCTCTTTATACTTTTTCTTTAATTCGTTGCTTATATCGTTTAATCTGGCTTTAGAATCTGTATTAGTATATTCCTTTTCTATTTTAGAAATAAATTCGCCTTTCATAAATAAACGTTTCCATATAAAAGTTTCTAACTTATCAATATTAATACTTCTATTCCCACAAGATTTAGTTCGTTTAGAACTACATTGATAATAATGGTCTTTTTTATTTACTCTACTCCTACCATAATAATTCCTCCCACATACACCACACCTTAAAAGTCCTTTAAGTAAATACTTATGCTGTACCTTCTTTCCTGTATTATTAGCGTTTTTCTTTAAATTATCGTTTACCTTCTGCCAGTATTCAGGGGTAAAGATTGCAGGGCATTTATAAATTTCTTTATTCCATTTCCTTTCACCTTTAAAAACGGGATTAGTAATTATATTTCTTATAGTATTTCCTGCCCAACTTATTTCTTTCTTATCAGTTGTTGTTTTCTTACCTGTATATTTATCTGTAGTGGTAACTGTGCCCTTTCCTATCTTATTATATCTTGTAGGTACTTCATTTTCATTCAAATATTTAGCAATAGAATTAGTACCCATACCTGAAAGGGATAATTCATAAATATTTTTTATTATAGGAGCTTCATCAGGGTTAATAATCATTTTTTTACTGGTCTTTTCCTTCATATAACCATAGGGTAAAATTCCCCTTGTTTCTCCATTCTGCACCTTCTTTAAAAGTGCTTCTTTTACCTTTTTCTTAGTGGTGGCTACGAAATAGGAATTAAAAAGGGATTCCATATTTCCGAAAAGAGCTGTTTGTGCATCATCATAATTAAACTTTCCCTGTTCCGTATATAATTCAATATTGTATAATTTCAGGATTGCAAGAATTTTAAATCTCTCTTCAGTATTTCTTTCTAAACGTGAATTATCATTTACGAATAAGTGAGTAATTTCTTTATTCTCTATACCCTGAATAATTTCTTTAAAAGATGGTCTTTCCTCTATTGTAGCTGTACCACTTACCCCCTCATCTTTATAGACTGTATAAGGTAAATCTAATTTCTTAGCTAATGCTATACCTTTAGCTTCCTGTACGCTAATACTTATATCTGCACCCTCTTCTTTTTTCCCTGAAATTCTACAATAGATTGCTAACATAATGTGGTTTTTTTTCAAATATAGTAATTTTATGGTTACAGTACATACACCTGTTATTTTACCCAATGTAACCATAAAAATATATTTTATCCATTTGTAAACGACTAATTTTATAACTACCTGATAATTAGGTGTTTACTAAAAAGGGTCAGAAAAAAGTAAATCCCCTATTATATATATATGAAGGACTTGCACCTTTTAAAAAAGCCCTCTCTATAAACCTACAGAACCTACCCTTTCAACTTAAAGAACCATCCTTTTTAAGCTAATGCCCTACCTTTTCTTTTATTAAGTTGAATCTTAGTAGTTGTGCCTGAGTCTACTACTGCGATAAATTTTCTGTCTCTTAATTTAATTCCTATATCTCTTAAATAAAAGGGAGTTTCTTCGCAGTTAAACAATCAAGGCACAATAGATAATTTCTTTATACTAAAAAAAAGGTATAGCAACTTATTGTACTGTATAATTCCTTTAAATACAGATAAACCCCTAATATGGATTTAAGGTATCTTCAATAGATAATAATACTGCTAAGAGTACAATATAGGCAGTCTTCTAAATAGATTTTTAGGATTATGATTTTAATAGAATAGGTATTAAGCCACTTTATAGCAATCGAATTACACCTACTTCAGGAGGTAGTTCAACCTGTTGAGGTTGAGGAGGGTTATAGGTTCTTACCTGAGCTTCTGAGAGAGTCTGTATGAGCGTTTCTTGCTCCTGAGGTGTAAGTTCTAGACGAAGCTATTTAAAGCTCTTGTGAGGTCTATTTTAGAAAAATAAAAACCCCCTACAATTTGTGTAAGGGGTGTATATACATAAGGTGCAATTCCTTCTTATATAGGTAGCTTTAATTTTTCCTTGGCAGGTTGCCAATAAGTTGCAACAGTTCTTTTACTTACACCTAGTTTCTTAGCTACGTTTTCCTGAATTGGTTTTTCTTCAGAATCCCAGTTTAATAAGGTAGAGTATATTTCCTTTACCCTGTTTTTTCTTCTGTTTTTTCCTACCACCTTATTACGAATTTCAGTTCTTTCTTCTATAAAGCATTCGTTATTTACGTAATCAGGGTTAAATATAACTTGGTTTCTTTTTTCTAAACTGCCTTTATAGGGGGTGTTGTATACTTGCGAAGCTGCTTTCTTTATTCTTTCTAAATTTTTTTTCATAAATTCAGTATAGCCCAATTCTAAAATATATGCGTTAAGCCATTGTACATCATCTGGAATTTGGATATAGTATGATGCAATATGATGTAGGCAATCATATAACTGTTCTTCAGTAAAATGAGGGTTGCAGTTCATTATATTATATCCTATTATTATCATAGGCTTTCCCATTTCTTCAAATGGTATATTAAATAACGACCTTGAAAAATTAATATACTGAGCATCTTTAAGATAAATAGCTGCATCACCATCAAATAAATGGTAGTATTTCTCTTGTAATAAATGCTTATTGTTTAACTGCATATTGTGAGGAAAAGGTCTTAGCTTACTTCCTTTTTTCTTTTTTAGGCTTTTTAGATTAACCTCAACTTTAAAATTACATCCTTCGAAAGGTTCAATAATTAGTGTTTCTTCTTCTTTTTTCATTTTAATTTAGTTAATAATTTCTTCGAGATTCTGAGGTTTTACCTCTCGATAAGGCTCTCTTAGGCACTTACCTTTATTCTTATTTGGCTTTTACATATTTTCTATTTTATCTTATTTACACTTCATTATTTAAATTGAGCAATGCCCTTTAAGGGCTTTTATACTCAAATATGGTTATATATTTATTTTATTTACAACTCCTGCTACCTCTATTTCTTTATCATAATAGCCTAAATTTCTGAGTCCCCAACGTGTTACCCATTTACCGTTTGATTCATCAAATGAAACTCCCCTATAGATACTGTCTTTTTTATAGAAACTTCCTTAGCTCACTTTGGTTATACCTTAATATAAGTAAGCTTCATATTTGCCATTGCTTTTATTATAACTTATCCCTTTCATTATATCTAATTTAAATTTTAACAATATTTATATTGTTATTCTAGATAGAATAACTAAATTTGCATTTCTATCTTTTTTATAAAGATAAGGGATATTTATGGATATACCTAAGATTTAAAATATCAGTGAATATATTTGCTATAATCCCAATTACAACAAGGCTTTCCAGAGTTTTTTAAGTTTCAAAAAGTGTGTATTTCTACTATAAATTAGTCTTAAATAAGATAAAATAGGGTTTTTCTTCCAGTTTGCCCTTTCATCTACTATTACCACACAACTTTACCCCACTCTTCTCTTCTGTTATCGCTATGTAATACGCAGTATAAAGTAGTTTTAATAAAATAGCAGGTGTTTTAGCCTATATAATTTGATTGGTTTATTAAATAGAGTAATGGAATGAATTAACCCAAATAAAAGACACTTTTTTTACTTATCAATGCATAGAGATGCTGTAGTGACCTTCAAACCTATATTAATTCATCATTTAAAGAGTATGAATTCGGAGATGGACGGTCTCTTAAATCCCATTAATTCCCTTAAAATAACGTGGGAGAATAATTCATTATAATAGTTCACCATATTACTAAAAGGCGTTTTTCAATAAACAGAAGGTAATCTTATCTTTCCAAAATTATTGTTCCTTCTACCTCCGAACCAGAATGGGAACGAGTTGCTTTTAATTCAGCTCTATTTTCTTTTAATTCTATTATTTCCATTACCTCAGAGCCAACGTTGCTATTTAAGGTCAAGACTCCACTTAAAATATTATATAAACCTTCTTCACTATTATCTTGACAATCCACATAGGTGTATGTGCCATTAGCTAAGAAAGAGTAATCACCACATACTTCAAAATTTTCGTTGTCTTCTGGAAATTCAAATATATAATTCGCAACTACCCAATTCCCTATTATGATTTCTCTGTTGCTTTTTTGTTCAGTTTTATTTTCCTCGGAATCTGAACTACAAGAAATGAAGGAATAAAATAAAATGACAATTAATGTGAGGCTAATGAGTTTTTTCATTATTTCTGTTTTTATTTAAACAATTAAATCCTAATAGTTTTATTTTCAATGGTATGAACAATAACCAACAATCTCTTCAACATCATAATATTAGTGAAAAGGAACGAAAAAGACCCTCTAAAAGTCCCAAATACTTTTCTTCACAGTTACTACTTTCTCTTTCCTGCCATAAGAATTGATACCATACACATCAGTCCCACCATTATAATTTTTCTCGTAAGTCCCTGCTTTTTCTTTCATACCACAGGAATTAATCTTATAGTAATCTGTATCTCCACTATATGTTTTTGTGGAAGTGGCTGCTTTTTGTTTTATTCCATAGGAATTGTAGTAGTCGTATTGAGCGAATTACGCTGTTGTGAAGCACATAGCAAGAAACATAAAAATAAAAGTTTTCATAATAAATAGATTTTGGTTCAAGTAAATGTAATCTATTTAATTACCAGTTAGTTACAGATTTCTGTAGAAGGAAATCCTTTTTTATATATTCTCCTCTTTTCAAGTCACATCCTTCTCTTCTGGAAGAGTTTAATAGGAAAAGCTCTGAAGCCATTCTCATTTTAGTGGAATTTTTCATATATTTGATTAATTCAAACATCAAGAATCTTCTTTTAAACGATTAAAACGATTTAAATTAAGATACCAACCAGAGATACCAACTCAACGGTGGTTTAGTATGTGGCGACCTGCAAAATAAAGTGGCTTCCCAATTTCTTCCTTGATGTGATTTATTAATCATTTTTATTACATCTATGGACAATTTATTTAATTCACAAAATCAGGATAACGAAAAGGTAGGGATACCTTCAGACCTAACCTTATTAATTGAGGAAAAACAGATTATTATACATTGTTTGGTCAAGGGAGAAACAGTTTTATCCATTCGAGGCGATACCTTTTTGTCGAGTAATCAGCCTCACAGAAAAGCATTCCTCTTGTTCAGTTTTGGTGCTCCTATTCATCCTGTAACTTCTTATGGAGTTGACCAACGATTCACTTTAATTTTCTCAGCTTTAGATAAAGAGTGCAGTAAATTCCATTTCATTGAAAGTAAATTACATCCAGAAATGTTTGTGGCTGCTAATGTGTATCGCAATGAAACCGATGTATATCACTTAGAATTTGTAAAGAAATAAATTATGGAAAATATTTTAAGAAAGGTAGCGCAGTTTCAGCTCATTTATAATGATGAAAATGAATCCTACTATATAATTAATACTATAACAAGAGAAATGTCCTACGACATAGATTTCGAAAGGGTAAATACCCTAATGGTTCTAGATAGGCTTTCATTTTCCCAAAGGTGTATACAAAGTGCAGGAAATAATCTGGATAAGAAAATTCAATAATGGAAGAGGAATTAAATTTTGAAAGAGGAAAGGTAGAATTACCTTCGGATTTACTTGTTTTAAAAGAAGAAAGACAGGTCATACTTCAGGGTATTGCCAAAGGCTACCAAATTATTCAACTTCAGAAAAGCACCACTCTGACTTGCTACAAGAATCATATAGCGTCAAAGCTTCTTTTCAGCTATGGAATTCCAACTTATCCAGAAATCCAAGAAGGTGAAGACCAAAAATTTACATTGATTTTCGAGAGTTTGCCTGAGGATTGTACAAGCTTTTACTTCCAAAGTTTACCAGAAGGTGGTACTTGGATATCCTATGATTTTGAAAGAAATGATAAAGATTTATACTTTCTCATAATCCTTTAAATTATTGCCCCAATTTATATTAAGAAAGGAGACTTCACCACGTGCTCTCAGGGGGGGGGTTAATTTGGAAATGGGACAATGATGAATAAATTTGTTTTAAAGCAATCTCATATGATGCTATGGACTCAGGAGGTGAAAAATCATTCCATTTGGAAGCGTTATTTTAAAAAACAGGATTGTGATTTTCCTTCATTTAATTTTCCTCCAGACCTGATAGAGGAAGTGGAAAATTGACCCATTTCTAAAACAGGAATTTTAGTCATATTAAGAACTTTTTAAATCGAATTAAGTCTGTTGCCATTGTATATAACGTCTTGTTTACCACAAATAGCGTGGAGTAGGGATGCGAACTTGTCGGCTTTGTTGTCTTGTTACTTGGTGACTAAAATATCACTTTCCAATGGAATGCCCGCTATTTGTGATTAACGGATGTTGCCCACAGTTTTTACTCAAATTTTTTTTAATTCATCTCTTTTTAAAGAATCATATTTTTTATTAATTCTCATCAATTCTTTATTAATTTGATTCTTTAGTTTGTTATCATCTAATTTGAGAAAATTAACTTCTAATGTCTTATGGATTTCTTCAAACTCCTGACTATTAAGCTCCATTAAACTTTTTACAAAATGATTATTTTTATTCAGAATTGAACTTAAAGCAATTATTATTTCATCAGATTTTTCAAAGTTAGTTTTAGAGCTATTTAGAATTGTTTTTACATCGTTATATGTTTTGTCATACTTAACTTCTATATTTTTTAGTTCAGTTTCTCTATTAGAGAATGATAATTCAAGAGACTTCTTTTGTAGTTTAACGTATTTCTCAATTTCATCAATATTTATTATATCGAAAATCTTTTCATACTTTTCTAGAACCTCCTTTTGTTTTCTGAATTGCGCTTTTTGAATGAAAAATATAGTGCCATAAATAATTAGAATTACTAGAGTTGTTATATTTTGAAAATTCAATATTTCTTCCATTTAAAATCTAAATTAAAATTGTTGGCAACGGCAGTCTGTCTAAAAACCTAGGTTTACTGCCAATTATGGACTAAAATAAGCTTTTTAAACTTGGGATTAGGGTAGAAATTAATGTTTCCGAAACCAGTTGGTATAATACCATTAAAATAGCTATGTAAGCCTGAATGAAGACGGATAAACGTGTTAGAAGAATGAAAATCATCCCCTGAAAATTTTCCGCCAAAGTTGTTAAGAAAAAAGAAGGTTTTTAGACAGTCTGATGGTCTCGGGTATGAAAAGTAGCGATTCTTACACACTAACTTTTCGATTTATAACTGACTTTTTTTTATGTTTAAATTTTGCTTTAGCACTTATTCCGCTATTTTTTATATACATTATTGTAGCCAGTGCTTATTCCATTGGTTTTATTAGCTTTTCGTCAATATAGTTCAAATGAAATTCAATATCAGAAGTGGCTTTTTCAAATGTTTCATCAGAATTTTCAAAGGAGGCAAATAACAAAGTTTGAGCATTGGTATAAGTTGATAATTCCTTTAAGAAATTTGTAAAATCATCTATTGACATATCCTGTTGTTTAGGCTCATCAAACATCAATAAATTTGGGTGATTTCCATTTTTAGCAGCTGAAGTTTTATAAAGACTACAAGTGTAAGCCCAAATACTTCTTATAAAATCACTTGCTGAAGAATCAAATCTAATATTGTAGAAAAGGTCATCATTAGGCTTTTTAGCAAGCGGTAAGTAATTCTCCTCAGATATAGCAATATCATTTATTGTTTTACTACTATAATTAAAAGCACTTAAGAGTGATTTGAAATTGTCGGTTAACAATTTTAATTTAGCAATATCATTTACTGAAAATGTATCTCCTTTTAATTTGTTTTGCTCCTCAAGTATACTTTCCCAACTTTTTGAAAGTATAGATAATTCATCCTTCAATTCGGCAAAGTCTTCTAAGTACTTCGAATAAAATCCTATTCTTCTCTTTAAACTTAATCTGTGCTCAATATCAACAATTGAAGGAAGCCTATCGTCAGAGATTAGTTCTTTCTTAAGCTCCCTTATTTGACTTCTTAAATTATTTTGTAAATCTCTTAATTTTTTTAAATTGTTCTCTTTACTATGGATTTTTGATTCTAAACCTTCAAGATTTACTTCCAGCATTTTAATTTGTGCAGATAAAAAATCTATGTTGTCCTCCAAGCGCATAGGGACTTGTTTAACACTTAATGGCAGTAAAGAGTCATTTATTTCCTGATTGCAAGTTGGACAGCTATTTGTAGAAACCTTTAAGTCAATTTCTGCTCCCATTTTTTGAACTTTCAGTGCTCCTTTGTTTTTTCTTAAATCTTCTGAAAGGTTTTCTAATTGAAAATTAAAGTTGCTTAGTTTTTGCTTGTCAAATGTTAAATCACTCGATAACATTTCTACATCAAAACTAATTTGATTTAATTGTTCTTCCTTTTCTTTAATTTGGGTTTCATCATCATTGATTTTATCTTTAATTGAATAAGTTTCATCTTGAGCTAGATTTTCATACTCTTCAATAGTTAAGTCAAGGAAATTGGAAATTGAATAATCATTATCATTTTTTGAAAGTAAAATATTAATTTCATTAATATTATTAATAATCATTGGTGACTGAGGTAATCCTATTAGTTTACCACCACCTTTTTCGGCAAACCTTTCAAAACGTCTATTGAGGTTTTGCCAATCATTTTCAAGTATTCTCTTGTTAATATTTAATTCTTGTTTTTTCATTTTGTTGCCATAAACATCCATATCTAATATGAATTCGACAACTCGTGCTTCTTTATTGTTTAAACCATATATTGGCATTGTAGCAAAAAAGTCTGACCAACCAGATTTTTGTTCTATGATAAAACTAGAAGCTATTTGTTGAATATAAATTTTTCTCAAGTCTCCTTTGTTTGTCAAGACTTTGGGTAGTTGCCAATTTAAAAATTCTTCAAGAAAAAGATGAAAACCATAATATTCATCTGATGCTCCGCCTTTATCGTGAATGAACATTGGACGACTTTCAAGAGTTTCATTACTTAGAAAACTTCCAAGATAAACGTCTATTAACTGTGACTTCCTATTTGGACTTTGGACAAATCTTCTAATTGAAATGATTTCACTTTTTGAATTCTCTATTTCTAATAATACATAGGATTGAAGGACAGTATGGAAATTATTTTTTGGGTATTCAACTTGGTCTTTTAAAACTGATTGCATTGTTTTTTCAAATCTACCACCAATTAGTTCTTCAAAACCCAGAGCGTATACAATAGCTTGGAACAAGCTACTTTTCCCACTAGTGTTATTCCCACGTATAATATTTAATCCTTTTTTAAATTCGTGGAAAGCACCAAAAACACCATTATTGGTATTTACTTCTATCTTTATATTGTTGATTTTAAGCATTTTGATATTTCCATTTTTTATAGATAGAATCAATACGACTATCTGTTATTTTTCTTTTCCCTAGGTAGTTTAAAAATTCAATTTCGTCATTTAGATATTCGCTATCTTCAATTATTTTTTGATAGAAAATTTCACCTTTTTCTAGTAATTGATACTTTCCATTTCTAATTGAACAAATTTCTTCGTGTACTGCAAAGTTTAATGCCCTATTTAAACTTGGTTCAATTCCCCAAGTTTTTGAGTTTTCAGTATAGTTACTAAGCACGAATCGTTTTAATGAATCTTTATTTTCATTACTTTTCAAAGCCCAGTTTATTAAATGAAGTTTTAAAAGACTTGATTTTGAATTCTGGCAACAAATTTTTAAGATTAATACAATTAGCCCAATAGTATAGGATGGTCTATATTCTGGAGGAATAGAAATTGGTTTTTTAGAGAATGTTATTTTTTCTGCGTATAGTTCCATTTACTCAAAATTTATTGGACATCTAAAAATCCAGTCAGCCAATGCCCAGTTTGTTAGTTTGGAAATCAACTGTGGAGCTAAATTTTTAAATGAATTTTGTAATTCATTTTTTAAGATGCTTCGAAATTCTTCGTATAACTCACTTGGCTCTTTTGTATTAGATATACATCTTTCTTCAATTTCAGATTCAATTGCACTTGTTATTTCTAAGAAATTTTCATAATCTGTTGGGTAATCTTCTTTCCATTTTATTAAGATATTATTCCCCTCTAAATAATTTTCTACATTTATATCAACTAGCTTATCTAAATTTGCATCAAAATTTGGAGAACTTTTATTTACTCTATGGGTATTCTTATTTTGAGCCTTTTCAATCAATGAGATTTCTGAATCTTTCCATTTTAATTTATCTTCGGTCTCGATTGTTGTTGAAGGTGAAATGTCTATTTTAATTTTGGAATTTTCAATTGCACTGTTTAAATAAGGATGAAGAAAGTCAATATCTTCAAATATTACTTCAAAATTGTCGTTGTCAATTATAGATAAATTCCAACTTTTTACTTCTTCCTTTTTTTGTGTGCAATGTTGAACTATATCATTCTTAGCATAAATTGGAGTGACAAAATACCATTTATTAATTTTTGTAGTTCCTAAAATTTTTTTGAGTTGTTGTTCGTAAGTTTTAAGCTTTTTTAAATCTTTAGTAATTTTATCTCTATGATTTTCATATAGCTCTTTAGTTGAATAATGCTCATTTGGGCAATAGCATTGAAATGCTTTCCCTGACCTAGTAAAACCTTCAATTCCGAAATCCCCAGGAGTTGCTTTAATTTCCTGATAAGCTTCTTCTCTGAAATTATTTTTAAAACATAATTGGGAAACGCTTTCCCATTTATTTCCATCAAAAGTTCCAAATTCTGTTCTTATCATTTATTTTGTGGGTTTGTTTTGCATTGGCTACAACCTGTTATACAAAGTATAAAGTAATGAAATATTGATGTTGTCCCTAGGGATAATCGCATCTTTTCATAAGTCACGTTTATCACCTTCTGAAAGCTTTTGGTTATTTTATGACTCCAAATTACAGGTAGGTAGAAGTAGGGTTTTACCTTTAAAATATTTGAAGCTTAAAGATATGTTAATTTTTTGATGTTTTCCTTAAATTTTAAAGCTATTTGATGCCTTATAGAGACATCTATGGTCTTTATGATATTTTCGGAATGAAAACGGAACTGGAAAGTTTACTTAGGCTTGCAGAGGAAAAAGATGAATTTGAAATTGCTCAACTGATTTCAGAGTATTTATTTCGTTTTAGAATGTCATTTTAATAAATAAACAAGGATGTAGGAAATTTTCCCCTTAATTGCCAACAAACCTTTACTTGAAAAATTTAATACAGCTTGGAAATCACTAAAAATTAATATTGAAACAAATCTATCTGACGACAAGCAAAAGGTTATAGATGAGATTGTAGGTAACTTTTGAGAATATACCCTAACTTTAGCCTTCAAAAAAATATGATATGTCAATATTCCAGAGTTCTGTTGTTACAAAACAATTAAAAACTCAAAACAAAGAAAAAATTGCAATACAATGGGAATTATTTAAAAACCATTTTCACAATCCAACAATACAGG
>Ga0307486_1002734_pt1 | contig 12040 bp, 10 predicted proteins | sample CBIW02metaG_FD_203663 | JGI IMG/M metagenome (GOLD analysis project Ga0307486, IMG submission 203663) | Sea-ice brine microbial communities from Beaufort Sea near Barrow, Alaska, United States - CBIW 0.2 | ecosystem: Environmental > Aquatic > Marine > Coastal | place: USA: Alaska | collected... | reverse complement strand
CTCCCGAACACCAGCGACCATCCCGGCGCCAACCAGATCGCCAACCTGATACCCGATTGCTAAAGCAGTGAGCAATCGAGAGCCATCCATATCTGCACAAGACTCGGCCGTCGCGAGCAGTGGGGGATGACGGTACTACCAAAGTGACTGATCGCCCTCGGAGATTCGTCGTGCTGAGCCCGCGCACCCATCAACAAGGAGTTTGCGAAAACCGCTCGTTCGCTGGGGATCATTTCTCCATTTGCCCACTGAGTGGCGCTGGCCGCGGTAGGTAAATGTGACGGCCAACTTTCGAGCGGCATACCCGGAACAATCATTGAGCGCGCCGCAAGCGCGACCGTAAGGTTATGACGAACTATGCGTGCGGCACGCTCAAGCAATGGGTCTGGGAGCGTATCGACACTGCCAGCGAACTCAGCGAGGCGAGAAGCAAGTGGCGTTGGTGAAGCCGAGGGCGATGTTTCGCCAATCGAGCGGGTGCTCATTGATCTCCTTTGATCGTGTTGAACGAATATTCCGATAAATGGTCGTGAACTTTTACTCGCCACCTGTTGGTTTGAGAACGGCGCCGCTTGACTTGTCAGGATCAACAATCGTCAGACCCCAAGCGATAGCAATCGTCACCAACGCCCCCAGAAACAGTCGCCGCTGCCGTTCATCCAGATGCGGACGCAATGCCGCATACCTTCGCGCTACGGACTCCAAATTCTGCGATTCATCGGGCATGCCACACCCTCAACCACAAAACACATAAAAACCTAGGTTATTTTGACGCGTGTCCTAACGGCCGAGCACAGCGGGGCGAGGCAAGGCGACCTCGCCTTCTTCTTTGGCGATGTGCAGATCGCCGGGGCACACGCCCCATGTGGCCAACCGAATTGGATCGAAGGCCCCGGCCATTCGTTAGTCTCCCGACCGGCCCTGCGGGAAGCGGATCAGCTGCCGGACCTGCGTGCCGTCCGCGAGTCCATCCATCGCCTCGTTGATATGGTCGAGGTCGATCGACGATGAGATCAGCTGCTCCACCGGCAGGCGCCCGGCGCGCCAGAGGTCGGCGAAGAAGGGTATGTCGCGGCTGGGCACGGCGGACCCCAGGTAACTTCCGAGGATGGTGCGCGCCTCGGCAGTCAGCACGAGCGGCGAGATGGAGCTGCGGTCAGCTGGGTCCGGCAACCCCACGGTGACCGTAGTGCCGCCGGGAGCAGTGAGCGCCACAGCGGTCTCGAAGGCTCGCGGATGCCCCGCTGCCTCAATCACCAGCGGCGCACGGATCCCACCCTCGACGGCCTCGGCTGGCGCGTATGCAGCGGTCGCGCCAAGCTGCCTCGCCCGCTGCAGCTTTTCGTCGAGCGCGTCGACTCCAATCACATCACCGTGCCCGAGGGCGACGGCGGTGAGCAGCGACGCCATGCCGACACCCCCCAAACCGACGATGATGATGTCCTGCCCGGCTGCGAGCCGCCCGGCGTTGATCACGGCACCGCCGCCGGTCAGCACGGCGCAGCCGAGGAGGGCGGCGACCTCCGCCGGGATGTCCGAGCCGACCGGCACCACGGAGCGCCGGTCCACCACGGCGTGCGTCGCGAAAGCAGACACCCCGAGGTGGTGCTGCACGGAATCGCCGTTCCGCCGCAACCGCCTCGCGCCTGACATCAGCGTTCCGTTGCCGTTCGCGGCGGATCCGGGGATGCATGCCATCTTGCCGTCGGTGCGGCAGGCCGCGCACTCTCCGCAGCGCGGCAGGAAGACCATCACGACGCGCTCACCCACCGCCACGTCGTCGACGCTGGGCCCGATCGCTTCCACGACGCCAGCCCCCTCATGGCCCAGCACCATGGGCATCGGACGCAGCCGGCTGCCATTGACGACGGAGAGGTCGGAGTGACACACCCCCGCCGCTTCCAGCCGGATCAGCAGCTCACCCGGTCCCGGTGGGTCGAGCTCGAGCTCGCGGATGCTCAATGGACGACTCTCGGCGAACGGGCGAGATAGCCCCGAGCGCTCCAGTACTGCAGCCCGAATTCTCATTTCTGGCATTGCCCCTCGGCTGAATACTCGTCGATTGTCCGATGGATAAGCAGCGGCAGGATGCGCCCACGGCCGATCCGCTCGAAATGCTCGCTGGTTCGATGCGCAGCGAACCCGTTAGCATCGACGTAGGTCTCCAGAATGACGATGTGGTGGTCGTCTTCCAAGCCGGCGAACAACTCGTAGCTGAGGTTCGCGGGCTCCTGACGGCTGGCCACGGCGAGTTCACGCAGCGACTCCACCACCTCCCCCGCCCGCCCATGTTGCGCGTAGTAGTTCGCAACCACCCTGTGGTTCGAGTCAGTCATCTGCCTTCTCCCGTCAACGACACGTGGTACGAGTATTTGTCCGCCCTGAACGACGAGACCAGGAGCTCCGCAGCCAGATTCCCGCGCACGAACGAGGTGCGCTCGACACGAAGGTAGGGGATGTCGGCAGGAATATCGATCAGCGCGGCGAGTTCGGCGTCCACGACGGCGCTGATTTTTTGATCCGCGCGCTCCAGCGGGATGCCGACATCGCGAAGGTGCCGATAGAAGGATGTCGTTTCGAGATCAATATTCTCGATACTGGGGACGACATGGATCGGAACGGTCAGCGACTGCACCCCCATCGGCACGTCGGTCAGGTATCGGACGCGGCGTACGAACCGAACTGACTCGTACTTGGTGAGCCCGAGGCGTAGCTGCTCATATCTGGTCGGCAGACGCCGTTCACTTACCAGCACCCTTGACTTGGGGTTCAGCCCAAGGTTGTGGAACTCCTCGTAAAACCCCGTTATCGAGTTGAGGTCACGCTCGAGCTGTCCGGTGGTGACGAACGCGCCGATACCCTTTACGCGATAGATGAGGCCGGCACTAACGAGTTCCGCGAGCGCCTGGCGGACCGTCATCCTCGAGACCGCGAACTCCTTGCACATCGTCTCTTCTGACGGGAGCTTATCGCCCGCCGAATACTCGCCGTGCAGAATTCGCTGCCGAACCGTGCGCGCGATGAAGGTATAGTAGGGCTCCTTTGGGGCCATCTGCACCATCTCCTCCGGCTTCGCTCCGAGGCTGGCATCCTCTGCGGCTAACATCCTAACGAACCTGATGGAAGCCGGGAGTAAACGTCTGCGTCAGTCCCATGTCGATGCGCAGCTCCGTCGAACTGATCGCCTGCGCCAGCGGGCTCGCCAAGAAAAGCACCGCATGCGCGATCTCGGCTGGCAGAATGAAGCGGTGCTGGGGAATAAATGCGAGCACCCTCTCCTTCGCCTCCGCCTCCGGAATGCTGTGGAGCTTAGCGAGGTGGGCGATGAGCCCACTCGCCGCCATCGGGGTGTCAACCCAGCCAGGGCAGAGCGCGTTCACTGTCACTCCGAACGGCGCAAGCTCGAGGGCCGCAACCTTCGTGACGTTGCTCACCGCCGCCTTGGATGCCGAGTACGGCGAGTACGTCTCCAGCCCGAAGTTTGCAGTCATGGAGGAGAGGTTAACAATCCGCCCGTACGTTCCGGACGAGGTCAGCTGCGGTGTGAACCCGCGGATAGTGCGCACGGTTCCCTTCAAGTTCACGTCAAACACTCGGTCCCAGGTGGCGAAGTCGATCTCATCCACCGGCTGCTTCGCGATGATGCCGGCGCAGTTGACGAGAATGTCGGCGGCAACCGCCCACTTCGCAACCGCCGCGACCGCCTCGGCCACCGACTCGTCGCTCGTCACGTCGGTGGCGACGAATATGCTCCGTCCGCCGTCATCCGCCTGACTCCCGGCCTGTTCCGCCAGCGGTGCGACGATGTCGAGGTTCGCCACCCGGCAGCCCTCGTCGAGGAACGCCTGCTGGACTGCCGCACCGATGCCGCTACTGGCCCCTGTGACGACCACGATTTTTCCTTCGAGTCCGAACCCACTCATTGCCCTGTTCCCTTCCCTGTTCCGGATCAGCCCTTGACCGCGCCCGCGGTCAGACCCTTGACGAAGTAGCGCGTGACGAACGAGAACAGCACCACCATCGGAATCGCGATGAGCGTTGCACCCGCGAGAAGGTCACCCTGCAGCAGGGTGGTAGATTCTGCGATCGTCGCGAGCCCCACTGGCACCGTCTTGTTGACGTCCGAGGAGATGAGCATGAGGCCAAAGACATAGTCGGTGAACGAGACGATGAACGTGAAGACGCCCACTGAGATTACTCCGGGAATCACTAGCGGCAGGATGATCTTGGTGATCGTCTGCAGCCGCGACGCACCGTCGATCCATGCGGCCTCCTCCAAGTCGAACGGGATCGTCTTGAAGAAGCTGACCAGCATCCATACGCCGAATGGCAGCGACATCGCGATGTGCGCAATCGACAGCCCTAACAGCGTGTTGTCGATTCGCAGATTGATGAAGAGCACCAGGAGCGGGATCGCCAACAGCATCGGCGGAAGCATGTAGCCGAGCAGCATCGAGTTCAGGATGAGCCGGCTACCTCGGAACCGGAACCGCGTGAGCACGTAGGCCATCGCAGTGGAAAGCACGATCGTAACCGCCGTCGCCACTAGCGCAACGAGGAAGCTGTTGAGGAAGTAGATGGGGAAGTTCGTCGAGTTCCAGATGCGCTCGAAGTAATACGGGCTGAACTCGGTTGGCCACGGCACGAGTGCGTCTGTGAAGAACTTCTCCGGGCCGCGCAACGCCGAGATGGCAATCCAGTAGATCGGGAATAGGGTGAACAGGACCACAGCCACCCCGCCGACGATGAGCAGTATGCGTTTGATGGACCGATGGCGGCGCATGTCAGGCACCCTTCCTTGGGAACGGGAACCGGCGACGCGGACTCCGCTCGTCGCGGTCGAAGATATTCAGGTAGACCAGCATTGCTACGAGCATGATCGCGAAGGAGATCACTGCGATCGCGGCACCGTGACCAACATCGAAGTTCTTGAAGATGGTGATGTAGGTGTAGACGGGCAGGGTCTCGGTCCGCTCCAGCGGACCACCGCCGGTCAGCAGGTAGATCAGGTCGAATTTGTTGAACATCCAGATGCCGCGCAGCAGCACAATTGTCACGATCAGCCCGGTCAGCATCGGGATGGTGATGGTGAAGAAGCGGCGGACGGCACCGGCGCCATCCATCTGAGCACTCTCATGCAGCTCGTGCGGAACTGTCTGCAGCCCTGACAGGAACACGAGCGTCACGAAGGGAGCCCACGCCCACACCGACAGGCCGATGCTGGTGAGCATCGCGAGGTCCAGGGAGAGGAACTGCACCGATTCGAGGCCGAGCCTTCCGAGGATGGCGTTCACCATTCCGACGTCGGGGTCGAGAATCCATTCCCAACCGATCGTCACGACGATGACGGGGATGATGTACGGAACCACGGCGGCGCCGCGGACGAATTGGTTGCCGGGGAACGCCTCGTTGAGCAGCAGGGCGATGACGATTCCGACCACCACCTGCAGGGCGACCGTTCCGATCGCATACACAAGGGTGTTTCCAAATCCTGACCAGAACCGGTCGTCCTGGAATACCTCGACGTAGTTCTGGATGCCAACGTACTCCGCGGCGCTGGTGAAGCCGGACGCCTCGAACAGGCTGTACTGGACGATGAGGACGACGGGCAGGATGATGAGAACCGCCATCAGGATGATTCCCGGAAGCATGAAGGAGAGGACCAGTGGAAGGTCTTTCCTTGTGATGCGCTGTTCCATGTTTCTCTATTCTGGTGAGCAGTTGAGATTCTGGTGAGTAGTTGAGGACGGCGTGAGCCGGGTGTCGCCCCGACCTCACGCCGCCTCAACGACACAGGTTGATCAGTGTTATTCGAGAAGCGATCGGATCTCGTCGCCGAGCCACTTCGTGACCTCCGCGGGGTCCTCGCCGCCGAGGGTCACTCGCTGGTACGCCTGCGGGAAGATCAGCGACTGGAAGAGTTCACCCTGGCGCGCATCGGGCTCGGGGCCGTCACTGTCGATCGAGTGCAGGTGTGCCTCGGTCAGTAGGTCCTCCTGCGGGAGCATGAACTCGTCGCCGTACTCGGCGATAGAGGGAATCGACTGGTAGTCATCCCGCTCGAATATCGACTTCTGCGCCGGCTGGTAGTGCATCGGCGCGGTGGCCAACATGTCGACGAGCTTGTTCTCGTAGAACCAGGTGGTGAATTCCTTGGTCTCATCCACGTGGTCGGTGTTGAACACGCCCCAGCCGTCGTAGCCGAGGCTCGCCGCGACGCCGTCTCCATCAGCCATCGGGAAGCCGAAGATCTCAACGTTTTCCAGCATTGCCGCATCCTGCGCGATGATGCTGTCGAAGATGCGGCCAGTGTAGAAGGTCATACCGACCTGCTCACCCACGAACGACTCGATCATGTCGGCATAGCTCGCGTTGTCGGCGCGGTCCGGCATGAACTGGTGCAGCTCCTGCAGCATGGCGAGAGACTCAGTGGTGCGCTCCCCCATCTCGCCCTCATCGATGATGACGTTCCAGTCGTCGTCGAAGATCTCGACCTCGTTGGCCCACAGCACCTGGCTGGTGATCCAGTTGGCTGAGTCGTCGGCCTTCAGCGGCAGAATCAGACCGGACTTGTCATCACCGAGGCCGTCGAAGGCTTCGGAAACGGCGAGCATCTCCTCCCAGGTGGTGGGGATCTCCATGCCGACCTCGTCGAGCCAGTCGGTGCGAATGATGCCGAACGCAAGGTTGTAGTCGAAGGGGATCCAGTAGGTCTCGCCGTCGATCGGGAACAGGGTCTGCCCGTCGTAGAAGTCCTCCACGCCGCCCAGTTCCTCGATAACGTCGTCGAGGGGGGCCAGTCGGTCGTCGTTCTCGAAAAGCGAGATGTGGCCGAAGAAGCCTGTGAGGAACGCGCTGTACTCGCTCGACGTGCCAACCACGCTGTTTACCTTGGTGTAAATGTCGGTCAGCGGGACCGCTTCGACCTCGACCTTGATGCCGGTCTCGGCTTCGTACTCCGTTGCTGCCTCGCGGAGTACTGCCATCACCGGGTCGGCGGACTCCGCAGACGCGATGCGGATTACTGTGTCACCGGGTTCGCCGCCCTCGTTCCCGGTATCCGCGCCACCTCCGCCAAGGCAGCCGGTGAGCATTAGTGCTGTGCCCGTGACGACCGCGGCCGTGCTGAGCATTCTTTTGTGTCGCAACTTGAACCTCCATTGGTAGTTACTAATGGTGCGTCCTCGAACTAGCTCGAGGCCTTTTCGACCGATTCATCCTGAAATCTGGTCAGTCTGTGGGTGATGTCGGTGAGCGCCGCCACGGCGTCTCGATAGATCTCGAAGAGCTCGTCATAGCGGGCAGCTCGATCGGTATCCGGGGAAGCGGACTTGGTGACCCGTTGTGTCGAGGCGACCGCATCCTTGAGACCTGGGTACCAGCCGGAAGCTGTCGCGGCGAGAAGGCACGTGCCGAACGACGCCTCGCTGGAGGCCGGCACCTCCACCGTCATCCCGAGGATGTCTGCCGTGATCTGCGTCCATACATCGCTCTTGCTGCCACCACCGATGAGCCGCACGGTGGCCCCCGCCGACGGGGCGACGTCTCCGTAGACCAGACCGGCGTCCCGGATTGAGAAGCAAACCCCCTCCATTACAGCCCGTGCCAGATGCGCGCGGTTGTGCCGGCTGGTCAAGCCCACGAACGAGGACCGGAGCCGGGAATCCCAGTACGGCGAACGCTCGCCGTTCAGGAACGGGTGGAAGATTAGCCCCTCGCTTCCGGCCGGAACCGCCGCGATCTCGGCATTGATCCGCGCGTACAATTCGTCGGACGACAGCGTCTCCGCCAACTCCGGGAAGAACGTTTCGCGGAACCAGCGGAACGACGCCGCGGCGAAGTTCGTGGCGCTGTTGAGATAGAAGAGCCCCTCCACCGGATGTGCGTAGGAGATGACGGAGGGGTCGCCGACGTGCTCCGCGATCACGGTGTAGTTGCCAGCGGTGGCAAGCTTCACGACTGCGTCCCCGGCCTCGACCGCGCCCGCGCCGTACACCTCCGCCGCGGTGTCGGCCGTTCCTGTGATCACGCGAACTCCCTCAGGTAGCCCGGTGCGTTCGCTTGCCTCCTCTGTGAATACGCCGACGACGTCAGTTGGGCGCACGATTCGTGGAAGCACCTTCGGGTCAAGGTCGATCAGATCCAGTAGCTGCTTCGACCACTCGCCGCGGACGATGTCGAAGAACAGCGTGCCCCCGGCCTCGATCGGATCGGTGGCCATCTCACCAGAGAATCGCCACCGCACGTAGTCCTTCATGAACAGGACGTGCCGCGTGCGGGCGTACTCCTCAGGCTTGTGCTTCGAAAGCCACAGGAACTGCGAAAGCGTCCAAGTGGGCGCCGGAGTATTGTGCGCGACGGAGTGGATCAGGTCTCCATGCTGCTCGATCAGCTCTCGTGACTCGACGTCGGCGCGCTGATCGTTCCAGAGGATGGCGCGCCGGATGGGGCGATTGTGTTCGTCGAGCAGCACTCCAGTGTGGTGCGGTCCGGAGAAGGCGATTGCGTCGACACACGACCGCTCGTCATCGGTGAGACCTGCAGTGGCCTGCCGCACGCCGGCGAACGCCGCATCTGCCCAATCCTCTGGATCCTGCTCGACCCAGCGCGGCTCGTCGTAGTGGCTGGGGTACGAGTGGAAGCTCTCGCCGACGATGGTGCCGTCGTTACGCAGCACCGTCACTTTGCAGCCACCTGTGCCGTTGTCGACACCGATCACGAACCGCACCGAAGTCATGCGCCGACCGGTTCCTGGTCGATGACGACCTTCAGCATCGCGTCGCCGCGTTCGATGGCCTCGAACCCCATGGTGATGGCATCCTCGAACGGCATCACGTGGGTGATGTGTTCCGACAGGGTGAGCTGCCCCTCAGCGACGTAGGCCACGGCCTTCTCGAAGTCGATACGCGTGTAGACCCGACTGCCCCGGAGATCGATTTCCTTGGTGATCATCTGGGTGACGTCGGTCGCGGGCACCTTCTTTGGCAGTCCGACCACGCCGACGACCGCGCCCGGGCGCGCTGCGTCGATGCAGGCTTGGAGTGCGATCTCGACGCCTGTGGCCTCGAGGCAGATGTCGGCGCCGGCAGTGCCCGTCTGCTCTCGGATCGTTCCCGCGGCCGTGGCCAAGTCTCGCACGACGGTAGCACCAAGGCGCTCGGCGATTACCGCGCGGAAGCTGTTCTGCTCTGCGACGAAGACGCGCGCACCGGCTCGATAAGCCAGCTCGGCGGCAATCAAACCTATCGGGCCGCCGCCAGCAACAAACACTACCTGGCTGTCCCGCACCCCGCCGACCCTGGCGATTAGGTGGGCGACGACTGCGACGGGCTCGATGAACGCCGCGTCGCGCAGCGACAAAGAGTCCGGGATCCGGAAAACGCGGGACTCCGGAGCCAACACCAGATCGGCCAGGCTCCCGTCGACGTCGACCCCGAGCAGCCGAAGCTTCGCGCACTGGTTGTAGTCGCCGCGTCGGCACGGTTCGCACTCGCCGCAGTTCAGGAGGGGTTCCACCGTGACGCGGTCGCCGGGTGCGAAGTTCGACACGTCTGCCCCGACCCGCTCCACCGTCCCGGAGAACTCATGTCCGAGGATCACGGGCGGCATTGCGCGGGAGTGTCCGTTGTGCCAGATCAGTAGATCGGTGCCGCAGATGCCGGTGAACGCGGGGCGCACCAGAACCTCATCGGCGCCGAGCTCGTTCGGAGTCTCGACTTCTTCGTAGCTGATGGTCGAGCGTGCAGAGTACGAAAGTGACCGCATGGCTAGGACACCTCGAAGCCGAGCTTGCCCGGGTTCAGGATGTTGCGCGGGTCGAGCAGGCGCTTAATGCCTGCCAGCACCTCGAATCCAGCGCCGCCCTGCTCACGCATCAACCAACCCAGCTTGTGGCCAATACCGTGGTGCTCATTCAATGTTCCCCCGTGACGCAGATTTATGCGCGAGCACTCCGCCCAGATCTGGTTGTGCAGGCGCAGAAGCTCTAATGCGTCCAGCGGCGGATTGTCGATGTAGAACCGGTCGTAGATCATGGTGCCCCATGGGTACCAGTGACTGAAGTGGGCTGTGTAGCGGGCTCCCCATTCGGCGTAATTCGTCTCGACTGTTTCCTTCTTCGCTCGGTAGAGCTCAGCGATTTGGTCGTAGGTGGTCACCGTCTCGGTGGTGCCGTAAAGCTGCGGGTAGGTCGGCTGCAGCGGCGGGCGGTAGAAGTCGTACCGGTGCTCCCACCAGTGCTGCCCCTCCTCCTCGCCTCGGTCGGTCGCCTTGTTGATCTCGGCGATCCGTTTAATGTGGGCCATCTGGGCCGCCGCGATGTCCTCGAAACCGTCAATCATCACGACCATGTTGACGCCGCTCAGCTTGTGGCCCACCGCGGTGAGCGATTTCTCCGTCGCGGCCGGGTCGTAGAGGCGGATCACGGCGGGCACGACGCGGGAGGTCATGATCTGGCGTCCCGTCTCCAGCCCGTCTTCGACCGTGGGGAACTCGAACACGCGAAACAGCCGCGTCTCCGGCAGCGGATCGAGCCGCATCCGCACCTCGGTGATGATTCCGTATGTGCCCTCCGAGCCGATGAACAGCGGAAGAAGACCGGGGCCGGCCGCGTGGTTCGGCACGGTGAGGGTGTCGAGAACAGTGCCGTCAGCCAGCACCACCTCCATGGAGATCGCCATATCCTCAGCCTTGCCGTACTTGGTCGACATCACGCCGGACCCGCGCGCCGCCAAGTAGCCGCCGAGCGAAGCCCATTCGACCGAGGAGGGGTAGTGTGCCAGCATCAAGCCGCGCTCGTTGAGGTGGTCCTCCAATACGCGCCCGTTGATGCCGGCCTGCGCAGTAAGGATCAGTGACTTCTCGTCGACGTCGAGCACTTTGTCCATGCGCCCGAGGTCGAGGCAGATACCACCGAACAGTGTCGCCGCGCCGCCCTGCGTTCCGGAGCCGCCGCCGCGGGCGATCACCGGGATTTTGTACGTGTTGCAGATCCTGATCACGCGGGAAACGTCGGGGGTGGTCAGCGGGTAGACCACGAAGTCCGGAATTGGAATCTCGGCGCCCTTGGACTGCCACATGAAGGTGGCCCAATACTGATCGATCGACGCGCGCTTGCGCACGTCCTTGTCAGCGCTCACATGGTCAACGCCGACAACGTCTTCAAGTTCGGTGCGGAATTGCTGCAATGCGTAGCCGGTGAGATGTTCCACCTGTGCCGTCCTGTCCTCGTATGTGATGGACGACGGAGGCACCACTCGGAGCAGTCGCCGTCGTCCACTTGTATAGACAACTATAAGACTACCCCCACTCGGAAATCAACCTGGCGACAAGACTCATCTAAAGTGCTCGCGAAATGGGGTGCGTGCCTCATTTCATAAATGCTCGCGAAAATGCTGGCCGTCGTGTGGGTGCTGCGGTGTGCTTGGCGGATGGGTCATAAGTTGTCGATGAGTGCGCGCCGTGAGATCACGAAGAAGCACGCAGCCGAGTATGCGAAAGCGTCGAAGAAGGCCAAGGGTGTGATGTTGGATCAGTTGGTTGCAACGACTGGCTGGTCTCGGGCGAACGGGAGGCGTGCTTTGACGGCTGCGGCTAAACGGAGGGGGCCTGCGCGTGCAACCCGGCGGGCGCCGCGAAGGGCGACGTATGGGTATGACACGTTGAAGCTGTTGATCCAGGTATGGAATCTTGCTGGTAGGCCCAGCGGGAAGTATTTGGCCGCGACGATGGGCCTGTGGCTGCCCAAGCTTGAGCAGCATGGCGAGCTTGATGTGAAGCGCCTGACGGACCATACGAGGGCGCAGTTGTGACGGTGTCCGGAGCCACGATAGACCGGATGCTGAAGGTCATCCCTGACGGTAATGATGAGAAGAGTCTTTAGGTCGCGTGACCCTAACCCTGACCGACGTCCCTACAAGGATTGTCTTCTACGTGATCTGTCCGCGATCTCAAGGCTGCTCAAAGTGCGCTGGCCTCGCGGTCATGACTTTATAGGAGCCTGAAGCGAAGTCCCATTACCGTCTTGTCTGTCTGCCTGACC
>Ga0307486_1002733_pt1 | contig 12041 bp, 8 predicted proteins | sample CBIW02metaG_FD_203663 | JGI IMG/M metagenome (GOLD analysis project Ga0307486, IMG submission 203663) | Sea-ice brine microbial communities from Beaufort Sea near Barrow, Alaska, United States - CBIW 0.2 | ecosystem: Environmental > Aquatic > Marine > Coastal | place: USA: Alaska | collected... | reverse complement strand
GTTTGCATGGTTTTTCTTATGATCTCCCCACCAAACGATTGTCATTTCCATTAGGCTGATACCCAGTGATTCAAAGTGTGACTCAAGGATAGTTTGCTGCTCGAGGGGTGTCTTTTCAGGAAAACACAAGCGAATATTGGCCAACGCCAAACGACGACGTTTTGATGAAAGTTTATATAAAAGACGGCCGAGAAATTTGCCGACAGGGAATTTCCACTGATAAGGCAGGTGACCGAGTAGCTTAAGTAGGCCTATTCCCAGCCATATTCCCCAGTATTTAGGGTGTCTAAAGCTCGATTTTGTCACAGTTTTAGGCATCGATATCATGTCCTAATTGGTACAATTTAGCATAGAAACCTCGACTCTCAATGAGTGTCTGGTGAGAGCCGAGTTCGATCAACTTTCCTTGATCTAATACGGCAATCTGATCCGCATTTTCAATGGTACTTAGGCGGTGTGCAATGATAATAACCGTTCTATTTTGCCTTAGATTATCCATGGCTCTCTGAATCATTTTCTCACTTTGGTTGTCCAGAGCAGAAGTGGCTTCATCAAAGATTAAAATAGGGGCGTTTTTCAAAAAAGCACGCGCGATTGCTAACCTTTGACGTTGCCCACCCGAAAGTTGGTTGCCGTTTTCTCCAATATTCGTATCGAGGCCTTGGGGGAGTTTTTCAATGAACTCCCAAGCGTAAGCGGCTTTCGCGGCGGCCATGATCTTTGTATGACTCACATTGTTTAGCCCGTAAGCGATATTAGCGGCCACCGTGTCATCGAACAAGGTCACTTTTTGACTCACTAATGCGATCTGTTGCCTCAAAAAAACTCGATCTAGGGCTTGGATATTTTCGCCATCAAGTCTGATTTGACCTGAGGTAGGATCATAAAATCGAGCAATCAGGTTCACCAGGGTAGATTTTCCACTGCCTGATTGACCGACTAAAGCCGTCGTCTGACCTGCTGGGATTTTAAGGTTCAAATTTACCAGAGCTCGGTCTTGGCTGTTTGGATAATTAAAATCAACGTTTTCAAACTCTAGTTCACCGTGTAATTTCGTTAAGATTTTTTGGCCGTTATTCGGTTCGTCAGGTTGATCAAGTAGTTCAAAGATGCTTTCAGACGCCGCCATGCCTTTTTGGATGACTTCATTGACGCTAGTCAGGCGTCGAATCGGCTCAAACACTAGCGCCATTGCCGTAATGTAGGCGAGTAATTCGCCGGTTGTGAATTGATTTTCGGCTGACATTTGTAACGCAATATAAACAATCCCCGCTAAGGCGATAGCCGCTAAAATTTGGACCAAAGGAACATTTAGTGCAGACACCTTAGTGACTTTCATCGTGTTATTAAGCAGTTCTGTTGCGCTGAACTGAAAACGATTCTGCTCATATTGTTCCGCACCATAGACCTTTATGTCTTGATGGGCTGTAAGGCTCTCCTCCAGACGTTGAGTAAGTTGTCCCATATTCGATTGCATGGCTTTACTGGAATGGCGCATCAACTTACTGGCTTTGTCGATAATCCAGGCCACGACAGGTCCAATCAAAAATAATATAAGTGTGAGTTGCCAGGAGATATAGAGTAAATACGTAAGGAGAGCAAAAACAGTCAAAGTATCACGGATTAAAGTTACCCAAGCAGTAGAGAGCGCATTACTGGCTTGCGGTACGTCATAGGTGATTTTAGACATAAGTTTTCCAGTGCTATAGCTCTGAAATACATCAAACGGTAGGTGTTGCATTTTATGGTACATGTCTTTACGAATGGCAAGGATAGCCTTTTCAGCGATCCATTGGCTGAAGACCTTACTGAAATATTCGGCAATGCCCTTAACGATAAAGACGCCAGCCAACAGTAAGGGTATCAATACAAAAGAATCGGGGTTTTTGGCAATCAAGCTTTCATCAACCAGTTCTTTTAAGACCATCGCCGTTGCCGGTTCCATAGCTGCAATAACAAGGATGGCAAACAGTGTAATGGCAATCATGCCCTTGTAAGGCGTGATATAGGTTAACAACCGGCGGTAGAGTGATAAAGTCGCACGATCCAGCATGAGTTACTCTCTTCTTAGGATTTTATTAACCACGATGTTGGCCCAGCCAGCACTTTGGAACTGCGCATCCAGTGCGGCTCTGTCATAGTGGTTGTTGACCCATTCTAAAAATGATATGTCAGGGTGGTGCTCTTGAAATGCGAGGAAGTTGTCAAAGAAGTAGTCTAGTTTTCCGGTTTCTGCCCAGCGAAAGTGGCCATATTTCATGCTCAGTTGTTTTAAAGAATCTTCAATGGTTTTATGCTGAATAAAGTGTGCATAAAATACACTCATTAGGCCCGCTCTATCCGCACCAGATTTGCAGTGTATCAATATGGGGTATTCAGCTGATTCAAGCGTTTCTTTTGCTTTTAAAATATTGTCAACTTCAGGTAGGCTTCTAGAGGACATAGGAAGGTTGATGAGGGTGATTCCCGCCAGCATACAAGCTTCCTTTTCAAGTAAGTATTGCCCTGTAGTATCAGCGCGGCGCATACTGATAATCGTTTTAATCCCCAGGTTTTTGTGTATCTTTTTAATGAAACCTGGAGAAGGGTGGTTGCTGCGATACGCATCGCCAGAGATAGCATAAAAATTTCTGAATAATACCCGTAAAATTTCATGGTCTATAAACCACGCTTCTAGATGCGATTTAAATCTGCCCCAATTAGTTTGTAGATGAGCCATGAAGTTCCTTTTGATGTCGCATAATTAAGGAGCTATTTTAACCTTTTAACGTGATGAAATGATAGAATTGGGCTCTCAATTTAATGTCTGTTTTAGCACTTATTGTAAAGGCTTGAATTGTCAGTTCATCGAAGTTAGATTTTCGCGTGGTTTTAATATTTAGGAATGAGTGGGTTAAATAACAATGATCGTAGTCACAGGTGGAGCAGGTTTTATTGGTAGTAATATCGTCAAAGCTTTAAATGAACAGGGTCGTACCGATATTTTGGTGGTGGATGACCTCAAGGACGGTACTAAGTTTGTAAATCTGGCCGATTGTGATATAGCGGATTATTTAGACAAAGAAGATTTTCAGCAACGTATCTTTGCCGATCAAGGGTTGCCAGAGATTGAAGTCGTGTTCCATGAAGGTGCCTGCTCGTCTACCACGGAGTGGGATGGCAAGTTCATGATGGACAATAATTATGAATACTCAAAAGATGTCTTGAATTATTGTTTAGAAAATAGAATCCCATTTTTATACGCTTCATCGGCATCCGTTTATGGCGATGGCCCTGACTTTATTGAACAACGTCAATATGAAAAGCCTTTGAACGTTTACGGCTATTCTAAATTTCAGTTTGACCAATATGTGCGTAATATCTTGCCAAGAGCGAAAAGCCAAGTGGTCGGCTTTCGCTACTTTAACGTGTATGGTCCGCGCGAGCAGCACAAAGGCGATATGGCCAGTGTGGCGTTTAAGTTACATCATCAAATCCTCGCGGGCGAAAACGTCAAGTTATTCGGTGAATATGATGGCTACGGGCCAGGCATGCAAACCCGAGATTTTGTGTATGTCGATGATGTAGTTGCGGTTAACTTATGGTTTGCTGAACATTCTGATAAATCAGGTATCTTTAATTTAGGGCCGGCCAAAGCGCAACCTTTTAAAGATGTCGCGCAAGCGGTGATTGATTATCACGGCAAGGGTGAAATTGAATATATTGATTTTCCCGAGCACCTGAAAGGCCGATACCAGAGTTACACTCAGGCCGATAATAGCTTATTACGTGAAGCGGGTTATGTGGCTGACTTTAATACCGTTGAGCAAGGCGTCGCCATTTATTTGGATTGGCTAACGAGCCGATAGAGAATTATTTTGCGTATATTACTCATTAAAATGTCCTCTATGGGGGATGTGTTTCATACTTTCCCTGCGTTATCGGATGCTTTAAAAGCGATGCCTGATTTACAAGTAGACTGGGTCGTCGAAAAGTCGTTTGCAGAAATTCCACAATGGCATCCTGCTGTGGATAAAGTCTATCCCATTGAGCTGCGCAAATGGCGAAAAAGTCTTTTTGCAAAACAGACGCGACAGGACATTAAAGTGTTTTTTGAGACAATCAACCAAACCAACTATGATTTAATTCTTGATGCGCAAGGGCTTTACAAAAGTCTTTGGGTAGGGAGAAGAGTGAGAGCTCCGATGAGCGGTTTTGATTTTGGGAGTGCTCGCGAACCCTTATCGAGTCTGTTTTACAAGAATAAGTATCGGGTTGCTAAAGACCAACATGCCATCTTACGACTACGCCAACTCTTCGCTCAAGCATTAGATTATCCGCTCACTGAAAATGCGCTAATCATTTATGGATTAAATACCCAGGCCTGGTCAAAGCCAGAAATCCTTCTCGAAAATATTGGGCATGATGATTACTGGGTATTCTTGCATGGCACAACTTGGGAAACCAAGTATTGGCCAGAAGCCAACTGGATTGAGTTGTTACAAAAAGCTAATGCTTCAGGCGTTAAAGTTATTTTGCCTTGGGGGAATCAAGAAGAGCATGAACGTGCTTTACGTATTGCCAGCGCCACAGAAAACAGCCAGACCTGGGTGCCAGATGAAATGTTAAGTTTAAATACGGTTGCTAAAGTACTCAAAAATGCCAAAGCGGTGGTTTCTGTGGATACTGGCTTATCACATGTCGCGGCGGCTTTAGAAGTGCCAATGGTCGTATTGTATCGAGTAACGGACCCTAAGTTGGTTGGTGCAGATGGCTTGATGGTTAAACGTTTGCAGTCACCTTGCGCACCGCTTTACTTGAAGAAGTTTAAAAGTATCCAACAACAAAACATGTCTTTGGAAGGGTTGGATGTTGATACTGTTTTGAATGCCATGACAATAGGATTTTAATCAATGTCTGATGCAAAGAAGACTCGCGTGCTTTACTTACCTTCGACCCCTTTAAATCTACTGGTTTCAGTCGCCCATGCAACCGCCTATAATAATGAACAAGATGCTCAATTAGTCCTTATTGATCAGAAGTCATTAAACAAAAATCCATACTTTAGTGCCTTAAAAGAGTGGGGCGAGGGCCCTTTTGAGCAGGTTGATATCTTGCCAGGAAAGGCTAAGGGGCTTCATAAACTCGCTGAACGTAAAGTTAATTTTTCAAAATTGGTGAATATAGCCCAATCTTTTAAGCCCAACGTGATTGCGGTTGGCAGTGATCGCCGAGTTGAATTCCAGTTTTTAATGCAGTATTGCCGTCATAAAATAGGTCAAGTGTCAGGTTGGTATATGGATGATGGTTTGTACTCTTATGCCGGACGTCCTTATAAACGGATTAAAGATAATGTTAATGGAGTATTAAAGAAACTTGTTTATGGTTTATGGTGGCAAGAGCCACCAACGATAGGCGCTTCAAGTTGGGTTGACCAGGCCTGGTTGTTTAGCCCAATACATGCTATTTCCGCATTACAACAAAAAAAGATTGCCCTGATTAAACCTGAATGGTTTGATCAGCGACAAGTTGTAGAGTTTAGTGAACGTGTATTGCTTCAATTTGATTTAGATCAAACAGTTAAAGATCGTATTCAGTCGGCTGATTTATTTCTATTAATTCCACACCCTAATAATATAGAGAAAATGATAGGGTATGAAAATCGCATAGAACTGTTTTTAACAGCACTCAATGAGTTGGGATTAAACGTTGTGATTAAATATCATCCACGTTCGCAAGGCAACGATGCCTTAGACTTGGCCAAACGCTATAATACATTTGTTCTACCCAAGAATTTAGCCTTTGAATTTGTATTGCCCCTCATTAATCGCCGCGCGATTATTTTGGGTGATGTGAGTACGGTGCTAATGACGGCTAGGTGGTTACGACCTGATATCATCACCTTGGCAGTACTTCCAGAAGGTGACGAATTTTCCCAACAATTTAGATCGGTCATCAGTGGTTTTGAAATACCAGTACTGAAAAGTTTTGATGACGTTTTTATAAGAATAAACAGCGATCTTAAGAAGATTACTTGACCAAAAAAAAGCAAATAGTTAAAGGTTAAAACCATGCAGGCTTCACAAGAAACATTAGTAACACCGGCCCCACAACAGACATCATTATTGTTTTTTATAATGACTTTTTCAGCCATTGTACCGCTGTATTTCGAGTCTGTTCGAATGCTTGCTGGCTTGGTCTTTTTGGGGCTGTTAGTGACGTTATCATTTAAGTCCTATCAGACCACAATCTATCCCATTAATAAGATGGAAAAAACATGGATATATATTGCTGTTATGTATGCTGGTTTTTTTATACTCAATTATTTTCTACATACCCCCTATTCTAAGGATGGTGAATGGCGAAACGCAGCGCCTATTTTTATTCTGTTGTTCTCATATTGGTACTTTCTAAGCATTCGTTTAAATCTACAAAAACAGATTATTAAATATGTCGCATTAAGCTCAATTGCAGTTGCCGTTATACTTTTGGCGGTAGAACTGGTGATGACCGATCATTTCATGGGCTACCGTTTTGGCCTAATTCTAGATGGTTCAAGAGGGCTTGCTGCCATAGGCTTTATCTTGCCACTGACAACCATTTTATTGACAATTTTATGGCTACAGAACCGTTCCTGGTTATATTTTATTTTAATGTTGATAGGATTATTACTATCAGGTCTAAATGGCTCAAGAACATCATTTGGCTTGGTGTTGATGCCCATTCTTGCAGGATTAGTTTTTTTATTAGCTTGGGATAGGACTTTTTCAAGAAAAATAAAAATATGGGCCATTATCGTAATTACATCATTAGTGTTTATGTCTGCATTTTTAGCGAAAGACAAAATTAAAGATACATTTACGGATTTTTCGGCAATGGAAAAAGGAGAATATATGAGTTCTATGGGACTCAGAATAGCAATGTGGGACACTGGAGTTATTGCGCTTAAAGACCATTGGTTCTTAGGGGTTGGACCCAGTGATTATAAAACTCATATTGTATCCGTAGTCAATAAAACAGATTACTCACCAGAAGTGAAAGGGTTTATTTCAGGAGTGATGCAGATCCACAATCAATACCTAATGACGTCAATGTTATCAGGAGTCGTGGGTCTCATAAGTTTATTATTCTTTTTAGGCTACCCTGCTTGGGTGTTTCTAAAAAGCTTTAAAGAAGATAATGGGGTTGCTTCGGTAGTTAGTGTTGGATTGATGCTAGGGATTGTTTTTGTGATGTTTTTCGGAGCGATATTTACCTATACTTATACGACCATTTTTTACATGCTAGCCATGAGTTCTTTGGTGAGCTTTTTTACAAAAAGAAGAGCGTAATAAATTGATTCATGTAATTTGCCTTAAATGGGGTGATAAATATGGCCCTGAATATGTTAACCGTTTATTCAAAATGGTCACTAAACACCTATCAAAGCCTTTTGAATTTCATTGCTTAACAGAAAATAGTGATGGCATTGAACCCCGTGTAGTCATTGAATCTATTCCTGACTACGACTTACAAGGCTGGTGGTATAAGCTTGTGATATTTGAGGAGGGTTTTCTAGGGATTCCAAAAGAAGATAAAATTCTGTTTTTAGATCTGGATATCGTCATCTTAAATGCGCTAGACAGCTTAGTGACTTATAGCGATAAGTTTTGCATTTCTGCTGACATTAATGAACAAAGTTACAATAGCTCGGTTATGTGTTTTCATCCCGGTCAGTATCGGTTTATTTGGGAGTCTTTTAACTCTCAAAAAGAGACGATTGTTGCCGATTTGCACGGTGATCAAGATTGGATTGAACATGTTTATAAAGACGCGGTTATTTTTCCAAAGAGCATCGTTAAATCTTTTAAGATTGATTTAAATTCTAAAACCAAATTTTCGTTCGGTAGTCCAGGGCGTTATATTAGGAAAAAATTTCCAATACTCTTGCCTACAGGGAGAGTTGAAATGCCTAAAGATGCCGCTATTGTTCTATTTCATGGCAAGCCAGATCCTATCGATGTTATGGACGGTCCTTACGACAAATATAAATATGCGCCTTGGATTAAGGATACCTGGCTTTAGTATAAAATCTACTTAGAGCGTGTCAACTTAGAACAAACAAGCGCGCTTTCCAATTGAGATTATGCTGCTATTTTTAGCATAGAGAGCGCATGTACTTGTTTCTGTTTTATCAATTGGAAACGATGTCATGCCCAGAATGGATAGAAATAGATACCTATTAAGTTGCAAAACCACCCGTCATGAGGTTTACACAAAACTTAAATCATAATTTTAAGTACTCACATTAGTCAGGATATTTGGGGTTGAAAAGGGTACTGCCGTTCTTTCATGCATGGAGATAGGTATAGGGTCTGAAAAGCAATTGGGGGTGCTTTTCTGTAAAAACACTAAGCACTCTAAGTTATGACGGCCTCACCCTTTTTATTGAATGGGTAGGCAAGCTCAATGAGCTTTACCACTATACAATTTGAAGTTTCCTCTAGAGAATTCCTAGAAAAATATAAATAATCTAAGCTTTAATTGAGATAAATGATGAACCAAATGAAACCTAGTCAGGACTTTTTTGAACCGCACCAGCGCCTGATTATCAAAAAAGAGTTTGATATAAAAAGCATTCAGAAGATCATTGTCGTTGGTGTTGATCAATTGGGTGGTTTAATGATGAGTTCGCCTTTTTTCCGTGAATTAAGAGCGGCTTTTCCCAATGCTTATATCGTTAATTTAGTGGCGCCACTCACGTTTGGCGCGATGCAAAATTGTCCCTATATTGATGAAGTTTGGAAGTTTGATAAGAAACAGAGTTTTAAAATTGCTAAAAAAATCAAAGATGATCAATTTGATTTGGCCTTATTAGTGGCGGGCTCTTTAAGAGCGGCCTTAATCGCTTATTTAGGCAGAGTACCAAATCGGGTTGGTTTTGATAATGATGGTAGGGGGCGACTGCTAACGGTACAGCTACATCAGGAGTTTTCTTCTCGATATCGCCCTGAAAATATTTTTGATGTGTTAAGAGCGATTGGTATCAACCCACAAGGGGTGTATGAGCGTGAGGTCTGGTTGTCTTCAAAGGATATAAACTATGCTCAAATTTGGGCAGATGAAAATTTAAAAAAAGGCGAAAAAGTACTCGCTTTCAACCCCTTTTCTACAGACCCTAAAAGACGTTGGACTGATTCTGGTTGGCAGTCCATGTTAATTGGAATTAAAAAGATGGGTCTTAAAGCTGTTATGTTGGTTGCGCCTAATGAGGTTGCAGAAGCCGAATCTATGTTACAACAATGGCAAGTAGATGATGTACATGTTGAAACGCATTCGGTGCCCCATACGGCCGCCATTCTAAACCATGTGTCTTATGTTATTGGCCCTGAGTCTGGGTTCATTCATATGGCATTAGCGGTAAATAAACCACATGTTATAGCCTTGTTTAATGTCCTTCCACCCAAATCCACTTTTCCAGTGAGTGACGATCGCCATTGTGCCTTGATTGAGGATACTCTACCTTGTTGTCCATGTTATCTATACAAGTTTAAAGATCGCTGCCCAAATGATTTAGTTTGTATGAGTCAACTGGGTGCTGATAAGGTTTTAAATGCGATTAAAAAGTTTGAAGAAAACGATATCCAGAAAGTTGACTCGTGAGATTATCATGCAATTAACTTGCCCAAATCAGGTTGTTTTCCAATGAATAAAAGCTTGTTGATGGCTACGGATGCCTCCATTTACGAAATTTTTCCAAATATGGTAAATATGCCATTATCTCAAGCTGAGCTGACAAGAGTTGTTAGCGATGCATTCAAAAAGAATAGTGCCATCACCCTTCGTGCCGGTGGTACCTCATTAGGCGGCCAAGCCATCGGTTCGGGTATTGTTATTGATGTTTCAAAGCATCTGACCAGTATTCTTGATTACCGTCCTAAAGAAAAAGAAATTGATGTTGAACCGGGAGTGATTCAAGATGATTTGAATGATTTTGTAAAGGCAGACGGGCTACTTTTTGCACCGGATACATCTACCTCTAACCGAGCCATGATTGGTGGCATGATTGGCAATAACTCTTGTGGCTCTTATTCGGTTTATTACGGCACGACGCGTGAACACGTTAAATCAGTGGACGTTATTTTAGCAGACGGTTCACAAACTACTTTTGCTGCTTTGTCTGCTCTTGAGCTGCAAGCTAAACTCGCTTTACAAACGTTTGAAGGTAATCTCTACCGTACGGTCTTTAATTTATTAAAGCATCACGGTCAACAAATTCTCGATCACTTCCCTCATCCTTCCATCAAACGCCGCAACACTGGTTATGCTTTAGATGAGCTTTATCGTTTTCATCAACCCTTTAACCCTCAAGGTAAACCCTTCACTTTAGCCCCTTTAATTTGTGGTAGCGAAGGCACGCTTGCTGTGATTCAGCAGGCGACCTTAAATTTAGTAGAGTTGCCAAAACACCGTCAGTTGATTTGTGCACATTTTGATTCGGTTGAAGCCGCTTTAAAAGTGGTCCCTAGTTTATTAAAGTTTGAACCGGCCGCGATTGAATTGATTGATAAAGCAACCTTAGATGGCGCTAAAGCCAATCGACAACAGCAGCAAAACCGCTTTTGGATTGAGGGCGATCCTTTAGCCGTCTTGGTGATTGAATTGTTCGATGAAGAGGCTGAATCTTTAAAAGCACGTTTACAAATTCACCAGGCCTGGTTGCTTGAACATCAGGCGTACTCAGCCCCCATTATTGCAACCCAAGACTCGTCAAAAGTGTGGGAAGTTCGTAAAGCAGGTCTGGGTATGTTGATGGGTAAGGTGACTCGTAAAAAAGCCGTTGCGGTCATCGAAGATGCCGCCGTACCTGTACACTCATTGTTTGATTACTACCAGGATGTGCAAGCCTTGATGGCCGAGTTACAGGTTAATTGTGTCTATTATGGTCATGCTTCGGTGGGTTTAATTCATATTCGCCCTGAAATCGATTTAGCGACGCCAGAGGGTAAACAACTATTCCAAACCATTGCCGAACGTAATTCCAAACTCGTCAAGAAGTATCGAGGGGCTTTGTCTGGTGAACATGGTGATGGTCGAATTCGTGCACCCTTTATAAAAGAGCAGGTGGGTGAGCAGGTTTATGGGTATTTGCTCGAGTTAAAGCGTGCATTTGATCCTTTTAATTTGCTGAATCCTGGCGTCATTATTGGGGATATGCCGATTACCTCAAATCTACGTGCAGAACGACAGCCTAAGCAGTTATTAAATACGGCCTTTGATTGGTCTAAAGATTTGTCTTTAATGGATGCGGTAGAGAAGTGCAATGGCGCTGGAGCCTGTCGCAAGTCGGTCGGAAATGGCGTGATGTGCCCTTCCTATCAGGCGACTCGAGAAGAAAATAACTCTACTAGAGGACGAGCCAATTTATTACGCTTTGCCTTGACTGAATCGAATCCTAGAAAAGCCCTTAATCAAGCCGAGTTACAGCAAGCGTTAGAGATGTGTTTAGGCTGCAAAGCCTGTAAGACTGAATGTCCTGCAAATGTTGATATGGCGCAATTGAAATCAGAAGTGTTGTATCAAACCAGAAAAGGGCGTTTTAACTTAAGTGATTTAGCGCTTAAGCATTACGGGGTTTTGTTAAATATAGGCCAAAAAACTCCAAAATTGTTTAATTGGTTACAGTCTTTAAGTTGGGCTAAATTTGCTTTAGGAATCGACCAACGTCGTACTTTGCCATTAGCCCATTCATTGAACTTACAAAACTGGTGGCAAGATCAGCTAAGTGCCAATTTTAGTAATGCATCGAGGCCTGTAAAAGTCACGCAAACCGTTTGGGTATTGTGTGACTTGTACAGTCAGTATCAAGAGCCTAATGTGGGACAAGCGACCTTAAGCAGTTTACTCAAGCTAGGACTAGAAGTGCGACCGCTGTTTATGCAATCGTCCCCCCGCGCGTTAATCAGTAAAGGCCTTTTGCCTGAAGCACAGAAAGCCTTAGTGGAGATATTGACTCAGTTACAATTTGTTGAAGAAGGTGATTTAGTTGTAGGTATTGAGCCTTCAGAGCTTTTGACGTGGCG
>Ga0307486_1002732_pt1 | contig 12044 bp, 11 predicted proteins | sample CBIW02metaG_FD_203663 | JGI IMG/M metagenome (GOLD analysis project Ga0307486, IMG submission 203663) | Sea-ice brine microbial communities from Beaufort Sea near Barrow, Alaska, United States - CBIW 0.2 | ecosystem: Environmental > Aquatic > Marine > Coastal | place: USA: Alaska | collected... | reverse complement strand
AGGGCCGGCTACCTCCGGTGAGCAGCGTTGCGCCGCGCCGGAGAGCATCCTGAACGAGCGCCTCAACATTGTCTACGGCCGAGTCCGACACCAGTGGGCCGAAGCTCACTGTGGGGTCGATGCCAGGTCCGAGAGTGAGAGCGTTGACGCGTTCGGTGAGGCGGCGGGCAAATTCCTCGGCAATGGAAGCATGCACGATGAAGCGATTTGCCGCGGTGCAGGCTTGGCCCGTGTTGCGAAACTTGGCGAACATAGCCCCCGTGACGGCCTTATCGAGATCCGCATCGGCGAAGACGATAAAAGGTGCGTTGCCGCCCAGTTCCATCGACGTTCTCAGTACGGTCTGGGCTGCCTGGGTGATTAGCGCGCGCCCCACTGCTGTCGACCCGGTGAAGCTGAGCTTGCGTAATCGTGGATCGGCGATGATCGGCGCAGACACTTTCTGCGACTGAGCGGTCGTGATGACGTTCACCACACCCGCTGGCACGCCGGCATCCTCGAGCAATTGCACGAACAACAGGGTGGTCAGCGGGGTGAGTTCGGCCGGTTTGACGACGACCGTGCACCCAGCGGCGAGCGCCGGCGCAATCTTGCGGGTAGCCATAGCAAGCGGAAAGTTCCACGGTGTGATCAAAAAGCAGGGCCCGACCGGATGATGGGTGACGACCATCGTGCCTGTGCCTTCGGGGGTTGCGCCGTACCTACCGCTGATTCGCACGGCTTCCTCGCTGAACCAGCGCAGAAACTCTCCGCCATAGGTGACTTCGCTGTTCGCTTCCGCTATCGGCTTACCCATTTCCAGCGTCATGAGCGTGGCAAAATCCTCGCGTCGTTCCTGAAGGAGGTCGAAAGCGCGGCGCAGAATCTCCCCACGGACGCGTGCCGGAGTGGCTGCCCAGGAATCTGCCGCGTTCACGGCGGCGTCGAGCGCCCGGGAGCCATCGTCCACCGACGCATTCTGGATACGCTTTAAAGTGTTGCCAGTGGCGGGGTCGGTCACTTCGATCAGATCTCCGGTACCATTTTGCCACTGACCGTTGATATACAACTGGGCAGGAACCCGTGCCAGCAGGTCGGACACTCGATCGTGGATTGCTTTGGGCAGGGTGCTCTGCGTTACAGCGCTCACGCTTTGGCCAGCGTGTCAGCAACAACCTGAAGACCTTCGATTAGCAGGGCGTCGGGAATGCTCAGCGGCGGCAGAAAGCGAATGACGTTGCCGTAAGTGCCGCAGCCGAGCAGGATTACGCCTTCAGCGTGCGCGCCCGCGATGACACGGCTGGTAAGGGCCGCGTCTGGCGCTCCGGTAGCGGGGTCGATGAGCTCGATAGCCATCATGGCTCCCCGCCCGCGCACGTCACCAACGCGCAGGTCAGCTGCAGCGAGCGCCGTAAAGCGTCCGCTCATTATGGTGCCGATAGCGCGCGCGCGTTCAACCAGGTTGTCGGACTCATAAGTGTCAATGGTGGCCAGTGCCGCGGCGCAGGCCAGCGGGTTGCCCGCATAGGTACCGCCGAGCCCACCGACCTTAGGAGAGTCCATAATGTCAGCACGTCCGGTCACGCCCGACAGGGGCAGTCCGCCAGCAATGCCCTTTGCAGTGCAGATCAGGTCGGGCACGATACCTTCATACTCGCAGGCAAACATGTGCCCAGTGCGAGCGAAGCCCGTCTGGATTTCATCGGCGATGAAGACAACCTCGTTGGCGCGGCACCAGGCGAGCAGGGTAGCCAAAAAGCCGGGCGCGGGAACAATGAAACCGCCCTCCCCTTGAATGGGCTCGATAACAAGGGCGGCGAGGTTGCTCGCGCCGATCTGTTTGTCGATCTGGGAAATAGCGCGGTTTGCCGCCTCGACACCGTCTAAGCCGCCATCGCGCAGCGGGTAGGACATGGGCGCCCGGTAGACCTCGGGGGCGAAGGGGCCGAATCCACTTTTGTAGGGCTGGCTCTTGGCTGTCATTCCCATGGTGAGGTTGGTGCGACCGTGGTAGGCGTGGTCAAAAACCACGATGGCCTGCTTGCCGGTGAAGTACCGTGCGATTTTGACTGCGTTCTCCACCGCTTCGGCACCGGAGCTGAACAAGACGCTGCGCTTGAGGTGATCGCCGGGAGTGAGCCGGTTCAGTGCTTCAGCGACCTCGATGTAGGAGTCGTAGGGGGCCACGGTGAAACATGTGTGGGTGAACTGGGCGAGTTGGGCGGCGACAGCTTCAACAACACGGGGCGCGCTGTTGCCCACTCCGGTCACGGCGATGCCCGAACCGAGGTCAATCAAGGAATTGCCATCGACGTCAACGAGAACCCCGCCACCCGCGGCCGCTACATACACGGGCAATGCGATGCCAACGCCCGCTGAGACCGCTTGGGCTTTCCGCTCGCTGAGTGCACGGGACTTCGGCCCCGGGATAGTTGTGACCAGTTTGCGTTCCTGAGGCAACGACGGACCGCCGATCGGCGTTGCGGTCGAGCGGGCAGTTTCTGTGAGGGTCATAAGAGTTTCCGATCCTTGCGACGGGCGGTATCGCGGCCACGATGCCAACTGGGCAATGCTAAAGACTTTTCACCCAATCTAGAACCTCCAAGTTGTATAGAATTAAGCATTCACCTCACCGACTCGTATAGGTCTGTCTTGTTACCCACCCTGCGCTCACTGCTCTCCGACCCCAGACTCGGTCTCACGCTCCTCAACGGTGCCGGCTCGTCCGAAACTGGCCGCATCACGCGTGAGTCGATGCTCAATAGAACAGTGGAATGGGTGCACAGTTCTGACCTGATCGATCCGACCCCTTTTCTCTCCGCCGATCAGGTTCTCCTAACTACCGGCACCCAATTCGGTAGCGACCCGTCGGCGCAGGTCGACTACCTGCCGTATGTGCATCGCCTGCACGATCGGGGCATCGCGGCACTCGGTTTTGGCACCGAGGTCATTCGGGACGGCACGCCCGATGGTCTCCACGCTGCCTGCCAAGATATGGGATTGCCTTTGCTAGAGGTGCCCTACCGCACCCCCTTCATCGCCGTTGCCCGGGCGGCAGGGGACCTCATCGCGGAAGAGCGTTATGCGCGGGCAACGTGGGCCCTGCGCGCCCAACGCGCCATCGCTCTTGCCGCGCTCCGCCCCGACGGCCTCAGCGCCACACTGGCAGAACTTTCCACCCAGCTCGGGCACTGGGTCGCCCTCTTCGATGCCACTGGCACCCTGGACCGGGTGTTTCCGCGCGCCACTTTTCTCGCATCATCCGATACGCTCATTACCGTTCAGCAGGAGGCTCGGCGCCTGCTTTCCCGCGGTCAACGCGCAAGCAGTACCGTCGACGCGGGAGGCGAACAGCTCACGGTTCAGACTCTGGGTGGGCACGATCATCTCCGGGGCGTGCTTGCCCTCGGGGGACCGCGGGCCCTTGACCAGGCCAGCACGGAAGTTGTTACCAGCGTTATCGCCCTAGCCGGCCTCGCCCTGGAACAGAACAACGCCCTGGGCCGGGCGCAAGCACTGTTGCGTTCCGGGCTCATGCACACTCTGCTCGGCGGAGACCACAAATTAGTCGAGCAGATCTGCCAGCAAATGTGGGGCGCGTTGCCGGTGGCACCGGTGCGAGTGGCCGTTGTCGACGCGCCGGCTGCGCGCCGAGATGCCATTACCGACTATTTGGAGCTTCGCGTCGACGATTCTCCCGGGCAGGTATTTTTCGCTGGCCAGGACGATACGTTCGTTTTGTGTCTCACCCTCTCCGCGGACGCAATTCTCGCAGACTTGTGCGGCCTGTTTGACCTGCATGCCGGCCTCTCCGAACCAACTCCCTATCGCCTGCTACCTCGTGCGCTCGACCAGGCTCAGCAGGCATTTTCCCGGGCCCGCGAGAGCGTCCCGGGCGTGACCGATTTCAGTGTGGTTGCCGGTCAGGGGGTGTTGGCTTTGCTCTCACGAACGGATGCCCGCGAAGTGGGATTGGCCACTCTCGCGCCCGTGCTCGCGCACGATCAGAAACACGCTACCGAGCTACTCAGCACCCTTCGCGCCTGGTTATTGTGCAACGGACATGTTGGGGAAGCTGCCGCCCAACTCGGGGTGCATCGTCACACGGTGCGAACGCGCATTCAGCATGCGGAGCAACTCCTCAGTCGAGACCTGGGCACTTTCCCCGCGCGCGCAGACCTGTGGGCAGCGTTGCTGGCAACCAACAGCGACGCACCCTAACCGATCAGGGTTAGAGCGCCCGGGGCTTGCGTCGCACGAGAATGTGACCACGACTCGTACTCAAACGAGTCCATAACCCAGATTCCAGCAGCTGTATCGGTTCGTCATTTGCAAGGAATCCCAGACTGAATGCCGCAAAACCAGCACCGGTCGGCACGAACTCAAGCCCATCAACCTGACGCCCCCATACCTCGGAGCGCACACGATCAACGATCAGCTCTCCAGCACCCTCCGGAACAGCCGCAGCGACCTCGTCGATACCCGCGCGAGCAGCTGCTTCCAGGTGGGACGCCGTTGTTTGTCCGTGCGGTTCCCAACCGCCTTTCGGCGGAGAGATACCCGCCCAAGTCACAGTGTTGACCTCCAGAGGAACGGTCACAATGACCTGCAATGAAAGGTCACGCGCCGTGGATTCAAGTCTCTTTAATCGTTCCACCAAGGATCGCATCGGCACGACCTTGTCGAATTCGACGGGCTCAGAAAGTTCGAAGGTGCGAAGGCCCAGCACAGTCGGACTCGTATCAAGCAGACCGCGGGGATGAAAGATCGCGGTGTACACCGCGAGAACCCGCTCCGACGCGATAAGACGCACGGAACCGTCGAGAACGCGGCTGGAACGTAAAAGAAATACGGTCAGGTCGCTAAGGGACTGGGAATCGGTAAGAGAAAATGACTGGCTCATCACTGTCTAAGCTATCAAGATGCGCCACGACCGCATGCCGCGTACGCGAAATTGCCCGAGGAGACAGCATGCATAAGCCCATGGAAGGCCTTTTAGCCGTCCTCGATCTGACCGACACGGGTGCCCGCACCAATGAGGATATTTTTACCGGCCCGTCACAGTGGATGCCGCTTGGTCGCGTATTCGGCGGGCAGGTCCTCGCCCAGTCGATCGTCGCCGCGATGCGCACCGTTCCCGACGAACGGCATGTGCACTCGATGCACGGCTATTTTCTCCGCCCGGGCGATGTGAACCAACCCATCACCTTTTCAGTAGAACGAATTCACGACGGCCGTTCCTTTTCGACCCGCCGCACGCAGTGCTACCAGAACGGCGTACCGATCCTGTCAATGATCGCTTCCTTTCAGGACGTCGACGAGGGGCTGGAGCATCACCTAGAAATGCCCACAGATATTCCCGACCCGGAAAGCCTGCCGACTGCTGCGGAGTCGCTGTCACACATTGATCATTCCGTGGCCCGATACTGGGCCAGCGAGCGCCCCTTCGACATGCGGCATATTCCCTCACCGATCTACCTCAAAGTGAATGGCGAACACACGTCACGTCAGATGGTGTGGATGAAGACTTTTGCTCCGTTGCCCGATGACCCCGACGTGCACCGCGCAGCCCTGGCCTACGCCAGCGACTATTCGATCATGGAGCCGATTATGCGCCGCCACGGCGTGGCCTGGGCAACCCCGGGACTCAAGGTGGCCAGCCTCGACCACGCCATGTGGTGGCACCGCTTTGGGCGCGTGGATGAATGGCTGCTTTACGTGCAGGACTCCCCCAGCGCCCAGGGCGGTCGCGGCCTCTCGACGGGGAGCATTTTCAGTCGCGAGGGAGTTCTTTTGGCCACAGTGGTCCAAGAGGGCATGCTGCGTGTTCCCATAGTTCTGGAATAGTTTTCTTTCAACACAGCCGCAGGAAGCGTTCACCTTCAAAGGAAACCATTATGACGTCATCCGAATTTTCACGCCGAACTGTCTTCGCCCTCGGTGGCCTTGGTACCGTGGTCGCGCTCGCAGGTTGCTCTGAGCAAGCCCCAGCCGCGACGACCACAGGAGGTCAGGAAATTCTCGCAGCTCTCGCTGATATTCCTGTGGGAGGTTCGGTGTCAGCCACGCTAGCCGGTACCGCAATTCTGATCTCGCAACCCACCAAAGGTACTGTCGTGGCGTTCAACGCGGTCTGCCCCCATCAGGGGTGCCGAGTTATGCCCCAGAAAACAGATCTGGAATGTCCGTGCCATCAGTCGCGCTTCAACTCCACCACGGGAGCACTAATCGACGGACCGTCGCCACGGGGGCTCGATCCGGTTGCGGTTGAGGTCTCCGGTGAGAATGTCATACCGACGGCCTAGCGGCGAGTGAACTCGATCGGCTCGTCAAGGTACGGCGCCCAAGCCTCACGCTCGGTGTCGTTGATGCGTCGCGGACGCGCACTCGCTGCATCAACGAGAACGATCGTGGTGTTGGCTCTGGCATAGAGAAGCTCAGGCGTGGCTTCCACCGGACTACAGACCTCATAGCAAACGTCAAGGCTGGCACCACCAAGCTTACCGAGCCAGAGGCGCACATCTAGAGGCTGGCGTAGATAGGGTATTGGCGCCAGGTATTCGATCTCCTGCCGGGCGATCAGGGCCAGCGTCGAAGCCCCCGGGCGCCCATCGAGCACCGCTGTGCTCGCCCCAATCGCCCCATCGTCTTCGCTCACCCAAAACGCCAAGATGCGCGCCTCCTCGAGGAGGCGCAGCATCTCAGAATTGTTGACGTGCCCGTAGGCATCAAGGTCAGACCAGCGCAGGCGAATCGGAACGTGCAATTTCACAAAGTTCTCCGAAGCTCTAGTCGCGCGTGAGCTTGCGGTATGCCGAGCGGTGCGGCTTCGCTGCGTCAGGGCCGAGGCGCTCAATCTTGTTCTGTTCGTACGACTCAAAGTTGCCCTCAAACCAATACCAGTTGGCGGGATTATCGTCGGTGCCCTCATAGGACAGGATGTGCGTTGCCACCCGGTCTAAGAACCACCGATCGTGAGTGATCACTACAGCGCAGCCGGGAAACTCGAGCAGTGCATTCTCCAGGGAGCCTAGGGTTTCCACATCGAGGTCGTTCGTGGGCTCGTCGAGGAGCAGCAGGTTGCCGCCCTGTTTGAGGGTGAGGGCGAGGTTCAAGCGGTTACGCTCTCCGCCCGAAAGAACCCCGGCTTTTTTCTGCTGATCCGGACCCTTGAACCCGAACGTCGACACGTAGGCCCGGGATGGGATCTCGGTGCGCCCGACCTGAATGTAGTCCTGACCGTCAGAGACAACCTCCCAGAGGGTCTTTTCCGGGTCGATACCACCGCGGTCCTGGTCGACGTAGGAGATGTCGACCGTTTCACCAATCTTCAACTCACCGCCATCGAGAGGTTCCTTGCCGACGATGGTCTTGAACAGGGTGGTCTTTCCCACGCCGTTGGGACCAATGATTCCCACGATGCCGTTGCGAGGCAGGGTAAAGCTGAGGTTGTCGATAAGAACACGGTCCTCAAAGCCTTTTTTGAGTTTGGTCGCGTCAATGACCTGCGCGCCAAGGCGCGGGCCGACCGGGATCACGATCTCTTCGAAGTCGAGTTTTCGCGTGCTTTCAGCGGCGGTGACCATCTCTTCGTAGCGAGCCAGTCTGGCCTTCGACTTCACCTGCCGGCCCTTAGCGTTGGAGCGCACCCATTCGAGTTCGTCAGCGAGACGACGAGAGAGCTTGGCATCTTTTTTGCCCTGAACCAGCAGACGTTCCTGCTTCTTCTCCAGGTACGTCGAGTAGTTGCCCTCATAGGGGTAGAGGTGGCCGCGGTCAATTTCCGCGATCCACTCAGCGACGTGGTCCAGAAAATACCGATCGTGAGTGACGGCAAGGACAGCACCGGGATATTTAGCCAGATGTTGCTCCAGCCACAGCACGCTCTCGGCGTCCAGGTGGTTAGTGGGTTCGTCCAACAGCAACAGGTCCGGCTTCTGCAACAGCAGTTTGGTCAGCGCCACGCGACGCTTCTCTCCCCCCGAGAGGTTGGAGACGCCATAGTCCCCCGGCGGGGTGCGCAGGGCGTCCATGGCCTGTTCTAGTTGAGAATCCAGATCCCAGGCATCCGCGGCGTCGATGGCTTCCTGCAGCACGCCCATTTCGGCGAGAAGGGTATCGAAGTCGGCGTCGGGTTCGCCCAGCGCAAGGCTGATCTCGTTGAAGCGATCGACTTTGGCCTTGATCGGTCCAACGCCCTCCTGCACGTTCTCCAGCACGGTCTTGCTCTCGTCGAGCTGTGGCTCTTGCATGAGGATGCCGACGGTGTAGCCCGGCGAGAGCCTTGCCTCGCCGTTGCTGGGGGTATCCAGGCCAGCCATAATTTTGAGGATGGTGGATTTTCCGGCACCGTTCGGACCGACCACACCAATTTTGGCGCCCGGATAGAAGGACATGGTGACATCGTCAAGGATCAGCTTTTCGCCAATAGCCTTGCGGGCACGCACCATCGAGTAAATAAATTCGGCCACTTTTACTCCTAAATCGTGGGGGAAGTACAACTGGGGCAGTCAGGGGCGCCGGACTCTTCGCAAAGTGCAACGCCACTACATCTCTCGCCAGGTACGGGGCGACTTCTTCTCACTCGTAAGCGGGAGGTCGGCCTATAGCGGCTACCTTCGAGGATATCGGAAAGTCTGAGCGCCACTCTCGCGTTTTGGAGCAGCCTCGCCGCACTCCCGCCACACCACTGGATCGACCGCACCTGATGGCCTCGTCAACGGCAGGTCGGTGTTTTGATTACTCTGGGGCGCACATAGAGCGCATCGTTTCATCGATCGTCACGTCCCGACCACCCGTTGACCCAAATCGGAGCGCTGGGTAATTACCAGTCGATTGGCCGGGTAGTCCCGACCAGGCACAAACCGGTTGAGAGAAGGGGGGCAACCACGCTGTGAAAGCCGTCACTGGCTGGACCATTCTGGCCGATCAAACATTCATCAGCGACGTTCACCGAAAAGAGAATCGAATCGGCTACGAGGTCAGCCCGAGTGCGATCAAAGGTTACCTGCATGGCGTTTCGATCGAATCCGCCAGCGAGTAGAGCATCAATATAGGCGCGACCGTCTGCTCCAGAATTGGCCGGGGTCACGGCACCAGCGAGCAGGTTGAAGTACGCAAGGTTGTCAGCGGCAGAGCCGTTGGGTACCAGTCGGGGATCGTTGCTCGCGGAGGCCTCGGGTGATGCCGTCGACGACACCGATGACGTGGCGGCGGGGCCCTTCTGATCATTAGTACAGGCGGTAAGGCTGATGCCAAGTATCAACGCAATGCCTACAGCGCCCACGACCCGGCGCTGGTGACGAGCTTGCCCCCGCTCAATCGCGAACGTAATGCCATTCTGAAGTGCTGGTACTGCCACGCTTACGAACGTCCTCCCCCGGTCCATGAACATGAACACAGTTACGAGTCTAAACGGGCATACTCCTCCCGATCAGCATCAGTATCGATCGGCACGAATCCGTCGCCAGACCGCAGACTCGTCATGGTCAGGTCTGCGGACGCTTCGTCAACGGCGGCAGCTTCACGGGGCGGCGTCACCTCGACTGGTGGTGCACAGAATTGGTCTGCACAGAATTGGTCTGCACCGGATGAATCTGAACTGAATAAATCTGAACTGGCCCGAGCAGGCGCTTTGCTGCGAAGTGCGCTCGTGGTGTACCAGGTCAGATCGTGGCCGACGGAATCAGCGATAATCTCCACGTCAATACCGGAGCGGTCCCCTGCGGTCCATTCACGGATGATCAGGCGACCGGCAACGACAACATGTTCCCCCTTCTGGAGCGAAGCTGCCGCGTTGGTAGCCAGCTGCCGAAAGGTCGTGACGGAGTACCAGCTGCTGTCATCTTCGACCCACTCGGCTTTAGTCCGGTCGAAATGTCCCTGGCGGGCGGCCAGACGAAACGACGTCAGGGGCACACCACCCTTGGTCGCGCTCCGGCGGGGGACGGTGCCGATAATTCCGGATACCGCAATGTATTCGCTCATGGTTTTTCCCGGCACTCATTCTCGTAGCGATGCTAACCAAGCATCCGACAGGCAGTGGATGCGCACGACCCGGAAGCGACAACTCGTGCCAGTCTTCGTCGGTTCCGGGTCGCACGCTTTGAGTGTGCCGCTCCGGGGTTGGCCTGACTCCCCGCCCGAGAAAACTCGTGGAGAACCTGTGAAGGACAGGCGTGTGGAGGAGAAGACACTGCGCTGACTCATTTCTCGACTACCGGCCATCACCGCAGAATGTCGGTGGTCACCCGTACCGTGAAATCAACACTCGCGGCCCGCCGGACCGCACACCTTCGATACTGGGATACACGAACAGGGGCACGCATGGTTACTTTCACCGCACCGATCTCTCGCGCATTACTTCCCCGCATTCACGGCCGCACCTTCGTTCACGTGCGCGATGAACTCTGGCGAATCGTCGACAAATCTGGTTCGGTGATCGGCTACATCGAAGAGCATTCCGGCGTCGACGGTACCCGCTACAGCGCTAGGCGTATCGTCTTCGCGACTCGCACCCGTGAACTCGGGCTGTTTTCCCGAATCGACGACGCCGTAGATTGTTTTCGGTAGCGCGATTGTGTGCATTTCCCCGGTGACAAGTCAGAACTCTTTTCCTCCTTAGCAGCGTCGGCTCTTATTCAATGCTGACTGCACCGATTCCGGCACGCGTGTGGGGGCACGCCGGGCCTGATCCCGAGAACGGGGTGTCGCGCGGATAAAATCCAGCACATGGAATGGTGGAATAGCTTCGTAGCCTGGTTTACCGACGTCAGCACTCAGCCGATGGTGTTAACCGCGGGTCTGTTCGTTGGCGCAATCATCATTGCCAGCGTGTTGGCCGCGTTAATATCGCGCGGCGCCGTCAAGCACCTGCTAAGTCAGCGGGATCGGGAGATTAAAGTGGCAGCCATCGCTGCGCTGGTCGATGCCGCGACCGAAGCCTCGGTATGGAATTCTCTTACTCCCCAAGAACAGGTCATGAGCGACCGCGCGGTGGGACAGGCCGACATCCAGGTGCGTTTGCTCCCCATCCGTGGATCCGGTATCGCCGCAAACTGGGCTGCCCACGAACTGTATGAGCTCAAGCGCACCTCGGCCACTTTCGGTTATCAATTGGAACCCGCTCTGGTTGAGTTTCGGGACCGCTTGGTTGAGTGGCAGAACAAGCCCTCCCGAGCACGCAAGATTTTTCAGGGAGATCTTGATCGCTGGAAGTCTCAAAACACCGTGACAGAAAAAAGCTTGCTCGCTGAACAGGAAGCTTGGGTGGCGCAGCAACACCACGACCAGTACAACACGGGTGAGTCTGCTCCTGTCCCGGTGCGGGCAGAATCTTCCTCGCAGGCTAACCGGAACTCCGCGTTCGCGTCAACGCCGCCTAACGCAATGCCGCCTCGCGCAACGCCGCCTCGCGCAACGCCGCCTCAATCAACGACGTCGGACGCATCAACGGAGACCCAGCGCTTGCTTGACGACGTAGACAAACTTGAGGTGCGCAGCACCGACCCGCTTACTCGGTCGTCAAACGCTCCACACCTCTAGGCGCGGCCCTGTAGGCAAAGTCCTCCAAGTATCGCCCTGCAGGCACAGCCCTGCAGGCAAAGTCCGGTAGGTATTGCCCCACAGGTGCAACACGCCGGACAGAACGGACAGAACGGGCGGGCTCAGGGTAGACCAACTGCACCCTGGAGCTTTTCAGCGCACGGGCTACTGCCACCACGCGTCAAACGGGGAGGCCGGCACCCTGCGCTTGTGTTCGGTGCTGAGGTAGCGAGCTTCGATCGCATCAGCAATTTCCTCCTCGACCGGCTTACCTTCCAGATAGTCGTCTATGTTCTCGTATTCGAGACCCAGATTGGCCTCATCGCTCTGGCCAGGGGTGTGGTCGAGAAGATCAGCGGTGGGTTCTTTCAGGTAGAGCTGCTCTGGCGCCTCTAACTCGACCAGCAGCGCACGACCCTGACGTTTGGTCAGTCCGGTTAGTGGCGTGATGTCGACCCCCCCATCGCCATACTTGGTGAAAAACCCGGTGACCGCTTCGGCAGCGTGATCGGTACCGACGA
>Ga0307486_1002726_pt1 | contig 12060 bp, 9 predicted proteins | sample CBIW02metaG_FD_203663 | JGI IMG/M metagenome (GOLD analysis project Ga0307486, IMG submission 203663) | Sea-ice brine microbial communities from Beaufort Sea near Barrow, Alaska, United States - CBIW 0.2 | ecosystem: Environmental > Aquatic > Marine > Coastal | place: USA: Alaska | collected... | reverse complement strand
CCGGGCTGGTAGTAGCCCCAAGGAGTCGGAGTGCTGTACCGCTTGAACTGCCAAGCCGCGTTATAGAGCTGGTTGTACAAACCATAATATTCGGCGTCGCAGACGCCGCCGTTGTTGTCAGGACACCCATAACCCATCGCGCGCGCAAGCCTAGAATCGCTAGGCGCGTTGTTAGTGATGAGCCCCTGCTCTTTTTGCAAAGTGACCAGCAGCACCTTCGCGCTGATGCCACACGCCTCTTGCACCTTGTAAATGATCGACGAGGTCAACTCATTAGTCGCACCAACGTACTGCTTGCATACGGTTCGATCAGCATCACGCGAGGAAGTCGTAGTGCGCTTGATATTTAGACAGTTCGAGTTACCACAAGAGCCAACTTTGGCATTGAGAAATGCTTGGATTTCAGCTTGGCTCATATCGCCCGAGCGGTAAAAGAGCTCGTCACTGATGATGTAACCAGGATCGAAATCGCTGCCGGAGACGGCCTGCACCAAACTAGCCTGTGCCTGACTCGATTGCAGCTTCGGGGACAGGTCGGTGCTTGAGAGGCTCAGGGTTTCACTAGCTACTGACGGCGTTGCTTCTGCGATCCCCGCAACGAACAACAATGATGCCAGCGCTGCAACAGCTGCCCCGCGAAAGACCAACATAGACAGTTTTGTCCGGTTGTAGCGCATTTTAGCCCCCCAAATTTGCACGTTCGAGAACCAGACTAATTCACACACGTTCACAATGGTGACTATTGGGCACTAAAACACGCGGATCTGCGCCCCCAAAACGAGTGCAGTGCTACAACCCACTACGTACTAGACGGAGCGGGATCGTCATCGTCCGCGAGCTCGTCTGGGGCCGGCTGCTGGCTCAGCGCAAGTTGACGGGCAAGATCGGTGATCTGGGTATCCATTTGACGGAACCGGCGGTAGGTACTCATAACGAGACCCAGGAAGAACAGAACCGTGAGGTATAGGAGCAGGTCAGCGCCGCGACCGATGCCGACCAACCTCGCCATCGTTGTCCAGATCTGGGGGAAAAATACCGACGAAGCTGCCGCAATGATGAACAACATCATCAAAATGCGTCGGATTGCTTGGTGGCGTGCGCCCCCATTGCGCATCATGAAAACTGCGATGACCACAACAATCGCTACGACAAGAATCTGAAAAATAACAGTCATGGCCTCACCTAAAGATCAGTTCAACGAGAATGTTGACAGAATTAAGGAGGGATTGACCCTTACCTTTTGAGTAGTCGGTGTAGACGATGTGGGTGGGGTACTCAGCCCAACTGATCTTGAGCCCACCGATAAGGTCGACGAGTTCAGACGCGTGCGCCATCCGATTCTGCGTAATTCGAACGTTTTCTAGTACGTGCCGACTAAGAACCCGCAACCCGTTGTGGGCGTCGGTGAGCGCCATGCTTGTGGTAATTCGGGTGTACCAGGCAGCGGTCCGCAGGACGGCCCTCTTGGTGCGACCAACTTTCGTACGGTCGTCGAGAAAGCGTGAGCCAATTACGGCATCCAGATTCTCGGCGCGCAGTTTCTCGACCATGCCGACGGCGTCAGCGACCTGATGCTGACCGTCCGCATCAAAGGACACGATCTCGGTCATGGCTGGGTCGGAAAGCGCGTAGTCGAATCCAGTCTGAAGCGCGGCCCCCTGCCCGAGATTGATCGGATGCTCGATGACCACTGCGCCAGCTGCCCGCGCGTACTCCACCGAATCATCGCTAGAGCCGTCGTCGATGCACACCACGTACGGGAAAGTTCGACGAACCTCCGCAACCACGTCGCCAATGACCGTTCCCTCGTTATACATAGGGATCACGACCCAGGTTCTTCCCATGTGCTCAGTCTCCCACACCTCGGCGGGCCTACTCACGCCAGTGCCCGCACGAAACGACGAGACTCCACGAAGTGTGACACTCGCCTACTCAAGCCTGAGTGACTCAAAAAACCGTGACTTTTCTGCTTCTGCCGACATGATCGATGCCGATTCGTGGGATCGAGATTTCATTGCCGTGATGGTCGGAGCATCGAGTGAGTTGATTGCTCGCGCCAGCGCCTCGGGACTCCAGTTATCGGTAACCACGCCGACACCAACCTCCTCAATCACCTCGACCATGGGCTGAGTCGGTCCGCTGACGACAGCCAAGCGCCCCTGCACCGCTTCAAACAGTTTGTTCGGGAGAGTCAGCTCGAGATTGACCGTAGTGGGAGGAAAGAACATGACCTCTACGTCGTAAGGGTTGATGGCACCCGCGAGATCCACCATTTTTGCTGGTGGAACGATCCGGATGCGGTCTTCCTGCTCCCCGATGTACTCCTGAAGTCCCGCGATAACGGTGGGTGAGCCGGCAAGCATGAATGTGAGCACGAAACGTTCATCGACGAGTCTCATCGCGTCGACCATTTCCCGGAACCCTCGCGCCCACGCTGCTAGACCGTGGTGGATGAGCTCGATCCGTTCCGGGTTCACATCAGATGGCGAATGCTCCTCGTAATTAGGCATGTTGCGTACGAGAAGCGGCTTTTCGAATCCAAATTCCTCAACATAACGCTCGGCTGTACCCCCAGCAACAGAGCGCGATGTAACGCGAGGATGCCCGATGTGGTCACGGCCCCAGCGGTGATAGGGCTGGATTAAGAAGCGACCTCGAGTAGCGGCACTCACTTCGCGTGCGAACCACTCGTGCAAGTCCACATGAATGTGGGTGCGCGAGGTGCGATCGGTGAACGCTTTCGCGTCGGACAGCCACGGTAGAAGGTGGGTGTCGTTCAGGATGAGCAAGTCGTAGTGCCCGTCAGCAACACGACGAACAACCTCGGAAGGAAATCGCGATGATGCCAGCAACCGAAAGCGACGACGGAATGACAGCAAGGAGTGGATGAAGGCCAGGCCAGGCACAGTTCGGGTCCACGCTGCCACGGGTGACATTTCAAAATGATCGCGCACTTGGGCCGTCGGGTGCGGCCCCAGGCCGAGCGAATCGATGGTCCACCCCTCGGACTCGAGCCAGTCGATCTGCCGGCGAACTCGAGGGTCTTGTGAGACATCTGCGAGCACGACCACCAGCGCCGTTTTATTCATTGCCATTCTTCTCCAACTGTTTCGCATCCGCTTCCGCGAAAGCTTCTAGGAAGGGCACAAGCGGCGCCAATCAATTTTAGCCGAGGTGAGCGCGTCCGCACTCACCTTCTACCTCAGCCTGCACGCATGCGTTAACGCGTAGACTTCGGTGGGATTCGGCACCAACCTGGAGAAATAGATGAAGTCTGCACTTGCCCTCGTCAACGAGGTGCTCTCCATTTTACCAAAAGGCGCTCGGCGCTATCTGATCACCTACTCGGTTCTCCTTGGCGTTTTGTCGACGCTCGACGCCTTGGCGCTCGGACTCCTCGCACTAGTAATCTCGCCAATTCTCACAGGAACCACGCTGGACTTGCCCGTAATTGGAGAGGTTGGTGAGTTCGGGCTGCTGCTCATGCTCGGCCTCGTGTGCCTCATGATCATCTCGAAGGGTGTCTTCGCAATCGGACTTCTTTGGGGCGCTACGCGACGCTTCGCGAAGTACGAACTTCAGCTCGGCTCACGACTATTCGATAGCTATATTGACGCCCCTTGGGTCGAACGACTGAAGCGCAACTCCGCAGATGTTGTCCGCCTGACTGACGGAAGCGTCGGCGTAACCATCTCCGGGTTCTTGCTACCAATCTCCACTCTGTTCGGTGAAGCATTGAGCTTTATTACGGTCGTCGTTGTGCTCGCCATTGTGCAACCACTCGTCGCAGCTATCGCGCTGGCCTACCTCGGGTTAATCGGCGCGATTCTATTCTTTTGGGTCACCAAACGGTCCCGTCAAGCCGGGCGAGTCAATCTTAAATACACCCTCCGCACCGCGCGACTCATCACCGAGATGATCGGTGCGCTCAAAGAAGTAACTTTGCGCGGGAAGTCCCATGAAGTGGCGAATGTTGTTCGGTCGAATCGTGTGCACTCGACGCGCGCGCGCTCGAACATTCAATTCCTCGGTCAAGTGCCGCGCTATGTGCTGGAGTCCGGCATCATCGGCGGTTTTGTGCTCGTCGGGGTTGCTGGCTACGCCACGGGCGGGCTAACTGAGGCGATTACTGCCGTCGCACTCTTCGGTCTCGCGGGCTTCCGCATGGCGCCGTCCATTGTGAGATTTCAGTCGGTCGTCTCCCTCGTATCGGCAAACACACCCCATGCGAAGGCCGTGTTGAATGAAATCAACCGTTCTGAGAAGTCCGCACAATACCGCGTTGGGCGCGAGACACTAGAAATCCCCACTGATCGCAACGCCTTGAGCTTTGAGGACGTCAGCTTTCGCTACTCGCCCCACCTAGACAACGCCATCTCCAACGTCTCGTTCACGATTCCGTTTGGAAGTAGCGTCGCGCTTGTTGGTTCCTCGGGGGCAGGCAAGTCCACCATCGTGGATCTAATTCTGGGGCTCATCGAGCCGACCGATGGAAAGCTGTCGATCGATGAGGTGGACCTGACCAAGCTCACCGCATCCTGGCGCTCTCAAGTTGGCTACGTGCCGCAAGATGTTGCACTCTTCGACTCCACGATCGCACAAAACGTCGCCCTCACCTGGGGCAACGACTTCGATGAAGACCGCGTTCGTTCGGCCCTCGCCCAAGCGCAGCTGCTCGACATCGTGGAAAAACGGGAGAACGGGATTCACGGCACCGTCGGCGAACGCGGCCTAGCGCTCTCTGGCGGTCAGCGGCAGAGACTCGGAATCGCACGTGCCCTCTATGCCGACCCACTCGTGCTCGTGATGGACGAAGCAACAAGCGCACTAGACACCGCGACCGAGGCTGCAGTCACAGACGCCATCAAGTCGCTGCACGGATCCAAGACCGTCATCACAGTGGCCCACCGGCTGGCCACCGTTCAGCACGCCGACACAGTCTTCTTCATGTCGGACGGCAAGGTTGCAGCCCAAGGAACATTCTCTGAACTCGTCGCTCAAGTACCCGAGTTCGCGCATCAAGCTGGACTCGCGGGACTGGCCTAGTCTCGCTACTTGCGAACGGCTACTGACTACAACGTCTCGACGTTGGAGCCGCTCAAGCGGTTGCGCGTATCGAGCACGGGCACGTCAGCAGTGTTGAGTAGCTCAAGATCCAGGCTGTCGTGGTCAGTGAGCAACACCGCAACGTCCATGTCGGCGATCACTGCCGAGTCGAGTGCGACTCTGGTGACATTGGCCGGCCACCGGTGCGCCTCGACGTGCTCGTCGACGGCAAACACTTCTGCGCCTTCGTCGTGCAATAGTTCCAAGAGCCGCAACGACGGAGATTCGCGGATGTCGCCCGAGTTCTTTTTGTAAGCCATGCCCACCAACAGGATCTTAGAACCGCGCATGGCGCGACTACTGGCATTGAGAAGGTGCATGACCCGTTGCGTTACGTACTGAGGCATGTGGTCATTCACGTCGTTGGCCAGTTCAACAAACCTGAAGTTTTGACCGAGCTTGCGACGAACCTGCCAGGAAAGGTAGCTGGGATCAACTGGGAGGCAGTGACCGCCTACCCCAGGACCAGGTGTGAACTTCATGAAACCGAAGGGCTTGGTGTTCGCTGCGTCGATTGCTTCCCACACATTGACACCAAGCTGATGCGCGAAAATTGCCAGCTCGTTGACGAGAGCAATGTTGACATGACGGAAGGTGTTCTCTAAAAGCTTTGCCAATTCCGCCTCTTTTGGCGTCGGCACCGGAACTGTTGTATCGACGAGAGAGTCGTAGAACGCTTTCACATGAACTAGGGACTCCGCGTTGATGCCCGACACGATCTTGGGCGTTGTGACGAAGCCCCACTGCTGATTGCCTGGATCGATCCGTTCGGGGCTGTAACCAACGTAGAAGTCCTCGCCCGCAGTGAGCCCAGAGCCGGATTCTAAAATCGGCACTAACAACTCTTCAGTGGTGCCGGGGTAGGTGGTCGATTCAAGAATGACAGTGGCGCCGGGCTTGAGCACTGCAGCGAGGGCAGCGCCGGAGCTCTCAATGAAGCGAAGGTCGGGGACGCTTTCGCGAAGCGGTGTCGGAACGGCGATGACAGCAAAGTCGAATCCGGCCACATCCGCATAGTCAGCGGTGGGGGTATAGCTCCCCGACGCGATCGCGGCAGCGAGCTGTTCATCCGAAACATCTTCGACGAAGGACACGCCCGCGCGAAGGCCCTCAACTCTTCGCTCATCGAGATCGATTCCTATCACGCGATAGCCCTGTTCGACCGCTCGCATGGCAACCGGCAAGCCAACGTAGCCTTGACCGACTACTGCGACTGTTTTCACGACGTCTGGCATGCGTGCGCAACTCTCATTTCAATCCGCTGACTCATCTGAATCTCGTACAACACTACCGGGCACCGTCGTCGTTCAATGTTCTGCAATATTCGCAGACAGCAGCGACTCGATGATCCCCTGAGCGCGACTCTCATCGGTCTCGAAGCTCAATTCGCGAGATGCTGCATCAGCCGCCAGCTTCGACTGGATTATCTGATCTCGATCTAGGCTCAGCAGCGATTCGCGGCACTGCTCCACTTCAAAGCCAGCGCTGACAGCGCCGAGCCCGTGCCGTTCGACCAGAGACGCCATTTCGACACTTGGTCCGACAGCGATGGCTAAACGCGCTTGCACGTAGTCGAAGAATTTGTTGGGAAGAGCGAAGCGAGCGTTGGTATGAGTTGGCGGAATCCAGAACACGCCGATGTCATATTCGTTGAGGGTGTCGGGAATCGCCGCAGGCGCAACGGGCGCACGAAATGAAATCCGGCTGCAATCTGAGGCTCTCTCTTTCAACGAGTTTAGGTATTTTCCGCCGTCGCCACCCGGAACAAGATAGAGGTCGAGCGTGTAGCTATCGTCAAGCAAACGGACGACGTCGATCATCGTCTCGATGGATCTCCCGTGAACTGCAGCCCCACTATGCACCAAACGAATCGTGTTGTTGTCAACCGGTGTCGGTGCCAGATCCCGCCATGGTCCAGAGTTGCGCATAACTTGGGTCTCGACGTCAAAACGTTGACCGTAAAGTTGCGCGATCGAATCGCAAACGGTTGTCACTGCGGCACTCTGCGGCAAATATTTGCCACACAAGTGCACCATGAGAGGAGCGACAAAAAGCCGCCAGGACAGGATATGGCTTCGTTCTTCGGGCGCCCACTCGTGGAGGTCTGCCCAAACAGGAGCACCATCGGCAATCTCGTGGGCCAAGGCGAGCACCCGCGCATCGTTAGATACCACCAAGTCATACTTGCGTCCGCGGAGCGCGTCAAGTGCGAATCGAACAGCTGGTGCGCTCAGCTCAGACCGTGTCAGCATTCGCAGCGCCAATGCCGCCACTCCCACGACCGTCTGCGGCAGTGTCTTGAGCGTGGCCGGAACCTCGATGTGTTCGGTTGCACGCTCCGGCTTGGCACCGAAGCCAACGGTGGTGACATCGCCAAACTGCGACAGCACTCCGATCTGACGAAGCACGCGGGCATCCCCCATGATCGGAGTTAGCGAAATACAGAGAATTTTTGGTCTCGAAGCCATCAGCCGACACTACCCTTTCGTGATTGAGCGATTGCGTTCCCTACAGCGTCTGATGCTCGAGCAGCAACAGCGCTCAGCGAGAGCTCCTCGCGGGCAAGAGCCGCTAGACGGTCACCGTGCGCGTGCAGATAATCGCCGGTGAGCGCACTGATCATGGCGTCGGCAACCTGGGGTGCCGAATAATCGACGGCCCAGCCGATGTTGTTGTTTGTTGCGAAGTCGCGGCCAATTCCCTCGCCGGCATAGATCACGGGTACACCGCAGGCGATCGAGGCGAAAATCTTCGTCGGGAATCCAATCGTGTACGCGCCTGGCCGCACGCTGGCGAGAGTCGCTCGCGCACCTCGGATCCAGCGGGCCGCTTCCTCGGGCGGAACTCTCGATACAAAGATCACCGCTCCTTCCGGAAAACGTTTAGCCGCAGTTTCGAGTTCATCACGCTCGGCACCTTGCCCGACGAAGACAAGGCGAGCCGTTAGAATACTCTCCCGCACTCTCTGAAACGCATCCATGAATACCGTAGCGCCGTGGACTTCTGAGGCGGTGCCGGCATAAAGCAAGTACGCGGGCTCAGCATCCTGACGCGTGCCGTGCGGCGAGAAAACCGTGGTGTCAACGCCGTTGCCGATTGTCACGGGCGATAGGCCAGAGTCCAACTCGATAAGCCGCTCGGTAACCGGGGCGGAGACTGAGAGAACAGCGGCAGCTCCGCGGAGGGAGAAACTCTCCAGAGCGCGAACTACGCGCGCCACTATGCGCGGAGAATTAGTGGACTCGACAGCGTCGGCCCAGAGATCAGCGGCGTAGTAAATGTAAGGGATGCGGCGCAGGGCACACACCAACCTCACCACAAGGCCGGTCGTGGGAGGAGGCTCAACGATAATCGCATCGATATTGCGCATCAATAAGAGCCGGAAGAACAGCGGCACATCGAAACTCATGTATTGCACGTAGCCGCGCACATAGCCCAAGCGATCGCGCAGCACTCGCATGCGACGAATCTGAATTTCACCGTGGTCGGCGACTGGCTGCGCGTAACCTGCGGGCGGCGTGCTCGTCACAACGGTGACTCTTGCTCCAGCGTTGCGGAGCGCTCGAGAGAGAGCGGCAAGCCTCAATGAGGCTGCACCCGGTTCAGGCAAATAGATACGGCTTGCGACCACCACACTTCGCCCCTCAAAGGCGAGCGCAGAACCACGATCAGTACGCGGGCTCATGAACGGCGCATTCCTCCTCGGCGGGCATCGTGAACTGGCACAGACAATCCATCCTCTCTCACTTTCCCAGACATAAAGAGCACCTACACACCGGCGGTCTCAGTCGCCGACGACAGCCCAGGCCGAACGCCGGATGCGGTCAAAGTGTTTGCGCTGTTCAGGAAGCATTCGGCTCACCAAATCACTCTGCCGAAACTGTCGCTGAAACCGAGCGGACTCACCCTCAAGAATCGAGGCGTCCCGTTCGCTCAGACCAAACTCGCCAGCGAAACTGCGGTAGTACCGAATGACGCGGGCTGCCTCAATAATCGTGCGTGCCCAGGGAACAGGATTTATTCGATCGCCCAACTGGCGAAAGACCGCTTCCCAATCTTTCGCCGCGACGGCAACTCCTAGCTCGCGTTTCAGCCGCATGCGCCCAAAGAGCTGCCTGCAGGTGTTGTTGAGAAACAGGATACGAAAAGTCTCGGAAACCGCAACACGTTCAGCCTCTGAAGCAACCAGCGGAAATGCTGCCGCGGCACCGCTGACGGCCGTGTGCAGGCGATCGTAGAAGCGTGGGCTGAGTGAGCCTCTCGTGACGCTCTCGAAATCGAGATGCACCTCATAGAACTCAGATTCCGACTTGTAGAACCGTCGAGTATTTAACGCCAAAGTAAAGAACAACGCGTTGTCTTCGAAGTAGCAGAGCTCGGGATACTTAAAGTGGGACGAATCGATGAAACGTCGGCTGAACAACTTTGTGCACAAGGAGCCGAAGTGCGAAACGAGTCCCGCTCGCTCACCACTAGAAAACTCGTGCTCGCCGCCCGTGAGAAACATCGCGTTCCGCGCCCCGATTGAGAAATTGACATCGATGAAGTCAAACTTTTCCGCGCGAAGTCGTCGAAGCAGCTCAACCGCTTCGAGGTTAACGTCGTCATCCGAGTCCACAAACCACACGTACTCCCCCAGCGCAGCGCTCACGCCGCTGTTTCTCGCGCCTCCCGGTCCGCGATTGCTCTGGGAGATTACAGCGACAGGCACGCTCGCCTGTGTGGCGAATTCATGAAGTCGTTCGAGCGTGGCATCGGTGGAACCGTCGTCAACACATACCACCTGGACGTCGGTCGCCGTAATGCCGCGAAGGGTTGAGAGCAATCGTTCGCTCTTGAGCGCGGAATTGTAAAAGGGCACCACAAAGGAAAGCAAGACACTATTTTCAGTGTGTGCTTGTTTCTGAACTTGCGACATCTGCTTCTCCCCGTCACTGTCGATAGTGCCGTGCGAACCCCTGCGACAGACTAGCGCGCCCGATGATTACTCTCTTACAGCATGGGATTGTGCGCGCTGGTCACGAAATATTGTCGCTGAACGCTGACAAGATTGCGTATAAGTCTCTACTGTCAAACAGCGCTCAGCGAACCGCGAGTAGAATCTTGCAAGAATTGCCTACGTATCCCACGATCTAAAGGATCACCCCTCAGTGAAAATCGCAGTTGTTGCCCTCGGTAAGATTGGCCTTCCCCTGGCCGTTCAATTCGCCTCGAAGGGCCACGATGTTGTGGGCGTTGATATCAACGCCGAGTTCGTCGACCTCGTCAACAAGAGCATTGAACCCTTCCCCGGCGAGGCGCACCTACAAGAAAAACTGAGTGAGCTCGTTCCCGCAGGCAAGTTGCGCGCTACCACCGACTACGCAGACGCCATTCCCGGCGCAGACGCCGTCGTCCTCGTTGTGCCGCTGTTCGTTGACAACGATGCCAAGCCCGACTTCGGCTGGATGGACGTCGCCACCCGATCCCTCGGTGAACACCTCACGGCAGGCACACTCGTCTCCTACGAAACGACCCTCCCCGTCGGTACCACTCGCAACCGTTGGAAGCCGCTGCTCGAAGAAGTCTCCGGCCTCACCGAAGGCACAGACTTCCACCTCGTCTTCTCCCCCGAACGCGTACTCACCGGCCGAGTATTCGAAGACCTCCGCAAGTACCCCAAACTCATCGGCGGACTCTCCAATGAGGGCGCAAAGCAAGCGACAGACTTTTACAATGCTGTGCTCGACTTCGATGAGCGCCCCGACCTTGCTCGTGAAAACGGTGTCTGGGATCTGGGCTCGGCTGAAGCATCCGAACTAGCCAAGCTCGCAGAAACCACGTACCGCGACGTCAACATCGGACTCGCCAACCAGTTCGCTCGCTTTGCCGGCCAAAACCGTATCGACATTTACGCGGTGATTCAGGCCACGAACTCGCAACCCTTCAGCCACATTCACCAGCCTGGCATTGCCGTCGGTGGACACTGCATCCCGGTCTACCCGCGTCTCTACCTCTGGAACGACCCCGATGCCACGATCGTGCGGGCCGCCCGTGAAGCTAACGCTGGAATGCCCGAATACACCATCGGCCTCCTTGAAGGGGCACACGGCGACGTCAGCGGCTCCCGTGTTGTTGTTCTCGGCGCTGCGTACCGTGGCGAGGTCAAAGAGACCGCGTTCTCCGGAGTCTTCGCCGCGGTGGATGCCCTCACCTCCCGCGGGGCAACCGTGCTCGTGCACGACCCGTTGTACACGGATGAAGAGCTAACCAAACTTGGGTTTACCCCGTACCACTACGGTGACGCGGTCGACGCGGCAGTAGTCCAAGCCGACCACAAGGAATACCGAACTCTAAGGGCAGAGCAACTGCCCGGCATCCGTACCTTCGTTGATGGACGCCGAGTCAGCAGCGCCGAGCAGTGGCCTGGAGTGACCTACCGCGTTATCGGGAAGCCGACTCCGTAACGATTTCCTCGGAGCACGTGACAGAAGGCGTCGCAGAGTTCGTCAAGAACATCTCGCGCGCCAGCACCGTCGCAAGTGCGGCGAAAGCAATGGTGCCTATCGCCCACACAACCATGGGTGCAGGCGCACCTGACCAAAACCATTCCGCACCAGCGTTCAGGTTCCAGCCTGGGGCGTCGATACCCGTGACGTAGCGCCGAATATTCATGTGCAGCGCCACGAGGTTCGCAACGCTGAGGACAATCACGACCGCGATCGTCTGCACCCTGCTCAGCGCAAAAGCCTTGCGGCCCACCTGAACGACTAATAAGCCGCCAAAGAGCACAATGAGCGGGAGAATATAGCGCGGCTGAACTTCTTCGCCGACCGTGTCCCCACCTCGGGTAAGCACATAGATGGGAAGCAGCGTAAGTACGAGCCCCACAGCAGCAACCACGAAAACTTTTCGCCCGTTGAGGATCGAGAGGCCAACAAACCCAACGCCGATGAATGCTGCGACGCCCAAAAA
>Ga0307486_1002725_pt1 | contig 12061 bp, 10 predicted proteins | sample CBIW02metaG_FD_203663 | JGI IMG/M metagenome (GOLD analysis project Ga0307486, IMG submission 203663) | Sea-ice brine microbial communities from Beaufort Sea near Barrow, Alaska, United States - CBIW 0.2 | ecosystem: Environmental > Aquatic > Marine > Coastal | place: USA: Alaska | collected... | reverse complement strand
ACCTTTCAACCTTGGTCAGCATTAGGGTTTGCAGCACTGTTAGTTGTGGTGTGGGATAGTCGCTCGGTATTGAGTCTGGGCTTTTGGTTATCGTTCATAGCGGTGGCTTTGATTTTCGCCACAATGCCGTATCTACGTAACCGTCCAAAATGGCAACAGTTATTGTGGCTTCAAGGTGTGCTAACGTTGGGATTGGCGCCATTTTTGATTTGGGCGTTCCATAGTTTGCCGCTCTATAGTTTTATCGCCAATTTAGTGGCCGTACCTTTTGTCAGCTTCATTGGCTTGCCGTTGCTATTTTTGAGTTCGCTTATAGGCATGATGTCCATTGAATTGGGGCAGTTTATGATTGCGTGGCTCGATGAACTATGGGGCCTATTTTGGCAGTATCTACAGTGGTTAGGAAGCTTGCCACAAAGTACCGTTGGATTTACAGGCACTTCTTTGGTTTGGTTACTCTCAATGTATACCTTTATCTTTGCCTTACTCATTTTTAAGTCCAGAAGACACAAGACAATCGCTTTTTTTGGGCTTTTACTGACAATAATGAGTTTAGGTTTGGCTGTCAATCATCGCCCACAATCTGACCAGGCCTGGTTGACCGTATTAGATGTCGGTCAGGGACAGGCCGTTGTGGTCGAAACGAAAAACCATGTTTTAGTTTATGATACGGGTCCAAAAATAGGATCAAGGATGGATGGCGCAAAGTTGGCAGTTCTCCCTTATTTGAAATCTCAGGGTTGGGATAGAATTGATACTTTGGTGGTTAGCCACAGTGATTCCGATCATGCAGGGGGCACTTTAAGTCTTATACAAAACATGCCTGTAAAGGAAGCTCTCAGTGGTCAGCCCGAGATTATGAATCAACGCTTACAAGGCCAACTTTACAAGCGGTATGACAAGGAGGCGAAAAACAGCCCACTTTTTTCACTGTGTCAATCAGGGCAGTCTTGGCAGGTCGATGGGGTTTTGTTTGAGATCCTCTCACCAGACGTGGCTGAAATAGGGAATATACTAACCTCTGATAATGATTTGTCCTGTGTCTTAAAAATCACCGCCGGTCAGCAATCGGTTTTAATGACGGGTGATTTAAGTCAAAAAGGCGAAGCTCTGTTAATCAAGCAGTTTGCCAAAAATCCACAAAAAATAAGGAGTGATTTGTTGATTGCAGGCCATCATGGTAGCAAATCATCCACTAGCCAGGCCTGGCTAAATCAGGTTGCACCAAATAAAGTTGTATTTTCTGCAGGCTATTTAAATCGTTATCACTTTCCCAATAAAGCGGTGTTAAAACGTATTGAAGATAAGAGCGAGTCTAGGCCGATTCATTGGTGGAACACGGCTTGTTCTGGTGCACTGCAATTTGAGGTAACGAAATCCGCTATTAATTTGCGGGAAGAAGCACGCAAAAGTCAGCGTAAATGGTATCATCATGCCTGTTTACACTCTCAGCAAGGACATCTATTTCAATGAGTTGGCCCACCTTTTGGACACAGAATACCTGGCAGACTAAATTACTTTCACCTCTGGCTAAATTAGTCTGTTGGGAAGCGTCTCGGCGCCTGCAAAGATTTCAGCAACAACCACCGCTGCGCCAAACTCAAGCGAGGGTGATTGTGGTCGGCAATATCGTCGTCGGCGGCAGTGGTAAAACGCCGTTTATTATCTGGCTAACGTTGCAACTGCAAGCCCAGGGGTTAAAGGTCGGCATTATCAGTCGGGGGTATGGCGGTTGTTCTAAAAGCTGGCCACTGTTGGTGACCCCAGAGAGTGATCCTCGATTAGTGGGGGATGAGCCTGTTTTATTGGCTAAGCAACTGGGTTGCCTTATCGCGGTTTCCCCTAAACGGCCGCAAGCCATTGAACTGCTCAATCAGCAAGTGATATTAGATAGCCAAGCTAAGTTAGATGTCATTATCAGTGATGATGGTTTACAGCATTTTGCAATGGCGCGTGATATTGAAGTGGTTCTGATTGATGCACAGCGCCAGTTTGGTAATCAACGTTGTCTGCCAGCTGGCCCCTTAAGAGAGCCGATGAACCGTCTTAATCAAGTTGACTTCTGTATTTGGAATGGCTTAAAGGCCGATGAAGAGTATCCATTGATCTCGGTTAAGCCTGTTATGCAAGCCTCTCAGTTTAAAATGTACTTATCTCCGCTCTGCTTTAGACAAGTTATGAATGCCAGTGAAATCCGTTCGCTAGAAAGTTTTGCGAAGCAACCGGCTTATGCCATTGCGGGGATTGGTAACCCTCAACGGTTTTTTGAAACCTTGCAAACATTGGATATTTCAATCACGTCACAGCCCTTTGCTGACCATTACGCTTATCGTTTGACCGATTTTGAAAGTTTTGATGATGAAAAACCCTTACTTATGACAGCAAAAGATGCGGTAAAATGTAGTGAAATTGCTCAAACCCATCAAAAAACGAACTGGTGGTATTTAGACGTTACCCCCATCTGTGATGCGGGAGATAACCAGCTGTTAACACAGCTATTGCAGCAATTAAAGCCAGAACTTGATGGCACCCAACTCATAAACTCGACCAGCCTAAATAAAGAGAATTAAATGGATCCTAAATTATTAGAAATTCTAGTTTGCCCAGTGAGTAAAACGAAATTAATTTACGACAAAAATAGCCAAGAACTCATCTCTACGGCCGCTAATTTAGCGTATCCGGTAAGAGATGGGATTCCTATTTTGTTAGAAGATGAAGCACGCGTTTTATCCGCAGAAGACACTGAAGCTTACCGTAAGCAGAAGTAAATTAACGTCAAACAATGTAAACGTTCGCAAGAGAATACAGCCCATTATGTCATTTACCGTCATTATCCCAGCCCGTTTTGAATCCAGTCGTTTGCTAGGCAAACCATTGAAGGATATTCATGGCAAACCTATGATTCAGTGGACTTGGTTACAAGCCAAAAAATCCGGCGCAGAGCGTATTATCATTGCCACCGAATCTGCGGAGGTTAAAGCCATCTGTGAAGCCTTTGGTGCTGAGGTTTGCTTAACCGCAGAACATCACCAATCTGGTACGGAACGGATTGCAGAAGTCATTGAGCTGTCAGGATTGCCGGACGATGAGATTATTGTCAATGTGCAAGGTGATGAACCCATGTTGCCACCGGACTTGATTCACCAAGTTGCGCAAGGCTTAGAAGCACATCCACATATTCAAATGGCGACCCTGTGTGAACCGATTGATGACGTTGAAACGGTATTTGATCCGCATGCCGTTAAAGTCAGTAGAGATGCCAAGAATTGTGCGATTAATTTCAGTCGTGCGCCGCTCCCTTGGTCGAGGGATACCTTCTTGAAAAACAGTCAAACCCTCCCTGAAAACTGGGCGTATAAACGCCATATTGGTTTATACGCTTATCGTGCCGGTTTTGTAAAACAGTATGTGGCCTGGCCAGCGTGCGATTTAGAGTATGTCGAAAAACTCGAGCAATTACGGGTGTTGTGGCATGGCGAAAAAATCCTGGTATTGGATGCCTTGTGCCATGCGGGGGTAGGGGTTGATACTCCAGAAGATTTGACTCGAGTTCGTCAGCTCTTGTTGGCCAGTTTAGGTCAGATATAGATGTTAAAGTTCTTAACGTTATTGGCTGTCATCTATTTGCTTTACTACATTGTTAAGCAGAAAATCCGTAATCGTAAGTTGGCGCAACAGGGCATTGTTGTTGAGCAGAAAGGTCTGCGGCCGATTACGCTGATGTCGATAGTGATGGTCGTTATGTACGGTGGTTACATGATTTATTTTTTCTTAAGCGGTTCATCCATTCCGTAAGCAGGTTCATATCTGCGATAAGAACGCTCGAGTACTCTTCGTACACTCCCTTGTTTTGTCTTGAATAGGCAAACTTAAGAACTTCAAAACTCACTTAATCTACAATTCCAAACCCCGTTAATTCTGCTTCATAAATAATTTTTAAGTGTTCTTAAAGTCTATTTAAGTACTTGCGTTTGATAGTGCTTTCTGGCCATTTCTATCTTTTGACATAAGTCTGGTAAGGCATTGATTAACCTGGCGGTTGGGCGTTGGTAAAGGTTGTTGTCGAGTAGGTAGATCTGTTGGTGTTTCACCGCTTGCAAACTGGAGTACTTTTGCCATTGTTTTAACCAAGCCTTCTGAAAGGCTTGTTGACCACCCAGCAAAAAAACTTGAGCGTTACGTTGTAAAACACTTTCTAAACTGACTTCGGCTGTTAGAGGTTTTAGGTCGGCATATACATTCGTTGCACCACAGATGTTTACAGCCTGACTGATAAACTGGGAGCCATTCATGGAGATAATCGGTTGATTCCAAATTTGATAAAAGCTGGTGATGGGACGTGCATGTTGATAGTGTTGACGGATCTCACTCAACTTTTTTCGTAACGTATCTGCAATGGCCATTGCATGACGTTGTGTACCTGCTAATTGACCTAAGCGTTCAATCTCATTGGGAATGTCATCAAGTGTTGTGACATCACTTTGCAAAACCTTAAAGCCGAGTTCTTTTAGGCGTTGAATGTCTTGTAAGCGGTTGCCTGATTGCCAGCCGAGTATTAAATCGGGATTGAGTTGAATGATTTCTTCTAAATTAATGGCATTGTAACTACCGATAATGGGCAGGTTTAAGGCGGCTTTGGGGAAATCTGAATAAGACACTACGCCGACAATTTTATGCCCTGCACCTGCTGAATAAAGCATCTCCGTAATATGAGGTGCTAACGAGATAATACGTTGCGCAGAAGCCGCCGAAGCGGTATTTACCGCGTTAGTTTCACTGGATATAATAGCGTTATAAGCAAGCGGTTGTGGATTTGACCAGGCCTGGTGAAAGGCCAAAAAGCAAAAGAGCAAACTCGACTGAATGCTGAACAGATAAACCTGCTTTGTTTGAAAGCATTTAAACATGATGGGATCCAATAAAAGCAAAGATGTTGCCTATGATTATGCTAAAAATAAGCAGACCATAAAGCAGATTGTCGATTCGTGTACGATTTGATAAACAGTCTATAACATGGGCTTTCTGAATGACTTTTGAGGAGGTCTCATCACCAAAGAAAGCTTTTCGTTTGAGTTTGCCAAAGTAGATGGTATCGCCTCCCAATTGACAGTTTATATTGAGTGCCATCGCGGTAATCGGGTGGCCTGCATTCGGGCTGTCGTGGCGTTTACCTTGTTTATAAAAGCCCCATAACGGCCACTTAACATTCACCAACATAATCAATAGGGCGGTCATACGGGCGGGTACCCAGTTAACCAGATCGTCCAATTTTGCAGATACTTTTCCATAATGTTCATAACGTTCGGTTCGATAACCGACCATTGAATCTAAGGTGTTAATCGCTTTGTAAACTAGAATTCCTGGCAGACCGAACAATTGTAGATAAAACAATGGGGCTATGACACCATCACTGAGATTTTCGGCATAGGTTTCTATGCCCGCTTTATAACAGTCGCTTTGACTAAGGTTTTCGGTGTCACGACTGACCAACATTTGCAGTGCTTGTTGAGGCCGATCTGTATGCAATAAATTCAACACACTGTCGTGTAACATTCGATGCGCTAATAAGGTGGACGCCAACACGGCTGTAATAATCAGTGTGACCAGACCGGGTAGATTGCCTAATGACCACTGTAAAAACCACTGGATCGCTAACCCAATGAGTCCGGCGCTCCCAACAATAAAGAGCGTGAGTAAAGCTCCTCGCAGAATAGAGGGCTGATAGAGATGCTTTTCAAAAGCGTTAATGGCATCACCAATCAGGATGACTGGGTGACGTATGTAAGCAAACTCACCGACTAAGCGGTCAATCAATAGTGCCATAAGCGCAATCAATACAATATCCGCCCCTGAAAATAGCATTATTTAGACTCACTTAATAATGGTTCAGTCGTCATTAACCATCGATTTTGATGCAGGGCTTGAACAAGTTGATGGTTGTTTTCTGTAGACTGAATGGCGATGCGGCAGGTGTACTGACCCAGGCCAAAATTTTCACAATCACGAATTAAAATATTGGTGCTCGCTAAGCATTCGACTAATCTATAGGCTTTAATGCGGGTTCTTACCAAGACAAAATTAGTCATTGAATCTTCGACAGATTCAATCAGGTCACAAGTGCTCAGAGCGGTGATAAATCGCGGTCGTTCAGTTTGCAGAAAGTCACGCGTGTTCCCCTCGTGTCGTGGGTCGGTCAGTGCCTGCAAAACAAATTGTTCATCCAATACGGAAAGTGGCCAACTTGGCCAAGTCATTTTATCTAAGGCATGAGCAGCGGTAAACAGAGCACCAATACGAATGCCCGGACAGGCATAATATTTTGTTAATGATTGCAAAATAACCATCTTAGGATGGTGCTTTAATTGGCGACGAACACTGTAATGTTCAGCAAAACCAATAAACGGCAGAAAGGATTCATCCACTAAAACCCAACAATTTTTATGGCGTAATAGCTCCAGTAGCGGCTCTAAGGCTTCTGGTGACTGATAGTGCCCCTGCGGCGTATTTGGGTTGACTAACACCGCAACGCTGTTCTCAGTCAGGCCATGAATCTGCTGCAACAGGCTTTCAGAAAGTCCCTCTTCGAAACCATGTATGACCTCAATGGTGTTGTCAGAATAGCGTTTAGCGGCACGTCGATACTCGCTGTAAATCGGCGTAAAGAGCAGGGTGGTATCCGGTTTGAGTTCATTGAATAAGCTGATGATGGCACTTGAAATACCGTTCGTTAACGTAATCTGCTCAAGCGGCAGTTGAAAACGATGACCAATAGCCTCTTTAAGCACCTGTTGTTGTGAATCGGGGTAGTGTTGCACTGCAATTTGAGCGTGTCGGATAATGGCTTGCCAATCCACATCTGGCTGAATCGGATTAATGCTGGCGGAAAAGTCCAAAATATGGGCCAATGCATCTGCAATCGGTGTATTTTGCTCTCTAGCAAATTGATAGATCTGGCCACCGTGCGAAAAATCAGACATCTTTTGAAAAATCCAAATAATGATAGCCGTAGTCACCCGTGGTACATAATTTAGCATTGCATAAATCAAGTTCAATCGGCTGAGAAAACAGTGGGCCATCTGTGACCACTGTATGAAATTCACCGCCTTCGGCACACACATCAATTCCTAATGACTCCAATTGCGTCATCGTTTCTAAGTTTAAAGATTTGCCTAAAAAATCACTCGGCACTTTATCTGGCAAAATGGCGATAATCGTCGCTTTAAAGCCAGCCTCAATGAACTGTTCAACCAGCCCTTTATGGTTTTGGAGCCACAAAGGAAACAGTACCGTGATCGCTGTCTCTTGGCCTTGTTGCATTTGCCAATCTCGATGCGCTTGTAAATCAATATCGCCTAACACCAGATAATCAATGCCTTGCTGTTTACAGTCCTGCAAGGCCGACTGGTAGCGAGTTTGATAGGCTGATTTTGTGGTTGCCTGAGTCACGCAGTGTAGGCCTAATGCGTGCGCTTGTTGTTCAATAAAGGATTTAGGCAAATGATGCGCACGCGACAGGGTTCCAGTTTCATTCATCATCGTCAGCAAACCTTGTGGCGTATGGCCTTGCTGAACCATTATATAGAGTGCCAGGCAAGCGTCTTTACCGCCACTCCATGAGCAGTAGAAATCGACTGGTTGTGTCAGTGTGTGCATAAAGATTCCCTAAAAACCATCTGGGGGTTAAATAATTATAAATCGAAGCCTTTCTGAGCTTTGATGCCACTTTGATACGCGTGTTTTTCATCCTTTATTTCGGAGACGGTATCGGCTAAATCACGCAGTTCGGCAATGGCCGATCGGCCGGTGACGACGACGTGCTGCATCTCTGGGCGCTCACTAAGGGTGTTGAGAACCACATCTTTATCTAGATAGTCGTAGCTAAGCAGATAAGTTAGTTCGTCCAAAATCACTAAATCAAAACTTGGGTCGGTAAGCATTTTAGTGGCAATATCCCAGCCTTTTTTAGACGTCGTGATATCCGCTTCTCGGTTTTGTGTGTCCCAGGTAAAGCCATCACCTAATACATGCCATTCGCAGTTGGGTTGTGCGTTAAAAAAGGCTTCTTCACCCGTATCGGTACGGCTTTTAATAAATTGGCAAACCCCCACTTTTTGGCCATGACCTAAGGCGCGCGCCACCATGCCAAATGCAGAGGTTGACTTGCCTTTACCATTACCGGTAATGACCAACAGCAAGCCTTTTTGGTTGTCGGCTCGTGCAATCGCCGCATCAATTTGGACTTTTTTGCGTTCCATGCGCACTTTGTGATAATGGTTTTTTCGTTGCTCATCAGACATCTGTTGAATCATTTTCTTGGTTATCGTTTGCGTCATGGTATGAGTCCTTTTAAGCGTCAGTATAGATTTGTGTGCAATTTGTCCTGATCGAGTAGGACAATTCACGACAGTGAACGTGTATTATAAAGATTTGGTGTTTCATAAATTTTTGTTAATTTCAGGGGTATGATTTTCGGATGTATCGCCCTGGCGCCATTGATTAAAAAATATGACCTGTTCTTTGGGCAAGGGATGACGCCAATTTTCTTGTTCCAACATCGGTTTTTTATAAAATTCCGCGACATGACCAATGCATAGAATGGCAATGGGTTTACCACCATCATACCCGCTTGGAATCTTTAGGCAATCTGCGACCTCTTGTGGATCAAAAAGGGAGACCCAGCCGACCCCAATCCCTTCGGAACGCGCGGCCAGAGACAAGTTTTGAATGGCACAGCCAACAGAGGCGATGTCCATTTCAGGCAGTGTTCGGCGACCAAAGATATGCTGATCTCTTCGGTCAGTGAGTGAGACCACTAAGAGTTCTGCACACTCCAACATCCCTTCAACCTTAAGTGTCATAAACTCGTCTTCACGCTCGTTTAAGGCTTTGGCGGTTAATAGGCGTTCCTTCTCGACGATTGTATGCAACGTTTGTTTAAGCGCAGGTTCGGTAATGCGGATAAAACGCCACGGCTGCATCAGCCCAACACTCGGTGCATGGTGCGCTGCTGACAAGAGTCGATCAAACACCAACGGATCAATTGGCGCATCGATAAAGTGGCGCATATCTCGTCGTTGTTCAATCGTTTGATAAACCGCTTCGATTTGATGTGGTAAGAATGCATGATGAGAAGGTTTAATTGTGGCGCATTCTAATGGTAAGGCGGAGACTTCAGAGGCCTGCAGTATCTCAAAGAGTGAGTCCATATCAAGATGTGATTCAAACGTATCGGCTAAACGCTCAAGCTGAATTTCTCTTATCTGATCGATATCAATGAGGGTTTTAGAACACAGTCCCGACCAGTTTAACAGAGCTTGTAATGCAGGTGCCTGGTCAAACAGACCGTGTAAATAACTGACAAGCAGCTGATTGTCACCGGATATGGCTCCATCGGTTTGCCCGTTATCCAGGTGAATAGCCGCCTGAGTAGGAAAACCTGTCGTTTCACCGGCGTGGATTTCATAACCGCCAACCGTTATGACCATTTGTTTATCTATGCCATTAATGGCTAACTGCCCGCTCACGTTAGTGAGTGTTTTATGCGGTTTTAGAGTGGTTTCATAATCAAACAGACCCAGGCCTGCTTGTTTGGTGACTTGACCTTCGATACCGTCAGGATCATGAATCCATTGCCCCAACATTTGCAGTCCACCACAAATGCCAATGACTTTACCCCCATAACGCAGATGTTTTTGTATGGCTTGTGGCCAACCTTGGCTTTTTAACCACTGCAAATCGCTAATGACATTTTTACTGCCGGGTAAAATAATCAGGTCGGCATCGGGAATAAAAGAAGGGGTATCTTGCTGATACTGGATGTATTGAACATCAACCTCAGGATGCAATCTCAATGGTTCAAAATCAGTGTGGTTACTCATATGTGGCAGCAGTGGAATAATGACCTTGAACTTCGGTCGAAGGTCGGTTTGTGATTCCGCCTTCTCAGATTGAGACAGCGCATCTTCAGCATCCAGATGCAGTCCATGGAGATAGGGTAAAACGCCTAATACCGGTTTGCCAGTTTTCGATTCTAACCAAGATAGTCCATCTTTCAACAGTTTAATGTCACCACGAAAACGATTGATGACAAAGCCTTTAATGCGGGCTTGTTCAGATTCTGTTAGGCAGGCCAGTGTGCCGATAATGTGAGCAAATACGCCGCCTTTGTCAATATCGGCAATGAGAATGACCGGGCAATCCACTTGCTCGGCAAAGCCCATATTGGCGATATCATTTTCTCTTAAATTGACTTCGGCTGGGCTACCAGCACCTTCCACCAAAATGGTGTGAAACTGCTGAGAGAGAATATCGAAAGATTCCAGTACCGCCTGATTGGCGAGCGGTTTGTAATGATGATAGTCCATCGCGTTTAAATTGCCCACGCTATGGCCTTGTAGAATAACTTGTGCGCCGGTATCACTATTGGGTTTAAGTAAGACTGGATTCATATGCACAGAAAGGGGCACTTTGGCGGCCATGGCTTGCAGGGCTTGTGCTCGTCCAATTTCGCCGCCATCGGCCGTTACGGCACTGTTGAGTGCCATGTTTTGTGGTTTGAACGGCGCTACCGAAAGGCCGCGCCGATAAAATAGGCGACACAATCCTGCTACTAAAGTACTCTTGCCTGCATCTGAGGTGCAGCCTTGAATCATTAGGCACTGAGCAAGTGATTTATTCATCGGTTAGAGTTGGCCACGAAGACCGATAAAAAACTGTCGTCCACCATTAGAATAGACATAGTTTGCAGTGGAGCCCGTTGCATTCGCAACATTATCGGTATATTGATCATCCATTAAATTAGTCACTTTCGCATAGAATGTAAGGGTTTTACTCATCTCGTAATCGGCTTTTAGATCCGTTACAAAATACTCACCAAGTTGCACGCCTGCATTATGATCAGCAGAATATTGTCTGCCAATATAACGCGTTTCTAAACCAAGGTGAGTTTTAGATAAACCATAGTAATCAACGTTAAGATTCGCAGTATGTTCTGGTCTATATTTTAAGGACTCACCATTTTCATTTCTGGCTGATAGCCATGTAAAATTTAAACCTAGATCTGTCTGAATCGTCTTAATAGATCGTTTATAACTGGCTTCTATACCATCCGTAAGAACTTCTTGTGCTGCATTCTCATAGTAATAAGGTGTAGGATAAGGCTGAGGAACGTATTCAATTAAGTCTTTCGTTTTATTATAAAAATAGGTTAATTCAAGTCCATATGCACCCAGGGTCATATCGTAGCTTTGCGTTTTTTCAGGAACGAGTGCGACAGGATTTGGACGCGCCAGTTGCGATAGTAAAGGTGCATTGTATGCAGTGCCGTAATTGGCACTGGCAAATACATCTGAATTGAGATAGTGTTTAACGCCTATTTTTCCGGTAACGACATTATCAAACTTATCAAAGTCGTCATAACGTAACGATTCAGTGACGATTAAATTATGGGTAATATTATTTGTATTGCTAATGGCAAACCCGTGGTTCGTGTAATTGTTGGATGAGCTGTCAAACACTTTGCGATTGGTTAACACACTAATATTATCGGTACCTCGATAGTCATAACCTAACTGAGCACCTATCTCTCTTACGTTTCCATTATATAGGCTGGAGTAGCTTGGATATTCACGTTCTACCAGGTTATCTCTGATAAAGACTCTTGTCTTTATGGGACCCTTAGAATAACGGTATTGAAGGCTTTTAATTATATTAGTATATTGATTGGTTGCTTTGTTATCATCAGGTGCAGGCAAATAAAGTGGGGAACCTGTTGTGCCATCGAATTCGTTGTCTGCGGATGAGGTTTTAATGAACGTTTCAATTCTGTGGTGTTTGGCAAGATTTATTCCAAACTTTAAAGAGATATCTGTTTGTTTAAAACCGTCATCTTCAAAGTTTGTATGCGAGATATTGGCGGCTCTAACCGCTGAAAAACCATCGGTATTTAATGTTGAAAAGTGAACAACAAAGTCACCTTGTTTATTGCTATCTCCTAATGTTGTCGAAATTTTACGCGTATTATTAGAGCCTATTTGGAGGTTAACAGAGGCTTGGTGTCCGC
>Ga0307486_1002724_pt1 | contig 12065 bp, 7 predicted proteins | sample CBIW02metaG_FD_203663 | JGI IMG/M metagenome (GOLD analysis project Ga0307486, IMG submission 203663) | Sea-ice brine microbial communities from Beaufort Sea near Barrow, Alaska, United States - CBIW 0.2 | ecosystem: Environmental > Aquatic > Marine > Coastal | place: USA: Alaska | collected... | reverse complement strand
GGAGAATCATTAAGAAAAGGAGCTTTAAAGAACGAATAACATTAATTTTTTATATAATTGCAGTATCTTTCAAAGTGGCACTGTTTGACCGAAACAGGTGGCACCATCACTCCGAAATAGCCATTACGATTTAATTTCCTCAAATTTACTACTTACATTAATTGCAGACTCTTTTAAAGTGGCATCATTTGAACCGTAATATTCACGCCAAAACTGGAATTAATGTATCATTATTCAATACACATTTATATCGTTAAAAGATAATTTAATGTATATTTGAACCTCACGGTCAAAATGTAAAGTGATAGAACCAATGAATAGAATAAAGAACGTTTTAAAAGAACAAGGAAGGACGCAAACTTGGCTCGCTGAGAAAATCGGAAAAAGCTATGTAGTAGTTACAAATTATTGTAATAATAATTCGCAACCCAGTATTCAAGTATTGACGGAGATTTCTCAAATTTTGGACGTTGACGTAAGAGAACTATTGGTATCAACAAAAGACGATTAGTAAAATGGAAAAAGAGTTTGAAATTTTTAAAAACGGTAGCACTTGGCTTAGAGCTGACTTTCATTTACACACAAAGGCGGACAAAGAATTTATTTATCGTGGAGAAGAGAATTCATTTGTATCTGACTATGTTAATCAGCTGTGTAAAGAAAAAATTGGTGTTGCGGCAATAACAAATCATAACAAATTTGATTTCAATGAATATAAAGCACTTGCCAAAAAGTCAAGAAAGCAAGAGATATATTTATTGCCAGGAGTTGAGTTGTCAGTAAATGACGGAGCGAATGGAATTCATTGTCTTATTGTTTTTAACCCATTGGAATGGCTAGAAAATGGCAGTGATTATATCAATCATTTTATTACACAAACATTTGCAGGAAAACAAAATTTTGAAAATGAAAATGGTCGTTCAAATGACAACTTAATTGAAACCATAAAAAAGCTCGATGCTTTCGAGAAAGACTATTTCATAATAATGGCTCATATTGAGTCAGGAAGCGGATTTTATAAAGAACTAAATGGAGGACGAATAGCAGAATTGGGTAAGCAACCAATATTTTGTAAAGCAGTCCTTGGGTTTCAAAAAGTAAGGACAAGAGATATAATTGATAAGCTCAATCTTTGGCTTGATAATGACTTACCTGCTTTCGTGGAAGGTTCGGATGCTAAAAGTATCGAAGAAATTGGAACAGGTAACTCAGTAAATAACGTTACGCAGAAAACCTATTTGAAAATTGGAGCTTTTAATTTTGAAGCAATAAAATATGCCTTATTAGACCAGAAATATAGACAAGCAACAGAAACCACGGAGCCTCTTAATGGATATATTAAATCAATAAGTTTTAAAGGAGGGAAATTGGATAGCTCAACACTTCATCTAAATCATTCTATGAATAATTTGATTGGTATAAGAGGAAGTGGTAAATCTTCAATTTTAGAAGCTATTAGATATTCATTAGATATTGATTTAAGTAGACATCAAAATGTTGATTTTGAATATAAAACGAATCTTGTAAACACTTTATTAGGAAGCGGTGGGAAAATTACTTCGGTATTGGTAGATGACCAAGGAAAAGAATACATAGCTGAAAAAATTCTTGGCGATAGAACCAACATATATAAAGATGGAGAGCTTCAACTTGGACTAAAACCAAATGCAATTGTAAAAACACCAATATACTTTGGTCAAAAAGACCTTTCTCAAATAGGAGATTCTTTATCAACTGAATATTTAATTAGCAAGTTGATTGGCGACCGTTTACTGAACAAAAAGCGAGAAGTTGAAGAAAAAAATCAGGATGTTTTAAGGATTATCAATGACCTAAAAAAAATTGATTCAAAAGTTGCTAGAAAAGCAGATATTGAAGCTAAACAAGCTGAGTTAAAAATTAAAATCCAAGTTTTTAAAGATAATCAAATTGATAAGAAACTTGAAAAACAAATTAGTTTTGAGAAAGATGCAAACTTTATTAAAAGAATTGATGATTTTGAAGTTAAGATTATTGATGCCTTAGATGAATTTATCAAAGAAAATGACTCCTTCGATTCTTACAAAAAATATGTATCAAAAGAGAATACTACTGATGTAGAAAAAATTGTTCAATCTTTAATTGAATTTGAAAAGATATTTGATGGTTTAAATGAAGTTTTAGGTAAACTTATTGATAAACGTCTGGAGTTTGGTGAATATGACAAAGAATTCCGATTAAAATATAATGAACTTAAAGAAGAGTTTTCTAAAATCAAACGCGATATAAATCTGCCAAATATTCAGGCTGATGACTATGTTAAATATACAAAGGAACTTGATTTATCAAAGGCACAATTATCTGAGTTAGAAAAACTTTCAAAAAAGAAAAAAGAATTAGAAGCTCAGTTAAAACAAACGCTAATTTCCTTACAAAAGCTGTGGCACAACGAATTTGAAATTGTCCAAGAAGAAATAAAAAAAGTTAATGATGACCAAGATTCAATCAAAATCGCTGTTGAGTTTAAAGGCAACAAGCAAGATTTTAAATCATATTTAAAAGAGAACCTTAGAGGCAGTAATTTAAGAGATAATAATATTCAAACAATCATTGACAGCTACAATGATATGATTGCAGTTTATGAAGACTTAAACCAAGCAAATAGTACTATTTCTACAAGTCTTTCTGACGTACAGCTTCATACATTTAAGGAGTATTTCAATTCAAATATTGAAGCCTTTTTGACATATAGAATACCTGATAAATTTGAAATTATTTATCGAAATAGGTCTTTGAACGAGCATTCTTTAGGGCAAAGAGCTTCCGCCTTAATTATATTTTTATTAACGCTAAGAGAAAGTGATTTAATAATTATTGACCAACCCGAAGATGATTTAGATAATCAAACTATTTATAATGATGTTATTAAAGTATTGAAAGAATTAAAAAACACATCACAGTTCATTTTTGCCACCCACAATCCAAATATTCCTGTTCTTGGAGATTGTGAACAGGTTGTTTCTTGTAGATATGACTCTAACATCATCGAGACAAGTCATGGTAGCATTGATGATGAAACAATCAGAAAAGAAATAGTAAACATTATGGAAGGTGGTAAAGAGGCATTTAATAACAGAAAAAGAATTTACGAATTATGGACGCATTAGAATTATTGGATTTCATCCAAATGGGAGAATCGAGCAAGGTTCAATTTAAAGTTCGAGTGAATAATGCCAATTCGATAGGTGCTGAAATGGTAGCCTTTTCGAATACAAAAGGAGGTCTACTAATCGTTGGTGTTGATGATAAAACGGGAGAAATAAACGGACTTTCATTTGAAGAACTACAATCAACAAACGAGCTTTTAGCAAATTCAGCTTCCAATAATGTAAAAGCACCTATTTATATTTATACGGAAACCATAAAAGTAGAAGAACAAAATGTAATTGTTGCACATATTGCAGAGGGAACAAGCAAACCTCATATGGACAACAATGGAATAATTTGGGTAAAGAACGGTTCAGATAAAAGAAAAGTAATTGCAAAAGAAGAAATTGCTCGATTGCTTCAAAGTAGTGGAAATCTTTTTGCCGACGAAACATTAGTAAATGGTACAACAGTAAACGACATAGACGAAGATTTTTTTCAAGAATTTATTGTTTCTAAAACGAAGAAAACTATTGAGGAATTAGGTCAATCAACTTCATCTGTTCTTTCTAATCTAGGAATGATGAAGGAAGGTAAACTCAGCTTAGGAGGTTTAGTTTTATTCGGTAAAAACCCTCAACAATTTAGACCAACGTTTACTGTGCAATGTGTATCTGTTGTTGGAAATGACATAAGCTCAAATGAATATCGGGACAAAGAAGAACCATTCATAGGAAATCTAAAGGAATTATATGAAAAAACTCTTTCATTTATAACTCGGAACTTAAGAAAGAAACAAACAAAAGAAGGATTTAATTCTCAGTCTGAATTAGAAATTCCAATCCAAACAATTGAGGAACTACTTGTAAACGCCTTAATACACCGAGACTACTTTATTTTATCAAGTATTAAGGTTTTCATATTTGATAACAGAATTGAAATTATTAGTCCAGGAAGACTTCCTAACACCTTAACAATTGACAATATTAAAATCGGAACCTCAATCCCTCGAAATCCAATATTATTTACCAATGCTAGATATATTCTTCCTTTTGTTGGTGTCGGTAGTGGGATACCTAGAGCAATTGAGAATTCGCCAGATTTGGAATTAATAAACGATGTAGATAGAGAAGTATTTACATCAATAATAAAAAGAACAGAATAAAAAGCCATACACATTTGCAATTGGCATCAGCCAACTCTAAGCCAAAAATTGCCAAAGAGTATGTCTTGCCAACGATCAATTCTGAACTAACAGAATAACCTCGGAATACCAAGCGGAACGTGAAAAGCCAGTGGCTAACAAAGAACTGTGGTAAAAAACAAGAAATTCACTTAAATTTTCGCCAAAACATTTCGATAATTTTCATTTATATTAACCCTGATTTTGCAACGGCAAAGACTTGTTTTAATAACGGTTATCAAAAATAGCGGGCTGTTTTACGAAGAAAATAATTAATTCATCAACAATCTAGGTCTAAGCCGACAAGGACGCCTACTTGTGTTAACCGAGACCGTCAGACTGTCTAAAAACACATTTTCTTAATAACTTTGTTTGCTATAATGATTATTGGTAATTCAACGGAGCCATTGCAATGGCTAATTACCTTCTTTTGGCTATATTTCACACTCAAAAACAGCTTTCCCAACGGCTGCAACGGCACCGTTGGAAGCCATTGCAACGGTGAAGCAATGGAGCCATTGCAATGGCTAATTACCTTCTTTTAGCTAAATTTCACTCTTAAAAAACAGCTTTTTCAATGGCTGCAACGGCACCGTTGGAAGCCATTGCAATGGTGATTCCCATTGACATCATGCGCGTTCTCAGCAACCACTATTCCACGCTTAATAAACGAGCCATTGCAACGGTGAATCAATGGCGCCGTTGGAAGCCGTTGCAACGGCGATTTTAAATTAATTATCTACATACATTTATTCACAATTCCGGTATAAAACCGTTTAAAGATATCCCGTTCTTATTAAACTTTAATTCCCTCAAATTTCCAACTTTAAAAACCACAAGGAATATGGTTTTTAAAGTTTAGAATATTTTTTTACCGCTTACATTAATTGCAGAAGTCAAAAAGAAACGTTAAAATTGTAGTGGCTACGATTACACTTCCCTACCCCGTAATCCTTACCTTAATTTGAATTAAACCCAGATTCTATATGCCCTTTAATAAGATACTCGACACTTACCGTAAACATTCATTTTCCGAAAGAGATAAAGGAGACCGATTTGAAAGGTTAATGCAAACCTATCTTCAAACTGATCCAAAATACGCCTATCTATTTAAATATGTCTGGATGTGGGATGAATTTCCTGGCAAAAAGGATTTGGGTGGTAAAGACACAGGTATTGATTTAGTTGCTCAAACTATTGAGGGTGATTATTGGGCAATTCAATGTAAATGCTTTGCAGAAAAAGCCGTGATAGATAAAAAGGCGGTAGATTCATTTCTTTCCACTTCCAGCAGAAAATTCCAAAACGACCAATTTGAAACAGTTGGATTTACACAAAGACTTTGGATTTCCACAACCAATAATTGGGGATCCAATGCCGAAGAAACAATTAGGAATCAAAACCCTCCTGTATCTAGAATTAATTTATTCGATTTAAGGGAAGCTCCGGTTGATTGGGAAAAACTTCAAAAAGGTATTGCCGGCGATTTAGCCAGGAAAGCGAAGCATACTTTGAGGGATCACCAAATAGAAGCTTTAGATGAAACTCATAAACATTTTCAGATTGCCAATAGGGGTAAATTAATAATGGCATGTGGTACTGGTAAAACATTTACATCCCTCCGGATTGCAGAAAATGAAACTGGCGGAAAAGGCCTTGTGCTCTTTCTTGTACCTTCTATTTCCTTGTTGGGTCAAACTCTAAGTGAATGGACGGCACACGCTAAAGAACCTATTAATCCTATTTGTATATGCTCTGATTCACGTATAACCAAGAAGCACAACAAAAATGATGATTCCAATATTACAAGTGTCGTAGATCTCGCATTACCGGCATCTACCGATGTAAAAAGTATTTTAAAACAATTTCGAGCAATAAAAGCTGTCAATAAACCCGGAATGACGGTTGTTTTTTCCACCTATCAATCCATTGAAGTAATTGCTGAAGCACAGAAACAATTATTAAAAAACAATGAAGGTTTTGATGCCTTTGATCTAATAATTTGTGATGAAGCCCACAGAACTACGGGTGTCGCCTTGACCGTGGAAGATTCTTCACATTTTATCAAAGTTCACAACAACGATTTTATCAAAGCTAAAAAACGGTTGTATATGACAGCCACCCCTCGCCTTTTTAGTGATGATTCTAAATCTAAGGCGGCTGAAAATGATGCTGTTTTATGTTCAATGGATGATGAAACAATCTATGGTGAGGAAATGTACCGGATTGGTTTTGGAGAAGCGGTGGAAAAAGATTTATTGACAGATTATAAGGTTTTAATTCTTACCCTGAATGAAAAGGATATCACTCCTGCTATTCAAGCAATGATTGCCAATGAAAGCGAAATAAGCACAGATGATGCTTCCAAATTAATTGGTTGTATAAATGCCTTATCAAAACAAGTTTTGGGAGATGAAGGGCTTATAAAAAGCAGTGATCCTAATCCTATGAGGCGCGCAGTTGCCTTTAGTAATAGTATAAAATCATCAAAGGAAATAACATATACTTTTAACAATGCCACTGAAACCTATCTAAAAACCCTTTCCGCCAAAAAAAGACAAAAAATGGCCGCTGTTTCCTCCAAACATATTGATGGAAGTATGTCTGCTCCGGAAAGGGATGAATTATTGGGATGGTTAAAATCCACTTCTGCTGATCCAAGCGAATGTAGAATTCTTACCAATGTGCGATGTCTGAGCGAAGGAATAGATGTACCATCTTTAGATGCCGTATTGTTCTTATCTGCCCGTAATTCGCAGGTAGATGTAGTACAATCTGTAGGCCGTGTAATGCGAAGGGCTCCAGGCAAGAAATATGGATATATTATTATTCCGGTAGTGGTGCCTTCCGATGTTGAGCCTTCCAAAGCTTTGGATGATAATGAAAGGTTTAAAGTTGTCTGGACAGTTTTAAATGCACTCCGGGCGCACGATGACAGGTTTAATGCAACCGTCAATAAAATTGACCTCAATAAGAAAAGACCAAGCCAGATAATTGTGGGTGGACCTGATTACCGTGATGGTGATGATGGAACTCAAAATCTTGCTAATGATCCAGGCGAAAAGTACAGCAACCTGAACGAACAATTAGCACTTCAGTTTGAGCAATTACAAAGTGTTGTGTTTGCTAAAATGGTTCAAAAGGTTGGTGACCGGGTATATTGGGAAAAGTGGGCTAAGGATGTTGCTGTTATTGCTGAAAAACAAATTGAAAGGATTAAATATTTAATTTCTGTAGATCCGGAACACCAGAAGGCTTTTGACAAATTTCTTATAGGCTTGCAAAAAAATATCAATCCATCTATTAAAGAAAGTCAGGCGATAGAAATGCTTTCGCAACACATTGTTACCAAACCAGTATTTGAAGCCTTATTTGAAGGATATTCTTTTGTTAAGAATAATCCCATTTCCTCCGCAATGCAAACGATGTTGGATTTACTGGAAGATCAAACAGAAGGAAAGGACTCTGAAATCCTTCAAAAATTCTATGAATCAGTCAAAAAGAGAGCTGCCGGAATTGATAACGCTGAAGGCAAGCAACGAATTATAATAGAACTTTACGACAAATTCTTTAAAACCGCATTTCCAAAAATGGTGGAACAGTTGGGGATTGTTTATACTCCGGTTGAAGTGGTTGATTTTATAATTCACTCTGTAAATGATGTGCTAAAGAAAGAATTTGGCAGGAGTATTTCTGACGAAAATGTACATATTCTTGATCCATTTACAGGAACGGGAACTTTTATTACCAGGTTACTTCAAAGTGGATTAATAAAACAGGAAGATTTGAAGCGCAAATATGCCAATGAACTTCACGCAAATGAAATTGTTCTTTTGGCGTATTATATTGCTGCGGTTAATATTGAGAATGCCTATCACGATCAAATTCAGGAAACTGAGGAATACGAATCATTTGAAGGAATTGTATTAACAGATACCTTTCAGTTGGGTGAAACAGATGAAAGTGAAAAATTATTTTCTGAAATGTTCCCGCAAAATTCAAAAAGAGTGGAAGCACAAAGAAAAGCCCCAATAAGGGTAATAATGGGTAATCCACCATATTCCGTTGGTCAAAAATCTGCCAATGATAATGCTGCAAATCAGAAATATGAAAAATTAGATGCACGTATTGCCAAAACTTATGTTAAAGAATCTACGGCAGGATTGAATAAATCCTTGTATGATGCTTATATAAAAGCCTTCCGTTGGAGTACAGACCGTTTAGATCCCAAACACGGTGGCGTAATTGCCTATGTTTCCAATGGAGCCTGGTTGGATAGCAACAGTACAGATGGTTTCCGCAAAGCCTTGGAAAAAGAATTTTCAAGCATTTGGGTTTTTAATATAAGGGGAAATGCTAGAACTCAAGGAGAGCTAAGACGAAAAGAAGCAGGAAATGTTTTCGGTGGTGGTTCACGCACCCCAATTTCCATTACTCTATTGGTAAAAAATCCGAATACAAAAACCAAAAAAGCCACCATTCATTACCATAACATAGGCGATTACCTAAACCGGGATGAAAAGTTGGTAATTGTCAACAAATTCAAATCAGTTGGCAATACCGAAATGAAATGGAAAACCCTTGAACCCAATGTCGAAGGTGATTGGCTTAACCAACGCAATGAAGTTTTCGACACGTTTATTCCAATGGCTCCGGAAAAGAAGTTTGATATAAAAAATCAATCATTTTTCATTGCTCAATCACTAGGTACTGCAACAAATCGAGATGCTTGGGTTTACAATTTTGATGAAAATGAATTGAAGAGGAACATTAAAAAAACTATTGCACATTATAATGAGCAACGAGAATTGTATGTCGAAAATAAAATAAAGGAACCGAAAAGAAATTCAGAAAAAGGAAATTGGACAAGAGATTGGTTAAACCAAATAAAAAAAAATAAAGTCTTTATTGAAAACTCTAAGGAATATAGAAAAACACTATACCGCCCATTTACTTTGATTAATAGTTATTTTGACGATGATTTAAATCAGGAACGATATCAATTACCCAAAATTTTTCCCGAATTAAACATGAAAAATCTGGTAATTTGTGTTTCTTCCGTAGGTTCGACTAAAGGATTGGCTATTTTAATGTCGGATAAAATAGTTGATCTCCACTTTAACGGTGATTCACAATGTTTTCCTCTTTATTATTATGAAGAACGTCAGAAGAATAGTCCAAGTCTTTTTGATGCGGCAGGTGAATCTGAATACATACAAAGGGATGGCATATCAGATTTTATTTTTGAAAGAGCCAAAAAGATGTATGGCAAAAACGTGAGTAAAGAAGATATTTTCTACTATGTCTATGGCATCTTGCACAGCCCCGATTACCGCAATGCCTTTGCCAACGATTTGAAGAAAATGCTGCCCCGCATTCCGTTAGTTGATGAACCAAGGGATTTCTGGAAATTCAGTAAAGCCGGTAGAGCATTGGCAGAATTGCATATAAATTATGAATCTGTTCCTGCTTATCCAGGGGCAGAAGTGAGCCTTCTACAAAATCCAAAAACTGCCGAATTATTTGATTTTTACAAAGTCCAGAAATTGAAGTTTCCCAAGAAGGATCAAAAGGATAAAATCTTCTATAACAGTAAGATCACAATTGAGAAAATTCCAGCCAAAGCATACGAGTATGTTGTAAATGGCAAAAGTGCCATTGAATGGATTTTAGACCGATACCAGGTGAAAATTCATAAGGACAGCTGCATTAAAAACGATCCTAATGATTGGGCTAAAGAAGTGGATAATCCAAGATACATACTTGATTTAATCCTAAGTGTTATAAATGTAAGTGTGCAGACTGTGGATATTGTAAATGGATTACCGGAATTGAAGTTTGAGGAAAGCACTGTTGAAGCTTCAGTATAAAAAATCAATAAAAAGTTGATGTCAAGTTGTCAAGTTGTCAAGTTTTATTGAATTTACAAAGTGGGGATATAATAAAAGGAAACTATGTTTATCACGTAATAATTTTTGATAAACGCATATAAAAATTTTGATATAACAAGTTAGGCATTATATTTTATGAAGAAAATAGCTACTATCATATTTCTTATATTGATTTTCAATAATGGATTTTCGCAAGATTCGATAATAAAAAATTCGAATTTTTTAATTCAACATAAAGTATTAGAAACGAAAATTGAATACTTAGAGAAAAGAAATTTAGATTTTGAAAATCAATTAATAAAGCAAAATGAAAACTTTAGAGATGACTTAGCAAATGTGAAAGAAGATTTCAATGCTAGATTAAATATTTATGTAGTTTGCATTGGATTAATCCTAAGTATTATTGCAGTTGCAATCAATTTCTTTGGGAAATTAGCTATAAAGAAGAGAGTTGAAGATATCATTCAAAACACAGCAGAATCTTACGCAGAGAAAAAAACTAATGAAGTTCTAAAAACCAAAATTACTGATGACTATGTTTCAAAAATTATCAGAGATAAAGGTGAAAAAGAAATTTCTAGGTTACTACAAGTATTAGAGCAAAGAGGTCAAGAGACAATAGATGATATTAAAAGCAAAGGTGAAAAAGTTATCAATTCTGTCTTAGCAGAACCACCAACAGATAAGGAAATAGCAAATGATAAAAAGTCAAGTGCCAACGAAATTTTCAAAATAGCATTTGAAAGTAATGATCCAATAGCTCAAACAAAATTATATGAAGAAGTTTTAGAGTTAGAACCAAAAAATAGAAATGCATTAAATAATATTGCCGTTGCTTTTAACCGACTAAATCGATTCACTGAAGCAATTAATTATTTAAATAAATCAATTGAAATATTTCCAGATTACGCATTAGCCTATGCTAACCGAGCTAATTCTTTCAATCAATTAGGTGAATTGGAACTTGCCTCAAAAGATGTAGAAAAGGCTATTGAATTAAATCCAGATTTAGAATGGGCATATTCTATAAAAGGAAATATTTTAACAAAACAAGGTGAATTTGAGGAAGCTGAAAAACAATTGCAAAAAGCAATAGATATTAACCCCAATTCTCCTCAAGCTTATTTCAATATGGCATATTTCAGAGAAGAAACAGGCAATTATGAACAATCCGCTTTAAATTATCAAAAAGCACAAGATTTAGGTTTTGACAATAAATTTTTATTGTATAATAATTTAGCCGTTTTGAATAGAAGATTACGTAAATATGATAAAGCATTAGAGTATTTAGAAAAGGTAAAAGAAGACAATCCTGATTTTCCAAATTTATATGGTACAATGGCTCTTGTTTATGCCGATCAATCCGATGATGAAAATTTTTACAAATATCTCGAAATGGCTTTGGAGAAAGGTTGCTTAGCATGGACTTATTTAAACGATCCCGGTTTTAATAAATATCGTGATTCTGAAAGATTAGAAAAGCTTATGAATCCTTATCTTGAAAAACACAATGCCTAACATCGGTTTAGCGCAAATAGCGGGCAATCTAGTGGAATGTTTTTTTTTAAACACGAAGGAAAATGGAACTATATCAAAAATTTCTTCTGTTTTTAATTTTTGCTGGGTTGTCAACTTAAAAAGTCAAAAAATACCCCCTACAAAATAAGTAAGGGGTTATAGTCAAATTCAATTCATACTTACTGGAATAAAATTGAATTTGAGGTACAGGTGAAATTCATAACCCACATTGCAGCCTAACTGTTAAAAAATGATCTAAAAGTGTTAAAAAAAGGGTGGTTTTAGGGGTAGATTGGTGGAAAAAGCGTTGAAACGCCCTGTTTTCGTTTCGTTTTGATTTGTAGTAC
>Ga0307486_1002723_pt1 | contig 12065 bp, 10 predicted proteins | sample CBIW02metaG_FD_203663 | JGI IMG/M metagenome (GOLD analysis project Ga0307486, IMG submission 203663) | Sea-ice brine microbial communities from Beaufort Sea near Barrow, Alaska, United States - CBIW 0.2 | ecosystem: Environmental > Aquatic > Marine > Coastal | place: USA: Alaska | collected... | reverse complement strand
GAGTAATCTTGCAGTTCACTAATTATGGCCGACGAAGGAATTACTGAATTGTCCTTCACATTCTGTCCTATATAACTTAAAAGCACCCGGTTTTCCGCATTCAAAAACGTTTCCAAAAAGGCACCGCGATCTTTGATACGACTGCTCAGTTTCTTATTCTCCGGGAGAAGATCAAAACTAAGCTCCTGAGATTTTCGGGGGAATTCTCCGAAATTCAAGCCTAGGAATGCGATCACTTTTTTGGGCATGCTCATCCCGGGATAGAGTCCGCTAAACACAATTCCGCCCTGGTCCTTTATTTGTTGCAGATCCTTATTTTGAAGCTGATTCTTTAACCTGAAAAAGAAGGTGTTGAAACCAATTTCTTCCTGACTTGAATCCTCCATAGATCCCAATTCTTGCATAAGTTCGCTGAACTGGTTTTGCTGCCAGTCTTCCGGCTGTAAAAACTCTTCAGTGATTCTCATCAATTCTTCATGCCAGGCTCCTGCAGTGTTTTTTTCCTCTTTTAATTTCAGGAAATCATTTAGCAGTTCCACAAGGTGGTGCAACCTGAAAAGATCCTGAGCCTGTTGCCCTTCAGCAATATCTACAGGGTAAATTTTCTTCCCGTTGATCTCCACAGGTTCTTCACTTCCTAAGCAGAAACCGTAAATGAGCCTTTCGAGTCCGTTGCTGAAAGAGGAGAAATTGGTCTCCAGCTTTTTATCCCCCTTATATTCCCTGCGGATGTTCGCATCAATAAATGCTTTTTTGAGGAGGTCAAGATCTGTAAACCCAAAAGCATTTTGCACCGGCTGCATTTCCAGCAGATTAAAAACCCCGGGGGCAGTGAAATTCTCTTCCTCAAAAGCCAGCACCTGTTCCAGGGCGGTCCAGAAACTCTCTTCCCGTCCATAGCCCTTAGTCACAAGTGTGTAGGGAAATTCATAAGGGGCAGAATCAAAAACAGTCCTGATGGCTGAAATATATGGGTCGAGGTTGGGTATGCAAACCATAATATCCCTTGCACCTAATTCATCTTTACTTTCATCTACAGTTTTCACCAGGTAGTTGTAAAGCGCTTCGACCTCCCTCACCCGGGTAAATGAATTGTAGATGAGTACAGAATTATCCGATACCAATTTATCTGAAATTGTATCGGAGCTTATATGCTTTTGAATTTGATTCAAAAGATTTCCGCCTTCGGAAAGAAAATCCATTTCAGGCATTGTCCCCAGCTGATGCAGTTGTTCATTGTTTTTTACTGCAAGTTCTCCCCAGTTTTGGTTGAGCGGATTATTTTCCCTTTTTAGATCGAGATGGGTGCGATACAAATGAATGCTAAACCCCTCTACTCCTTTTAAAACCTTTAAATATTGGAGATATAACAGACTAAGGCTAACATTTCCAAAAATATATAAGGAATGATACTTTTCAAGTATTTTGGGATTTCGGTGAATTAAATCCTTAAAAGTTTCAGGGGACATTTGATTATTTGAAAATCCACATTTCTTATATAGATATTTTTGCCACTCCAGATCCGGATGATCCTGGCTCTTCCAATCCTCTGCAGGATCGAACTCCTGATAACTATCAAACAGGCCGGCAACTTTTTGGGCCAGGGCCAGACGTTTGATCTCATCTTCCCCGCAATAGTTTTTTATATTTTCAAATTTATGCTGAAATTCAGTTTTTCCCATCTCAGTAAAAAGCTTCCAGATGAGTTTTTCTCCGGATGGTTTTTCTTTAAAATCGGGATCAAGACTTGCAATTAATTCTTTGAAAAAAGAATTAAAACTGTGCTGTTTCAGGTTTCCAATAAATCCAAGATTTTCGGCCAGATGCTCCTTTAGCCAGTTATGTTGTGCTTTATTTGGAGTAATGATATGAACGGGTTGAAAAACCTGTCCATAAAAAGCAGTCTTAATATGATTTGCGATCTGTTTTGATAATTCAGTATTAGAATAAGCTGTATGGATTTTCATGCTGCTCGGCTGTGTTTGAATTTCTGGCATATTGTTGATCATTAAAAAAAATTACTGAACTACCTATTGAACTAAATCCTCATAATTTGTACTTCTCCAAGATCAACATGTTCTCTTTGCTCAATGAGCTAAAAGAGTAACTTCCTGCCTGAGACCAAGATCTGGATATTGCCATTCCCCCGCCATTCTTCTCTAAAAATATCTTCAGCAATTCATCGTGAGGAAAGAGATACCAATCTTTTTTATGAGGAAAACAGATATAAATATCCCTGTGGAGGTATTTTTTATGAAATGTAAGTCGACTTTTTAACTGAACTTTCAAATATGTTTCCCCATCAATGTGTTGTGCTAAAAAATCGGCACTCTGCCAGTCATCATTTAACTGAATGGTTGCAAAACCATAATCTGCAAATATTGAGGATACCTTTTGAAAATTGTAAGTTTCTTTTTGCCTGTGATTTAGATTGGTATAATTGATCTTTTCTAAATTTTCAAGCGTGATTGCGTTTTCCATAACTGATAATTTAAAAATTTATCTGCCTAAACTTTTTTTATATCCTGTTGGTTATACCGGAAGCCCTTCTTACCCTTGCCTCCGCCGATTTTTTTATGACTTCCTTTGTTCCCTGAATGGTCAAACTTTCTTTGGCCCGGGTGATCCCGGTATAGAGCAACTCCCGCGTGAGCAGCGGCAGATCTTCCGACTTTGGCATTACAAGAAGTACTTTGTTAAATTCAGATCCCTGGCTTTTGTGTACGGTCATGGCAAACACTGTTTCTACATCGGTGAGCAAGCCTGGAGAAAAATTCCGTGTTTTTCGCTTTTTAAATTCCCCTGAGCTTTGTAAGACCCCACTATTCGCGGTGTTTTCTTCTGCGTCTATTTCCTGTTCTTCATCGAGGAAATAAATTCTCATTTTTCCGGAATCCACATCCTTACGCACAATTCCTACATCCCCGTTAAAAAGGTTCAGATCCGGATGGTTTCGGGTTACCATCACCGGCCGGTTTTCATAAAAGATCTGATCGAGTGTGATCTCACCACTTTTTGCCAGGTATTTTTCAACCCGGATATTTAAACCTTCCACTCCCTGATTTCCCCGGCGGATCACTGCGAGGATTCTTTGAGAATTGAAAAGCTCTATAGCTTTACCGATATCATCCTCCTCAGCTATATATTCTAAATATCCTATAATAAAATCATTAAAATCCTTCTCCCGGTAATCAGGATCTATTGTTATATTTCCGGTAGAATTTTCTTTATTGAAAAATCGGTCAATTCCCCCAGTGTTATTAGTAATTACATCTTCGCTCAGCTTCCTGAACTCCTCGTCAAACCTATAAGAATGTTGCAACTCTACAAGGTTATCCTGAAGTAATTCATCTTTTCCCTTGTTTTGTTCAAGAATCAGGGCAGGGAAAAGTTGTTTTAGAGAAGAAAAGGTCACGGAAGAAAACCTGTTTTTCTCCCCAACCGTATTACACAAATCCCCCAGCAAACTACCCGCCTCTACAGAGGCCAGCTGGTTCTGATCACCCAACAGGATAAGTCGGGTGCCGGGATCAACAGCATTGATGAATTTGGCAAAAAGCGCCACATCTATCATAGAGGCTTCATCTACTATGATCACATCTGCATCCAGTTTGTTTTCCAGATCGTGCTTGAAGTATGGCGACTGGTGCTTAACCTCTAGCAACCGGTGCAACGTATAAGGTTTCAATGCCCCTATTTGTTCCCTAAAGTCGACCGGCACATACTTATTAGTGGCAAGAGCTTCCTTCATCCTCATAGCTGCTTTTCCCGTGGGAGCAGCCAGCTTCACATTCAAATCCGGGTTTTCTTCATACAACAGACTCAGGATCTTGGCCACTGTAGTAGTTTTTCCTGTTCCCGGTCCGCCGGTGATGATGGTGAAATTATTTAGGTATGCCATTGCCGAAGCCACCAACTGCCAGTCAGTTTTCAATTTTTTATCCCGACTTTCAATCAGCTTTTTAAATTCCTTTGAAGTTTTTAATTTTTCCAGTCTTTGTGCATTTTCTCCTGCCCCGGTGTTGATCAGGTTTTTGATGCCTTCGATGATCTGGGTTTCATAGTTGAAATAGCGGGTGATGTAGAAGTTATCCCCGTTCAATACAAAGGGTTTATCCCTTACCTCTACCTCTCCCCCAATAGCGACAAGGGCCGTTTGCATCAGGACATCAGTAGCAGTGGACATATCCATCTCTAAATTATTCTCATTATAACCTTCAAATATCGTTTTTGCCCCATCTTTATCTTTAAAGTCAACACAAACACTTCCCTGGGCGAGGTTCCGGGAAACGGCGTAAGCATATGGTTGAATTGCTTCCTCTTCTTTCTTTTTGAAGAAGTTTGCGAAGTGGTGGTGGGGGGTTGGATGTTTCATCGATATAGTTATTTATTTAAAGAAAAAAATTGAGTTTTTCTCTACCAACAATTATGAGAGGTTTACAATCTTATTCCTCTCGCCCTTTGTGGTCAAAACCCCATTGTTTACATATTCAATAATCTTTTCCTGAACAAAAATGGCTTTATTCCTTAAATCCTCGGCAAGCAATTCTTTATTCATTTCGCTTGACAAATCTTCTTTTATACTTTCAATATTATTCGATTTAAGGAAATCGAGTAAATCTTGATCAAACCCATCGTCTTCATAATAATTAGTACCAATACTGATTTCATCCTGCATAAGCTGAACATAGAGCCTGTTCCCCTTATAATCTACACCAATCTTAAAAACTCTATACTTGTCATGATTGAACGGCCCCACAAAGTTGGAAGATACTGGAGATTGATCCACAATCCCCTTTGCCCTTAAAATGCGGGATACTTCGTTGACCTTAAAAATCAACGAATTTTTGATACCGATATATGTATTCACTAGCACTTCAGCCTCGGCTGAGTATTGATGAACAATCTTTTTAATACCCTTCGTCATAACTGTATTTTTACCTATAATTTTTAATTTTAAATAGTGTTTGAATTGATCAATAAAATGTATCACTATCTGTGCCTCACACACGCCTTTCCACAAATCCAACAAATCAAATATTTGAGACTTATAACTTATGATTCTAATTTTACCCTGGTTTTGAAGGTCTTCAAGTTCTATCTTACCAATGCTTTTTTCACTCGGATGAATTCCATACGGATTTAAGTATAGAAGCAGAAAGTTATTTTTAGAAATGCGTGAGAGATAATCGGCATAATCTGCCAATTGCTCCTCTTGATCATACGCCCATATTTTATTCTCAATAGCAACCGTAAAATCGCTGAATTCGATCCAAATATCAAGCCTTCTGCCTTCATCAGTCGGTCTTTCACACCTGATATTTTTGAAATTTCCAGTCCCTGCTACGTCAAAAACTCTCAGAAATTCCTTTAGAAATCTGTCGCCCTGCCCGTGAGAAGCATCAGGATTCAGAAAGAATGCGAGAATCTCAGATATTTTATTCTCCCCTGGACCGAAAAAATTTAAGAAGTTAAAATTGTTTGCGTGTTTAAAATCTCCTTTTTTCTTTTTCTCCTCATCTTCCTTAATTCGAGTTCCCACTTTCTCCAAGATTCCTGTATAAGAAGTGTGTGTCATACTGTAATTTTTTTTAACTCCATCTAATTACTATTATATTGCAAGTTTATTCATGAAATCCGTTTTATGAAAAACAGATTTTCATTTTATTATTGAAATTTGAATTATCATTCAACTAAAAAAGGTAATATTTGGATTATCTTTTTTAGCTAATCAAGAAAAAATAATTTAGAAGCAATAAAACCAGGATAAGTATATTACTTATAATTAAAACTTTAAAACCTGTATTATTTTTATTAATTACTTGAGAAAATTGTTTTTCATTGTCTGTTTTTAGAGATTTTAACTTCTCATCAAAATCTCTTGTTAATGCCGAATTCAGTTGTTCAGCTGTTTGAAATTTAGTGTCTAATTGTTTGTGAAGATTTAAATTATTTTCGTTTTCTAAATCTACAAAATCAGAAATTCTTATAGCTAAATCTTGAATGTTTTTCTTTTGGTTTAATCCATTTTCATTGAATAAAGTAACAATATTTGATTGCAAATCAGCTTGTGTCTTTTTAACCAATTCTCTATTATCTGAACTGTCAGATATAATGTTTTCAGTTTGTAATTTTATAACACTATCTAATTTCAAAAGAAAATCTTCAGAATCAGTTTTCTGGTTTTCAATAATTTTTAAGGCATTTGACAAAATATCTGCTAAATATTCATTTTGTATTTCAGATAATTTAATTTGAATAGATTCAATCCCTTCATTATTTTTTACGCTGTATTCATCAATATTCGAATGTAGGACATTTAAGGTATTATTATTTTCTCCTGTTATCTTCAATAAGTCTTCGCTTTCGGATTTTAAATCTTCTAATTTAGCTTCTATATCATCTTCTATTTTTTTATTAATGTTCATTGAAACATCTCCTATTTTTTTAGTAATGTCTATTGATTTATCATCGATTTTTACAGATAACGTACTAATTTTTTCATTTAATTTAGCGTCAATTTTATTAATAAATAAATCACTAATAATGGCTTCTAATTCTTCTTTTGCGTTATTATTTATTTCAATTTGACTCATACGGGTTGGTTAATTAGTTTTTCAAATTCTGACGCTATTAGTGATAGGTATAATAAATTAAAAAATTTCACTTCCTTTGGAGTTTTAATGTCATTTATTATCTCAATTGTTTTATTTTTTTCTTTTGTATAGTCTTTACGTATAAATTCTTTAAATTTTTTTGCTGTATCTAAATTCTGCTTAGAATTTTTTTTAAATTCTTCTTTTTTAGTTTTTAGTTCTTCAAACTCTTTATCTACCTTCTCAATTGATGTTTGATTTTTAGATATTCTATAATTGTAGTCTTTTACATTTTTTTTATATTCAATTATTTTATTGTCGATATCTTCATTATATTTTTCAACTTCCAGTTTGAAACTTGTTTTAATCTTCTTTTTTATTGCCTGGTAAATTTTTCCACAAACATCCTCGCATTCTTTTTTATCGATTTGAGCATTGTTAGTAAAATAGCTATCTAAAAAGTGACTGTTAAGTCTTTTACGTATTACTGTTGACTCATTGTTACAAATATTAGCAAAACCTAATTTTAAAGCTGATTGCCATTCTATTTCTGGATATGTATCTTCCAGTTTATTCCATTTCCCCTTTGCTTCTTTGCAAATAGCATTATTAAAACCTGATAAAAAATATTTTAAATTAAGAACCGTTATATCTCCAGTATACGCTGAAACATCATACGTAAAGTTATAGTTTGCATTAAGATATTTAGAATGATTTAGGCCCTCTTTTTTTTTAATCCAATGATTATTTGATTTTTCTAATTCTGATTTTTCAACCTTTAAAGTTTTTGTTTCTTCTTCTTTTACTTCAATCTCTATTTTGAAATCTTCCAGTTCTTTCGCAACAATTTCTTCAATATGCTTATAATGATTTGTATTTTGCATTAATTGATTGTATTCTGTTGAAGACTTCGATATGTCATTCCGTAAATCTTCGAATAAACCATCTATAATACCTTCTGCTTTATCTTTTATTTTTTTATCTAAGGTATCCCAGGAATCTCCATATTCAAGAGGATATACTGTTACCTCATTCGACAGTTCTTCAAATTCGCTTCTGACAAACTCTACATAGTTATCTTTATGTGTTATATAGCCTTCTTCAAACTTTTTTTTGACTGAATCACTGGAAACAGATCGGGTTAGGATATATCTAAATTGCCTACAAGGTTTATCGCTTTTTACTAAATCTGTAATTTTATCGCTGACAATTAAAACAAGATTTAAAATTGGAATTATATTTTCTATAACTTTTTTTACATGGCTTTGTTCCTTATCATTGGCACTACCAAACCCTGGTAAATCGATTATGTTTATATTAAGAGTATTTCTTTCTTCGAAATACTTCTTTGGGATTTTTATCAAGACATTTGACTTTAGCTCCTCTAAGTTGTTTAGTTCAACATTATTTTCAACTCTGTCTCTTAAATCTTTTAGTTTTTGTTTTAGCTCATCTTCATCTACCAAGCATTCATTGTCCCCTTCTACATAGTAAAAATCGTTACTACTTGATTTTAAGTATATTATGGAAGTCGGTGTAACACTTTCTCCCGGAGGTATATCAGCACGTAGAACTTTGGATACATATTCACGACATTCTTTTTTGATACCTATTAATTCTAAAATCAAAGTTGTTTTACCAACTTGTGATTGACCATAAACAGCAATATTTACGCTTTTATCAGAATTTGAATTATATAATTTTTTAAACGTGTCATTGTCTATCGATTCTATAAAATTATTTTTCGCATTATATGCCCAACCTAAACGTTGGTCATATAATTCTTGCCACATGGCATATGTTTTTGGCATATTACAAAATAACTTGCTTATTTAATAGTTGACTCAGGTTATATTTATCTTCCTTAACATCTGCTATTGTTTTTATTAGATATTCACGTCTGGCAACCGCTTTGCCCAAATGGTAGCGTTCATGTAATTTATCCATTACGAAATCCCTTAGGTCATCCATCATGTCATCAAAATTAGAAATATAATAAGCGTAATATCTATCTCTTAAACCATAAATGATGGTTTTTGCCATTTCGGAATCTTCCATTTCGGCTTTATTAATTTGTGTAATTACAGATTTTACCATGATGCCTGCACCAATTAAACCCACACCAGCTAATAAAGTATTGGCAATTATTGTGGCTTCAATACCTAATGCAGAACTCAGTGCTGTTACAGTATCAATTTTACCATCAATTGCATCAATTCCCAAAATTGCAAAAACTCCAGGCAATATAAGACTTGCCTTAGATTGTAGAATATCTATATCTCCAAAGACCTTTTCTATTTTGTCATTTGTAGACAAATTATGTTTTCCCAATTCAAAATTTTGTGATTTTATTGTTCCTATTCTAATGACTTCTAAGCATAGTAGAGGTAGGGTTTTTATTGAGTTTTCAAATTCATGAGAAAACTGAAGGTTATTTTCATCTGTTATAAATAATGTGTTAATATCACTTACTGTATTTTTAGACACTAAATAATCTGTTTTCTCAGGTTGGGAAAAATCTCCAAGAAGTTGGTTATTTGCAAGAGGATTTACCTCTAGTTTTTCATGAAACTTAAAGCCATTTGTTAATAAATTATTTAAAACAATCGTATGCAAATTATTTACACCGTAACCGTTTGAAGAGTTCCAAAAATCACTTATTATATTTTCAAATTTCACGATGTCTTTCAATGAAGCACCAACGGCCATTTTTTTTAATTTTTTCCAATTTGATTCAGCTATGATATTTTCTGTGATTTCAGCTATTGGTTTTATGGTAAATCCCTCCAGATTTTTTTCTAACTCTTTTGAATATTTTCTTCTAATATTTTTTATGTGCTTATCTAAAAGCTCTATAGGTTCTTTAACCATATTTAATTTATCCAAATCTAATTTGAGATAGGTTCTATCCTTAGCCTCTTCAATAGTTACCAAAATTCGCCCTATTTCATCATCAATTAAATTTTCCAAATTTTCCATTTGAGAATATCTAAATTGAGACGTTGTATGAGAATACTTGCTTAACGATTTTATTAATTCTGGTAACCAAACATCCATTCTATTTTCACCAGTACTCAATTTTCCTGTACCACAAGAAATTACACGGTCTTCTTCATTGTCAAGGTTAAATTTTTTAATTAGTTTACTTTTTAAATTTTCGTTTTCATCTTTGCTTTGATCTGAAAATGTAGTAATAAAAATAGGTTTAGCACTTTCAAACTTAGCATTGATTTCTTCCAAAATATTTTTATTATTCTGATTTGCATATCCTGTTTCATTAAAAAGGAATAAACAAGTTGCTGATGAAATTAAAGAATGATACACTAAATCTTCCCTCTCATTTTTGGTGTTTTCAAAACCTGGTAATAGCAAAAAGGATTTGTTTTCAGAATTAAATATTTTGTTCGGAACCTTCATTTCTAAAATCAAATCTGAATAAGCTGGATTTTTTGAAATTTTAAAAAATTCTTCTTTTTCGATACTCTCAGTTACCGTTATATATTCTTTATTGACTTCTTTTAAGCGCTTCACATATAGGGTAATTTCGCTAACGTCAGATTCGGTTATCAAAACAGGTAATTGTTCTCCTCTACCTATGTTTTCAGGTAAAAACTCATCCGAAATATCGTAAATTTGTTTTAAGAGTGTTGTTTTTCCAACACCTTGCAAACCACTAATTGATATGATATATTTTTCAAATAAAAGTTCTGAAATGGTTAATTTTCTATAAATTAATTTTAAATCTTTTTTGATTTCAGGATTTTCTAAAATCTCTGTAGAGTTAAGTAATTTCAAAATTCTATTATTGAAACTTTTTAAAAATACTTCAGGTGTATCAGTTACCATAGCTTATTCATTTTTATTGATTAATTATATTTATTTTGTGTAAGACTATCTTGTTATAACGCCAAATGATGTCGTTGCAATTTTTTTTTAAATTAGCATCTAGATAATTTCCATACCATCTTCACAATCCCATCATCCGCTTTTTTCAAATTGGCTATAGTCAATTTGAAATCGATTCCATTAATAGCGATGTTAGCAGGATTACTCAACCAATCTTCCATTTTTCGTTTGCCTTTAGATTTATTTATAAAAGAAAGAGTAACCCCAATATTTTCAGGACAGTTTACTACCAAAGCAATTTGGTCATCGGTTAAAACAGATTTGTATTTGCTGTGAATTTCTTCAGAAGATCTGATATGTTCATAATCATAAGGATCTCCGCCTAATAATTCTTTACCGGTATAAATATCCTGGTAATGCGCTTGATCAAATCCTTTGGCTTTGCCCCTTAACAAGGCTGCTGCATGCATTACTCCTTTGGCTTTTGTAAATACCTTGTCGATTTCTATTCTTCGGTAAGGCCGATTTTCATCTATCATTGTAATTCCTTAAAATTTAGATTGGTTTAATAATATCATCCTTTAAACTTATACTCCCCTGATTTCTCTTATATCCCAGCACCTTCCTGGTTATTTAGTTTCGTATTCTAAATACCCCGTATTTAAATATCCTTCTGTTTTTAAATCTAAACCATGTACTCTCATAAATACTTTATGAACTTTCTCTTTTTCATCCAGTGGATTTGCAAACATTGAACTTATTTGAATAGAAAGGCCTCCATCTACATACTCTCCTTTAACATTCATGGAGTGTTTGGTTTTAATTTCAAATGTTGCCATAATATTTAGCTAGCTATTTAAGGTTGTTTTTAATTTTTTGCGGTTGATACCATAGTATTAATAGCACTTATTATCTTCTCTTTCCCGATAATACTCCCCTGATTTCTTTTATATCCCAGCACCATCAACCCTTCTGGAGTTGTTAATGATCTAACAAATCCTGAACTCTCCTCCTGCAATTTCTGCGGAAAAAGAACAGCAATTTCATCATAGGCTTTAAATCCTTCCGCAATAATCATTTCCGGCTGTAAACCCTCAATCATCCTCCTTGTCCAAACCCTTGCCAGATGAAAAATCTTTTTACTGAGTTCATCAGGAAGCAATAACATGAGCTTGTTAAAGTCGGCTACATTGTCTGTGGCCCAATAGTAGAAGTTTGTCTTTACCGTGTTTATACTCAGATCTTCTTCCCTGTCTGCCAAGCGAAAAAGATCTTTGGTCTGTTCCCCAAGGGAATGTTTATTCAAGTAATATTCTAAAGCCTGCATTGGCTGAAAGTTTTCGGCAATTAAACATGGTGTTTGAAATATCCCCCTCCCGGGTTAAATCCTATCAGTAGAATTTTCGGCTTCTGGATCAACGGACTAAAAAGCAATTGACATCCTTTATATAAAGATTTAATCTCCGCGTTCCCTTCAGCAGCTATCAAGATTTGTTTATGCAAAAAGAGAGCTTCTTCAGAAATTTCTGAAAAGACGGAAGTAGGTATCATTTACGTTTAGGTTAAGTTCCAAATTTTAAGAATGAATCTTAAAATTTTCTTAAATATAGTTAAATAATGTTG
>Ga0307486_1002722_pt1 | contig 12065 bp, 8 predicted proteins | sample CBIW02metaG_FD_203663 | JGI IMG/M metagenome (GOLD analysis project Ga0307486, IMG submission 203663) | Sea-ice brine microbial communities from Beaufort Sea near Barrow, Alaska, United States - CBIW 0.2 | ecosystem: Environmental > Aquatic > Marine > Coastal | place: USA: Alaska | collected... | reverse complement strand
GCCGATGCGACACAGCGTGACGACGGCATCCACTTCGGGTGGAAGGTTATCGAGAGCACCCACTGCTCCGAGCCATACCCCGGCGTCGTGCGGATGCTGCACCAGCGTTGAGATGTCGCCATACCCCTCATAGTCGACACGTTCATCTGTCGGCTCCCCGCGTACGACCTCCGTGGAGAGGCGCACGAGGTCGAGGCTCGTAAGGCCTGGCCAACCGTGGAAGATGCGCTGCCAGGCAGCGGGGATCGCGGAGAGGCCCCAGCGCGCGCCGATGAGGCCGCCCGCAATCGCGGCGACGGTGTCGGTGTCGCGACCGCCACGGACGGCGCGCTCGAGAGTGTCGACGGGGCCCTCGCCGTGCACGATCGCCGACCACGCCGCTTGGAACGCTTCGACAACCCAGCCGTTCTTGGTGAAGTCGCGCGGTTGCTTCGTTTCGGCATCCGCGATGCGGTCAGCCCAGAGCGCGGCCCGGTCGGGGGAGAGAGCTGAAAGCCCGACCCGTGCATCCAGTTCACCGGTCAAAATCGCGTGACGGATGGCGAGGCACCACAGCACGCAGGCGTCGCCGGCATCCTCCTCAAAGTGGGTGAGGTCGCTAATGGCGCGGGCAGCCTCGGCAAGCCGTTGCGGGTCATCGAGGTAGGCGAGCGCGACCGGGGCCGTGCGCATGAGGGAACCGTTACCACCGCTCTGGCCACGGGCATCATGCAGTCTCTTGGCGGATGCTCGGGCGTCGCTCGCGGTGGGTTCGATACCGCGCAGCACCCCGCTGGTCTGCACCCCAACATCCGGCGCGGTCTTGGCCCAGTCGGCCCACGCCGCAACGATCTCGTCGAGAACAGCTTCTTCGCGCAGGTCACGACCGGATGCCGCTGCCCGCAGAATAGGAACAGCCATGGAGGTGTCATCCGTCCACTCGCCGGGGGCCCAGTTGAAGCCGCCGCCGCCCCTCATCACGACTTCGCCGTCGAAGGGTGGGCCGAATTCATAGCCGGCACCGAGAGCGTCACCGCAGGCCATCACGAGCATGACGCCAGCGGCGCGGTCAGATTGTGCACTAGTCAGTTTCATGAGTTCTCCGTTTCATCAGGCGTCGGCTGCAGAAGCTGCCGCGCGTGACAATCAACCTGGGCTTAGTCGAGATCGTCGACCTAGCCGTGGCTCTGTCTATCGGGCAGATCGGAATACTGCTGGTGCCGCCTTCATTCCGTATCTACGCTGCTGCTCGGTATGAATTTTTGTAGGTAGTTGCGGAGTGCTGGATCGCACACATAGACGTATGTGCCGCGAATTCCACGGGTGAGAAGAACCGCGTAAATATTGCTGATTAGTTGGAGCAGATCGGCATCGGTGTAGACCTTATCGAGCGTCGGGTTGTTCTCTTTTCCCTTCTTGTCGAAATAGGAGTCACGGTCGATGAATAGGGTGCCAGTTGCAGGGTTATAGCGCAGGTCATTTCCGATGATGACTCCGGCGTAGTTGAGGTCGTATCCCTGAACGGTGTGAATCGAGCCGACTTCGTCGACTGAGTTTGGCGAGGCGATCCAATCCACCGGCTTACTGTTCCAGCGCAGCTGGCAGCCGTCGATCTCGATGTCGAATTCGGTTGGCTCGTTTTTAGACTTCCACTCCCAGGCATAGCCGGCGGTAAGCCTAGACAAGCCGAACTCAGCATCCTTGCGGCGGATTTCATTGTGCATGTGCTCGACACTGTCGAACAAACGAAAGTCGTAACCAACGAACTCTTCAGGATTCAGCAGTGTAGCTTTCGCTTCGATTGATGAGGCGCCGACCAGACGACGGACGTAGCCGACGTAATCTGAATTGGCCCGCACTCGCATCTGTGACGCGAGCCTGTAGTGATTACTGGCAGTCGTCGCTTCTTGAACCAAGGCGCGTGTCAACGACAGTGGGAGATCAGCTGGGCGCACGCTCTGAGCTTCATCGATGAGCAAGATCTGATGGCGGCTCTTGGCCCGCAGCCAATCTAATTGCGTCTTGGTTTTATCGTCTGTTCCGAATAGAGCTTCAGTGATCTCCTTAAACTTGATGTTCTGGGTCCCCGAGGCCTGGTTCGCCCGCTGGTTCAAACGGTGGGCCTCGTCGACAATCAAGATATCGAAGTCTTCGGCGGACTCTCCGACTTCGAACGGAGTCATCACCATGCTCCGACTCAGGCCCGGTGTTTTGGCGAATACGTTCTGGATGGACTTCCGCAGCGACTGTTGCGGGACGACGATTCCGAGCCGTAACCCTTCGAGGAGTTTCGGATACCCGGATGCGAAGAACTCGGAAAACATCGAATCTTGATCGACGTCATTTTGCGGTTCGGATTGTGCGATGTCGACGAGCAATTTCAGCAGGTAGATCGCAATAACCGTCTTCCCTGTGCCTGGGTCGCCCTGAATCACTATCGTGCTGAGTTTGTCGTCCACTAGGTTCTCGAACAAACCCTCGACGATATCCTCGACGGCGATTGCCTGATCTTGGCTGAGGGACTTGAACGGGGACAGCTTGAAGAGGTTGCTGTTTTCGATCTCCGGAATTGTGCGCGTGAAAACCCCGTCTGACCGTAGTTCCTCGAAAACTTCTCGGAACGAAGCCTGATAGGTCTCACGATCGTAGTAATCGGAATCGGTAATCCCGTCGTTCCGATTCAATACACGATAGGTTCCGTCTCCGGCGAGCAGACGGATGAGGTAGGACTCTAGATCCAGACACGCTGACTTATTGAATGTGCTGTCGATCACCACGCGAACAGTTTTAAGGTGACTCTTGCTACTCGAGTCGATGTGCTGCAACATCCTCGCGGCTGCATTGCGCGACTCGCCTACATATACGTCGTTGAGACGCGACCTCTTTCCTGCCGTTGTTCTTTCTGCGTCGTCCAGAACATAGACCACCGGCCAATTGGTATTCCGCGCGCTCAGCTGCGCCCATATCCCGATGTCTTTCTTCTTGAAAGCGACCCGCTCAATCTCAAAGTCGGTCATATTTAGTGCTCGTGCCTTGTGCCTTCTCGACTGGGTATTTTTTCCGTGAAACGGCAAGTTTGTCTCGAATGATCTGATCAGGGTTTACGCCAATTCGATCAGAAAGCATGAAGCAGTAAGTCAAGACATCGGCGAGCTCGTCCTGAACTCGCGCTGGATCCGCCTTCGAGTTCCACTGGAAGCACTCCAGAAGCTCGCCCGCTTCGATCGAGATGCCCTTGGCTAGGTTTTCGGGTGAGTGAAATTGGCCCCAATCTCGCTCTGCCACGAAGGCCCTGATCTCGTCTCGGAGGGAAGGTTCATCCATATCGCCAACTTAGCAGCGTTGTCCGATCACGCGGCCAGCGGGGAGAATAGTGAAGTGATTCTCGTTCGCTTAGCGGGGCATCTCTCTACAAGCCCGCAGCCCCCTCAACCAACGAGATGAACCGGCTCAACGTCGCTACCCCTTCGGCCGACTGCGGCAGCGAGTCGAGCAACGCTGGCGAGTAGACGAGATACGCCGTCCACTGGGCGCGCGAGATTGAGACGTTGAGGCGGTTGCGGGAGAGCAGGAAGTCGAGACCGCGGGGCACATCGTCCGCGCTCGAGGCGGCGAGGCTGACTATTGAGATGACGGCTTCTCGGCCCTGAAACTTGTCTACCGTGCCCACGACGACTCGGGTATAGCCGGCGGCATCAAGGCGACCACGGATGAGCTCAACCTGCGCGTTGTACGGCGTCACCACAATGATGCCGTCCTCGTCCAGCGGCTTCGCCTTGCCACCGGCTTCGGAGGTCCACAGCGCACCAAGGTGCTCACGAACCAGCTCAACCACACGGTCGGCTTCCTCGCTCGAGAACGTGGAGTTGTCGACGTGGGAGGTCGGCACCGGGTGCAGGCCGGGGGCGAAGCCCTCGAGCATCCGAACTGCTGTAGATGCGTGCGACCGCAGCAAGCCGTCATAAGAGAGCTGCGAGACGGGGCGCGTGACAGCCTCATCCATGCGCCGGCTCTCCTCGAGGAAGTAGCCGAAGTCGTCCGGAAGCACTGAAAGGCCGCCGATGACGTGGCCGAGTGCTGAACCATCGACCGGCGCCGGGTGGATGCCCTGACTGACCTGGGGGAGTTGCTGTGGGTCGCCGAGCAGCAGGATGCGTTTCGCGCTCATGGCGACACCAATCGTGTTCGCGAGAGAGAACTGCCCAGCCTCATCGATAACGAGCAGGTCAAACTGACTGGCCTGTACCCGTTTGCGATTGGTCATGTCCCAGGCGGTGCCGCCGATGACATAGCCGCTCGACTCGTACTCCCGCGCAAAGCCGGCGTGACCATCTTTCGGCAATTCGCTGAATGGACCCTCGGTGTAATAGCCCGGCCCGAAATCCGTTGGCACCGCCTTGGCGACTAGCTCGGGGCTGAGGTTCGCGTCAAGAACCACCGCGTCGAGAACGTTCTCCACCACCTTGTGCGACTGCGCGGTGATGCCGACCTTCCAGTGATGCTTCTCGACCAGCTCCTGAATCACATGGGCAGCCAGATACGTTTTGCCGGTGCCGGGTGGGCCCTGCACCGCGAGGTAGCCGCTCTCCCTCGAGAGCAGCGAGGCGATGACGGCGCGCACACCATCATCCGCACCCTTCATGGGCTCGAGCGTGCTCACCGCAGCGGGAGCCTTGCGCAACAACAGGTCAGACATCGCGTCGTCGGGCCATTCCGGAGCGGCGGCCACAACGGTCTCGCCCCATTCCTCGATCGCGGCAACAATGCTGTCCGCTCGCGGTGGCGGACCAGGCGTGATGTGCGTGGGCATTGCATCCCACGCCGGGATCTCATCAGGCCGAGTTTCGATGACGAAAATACCGCCGTCATCCTCAGCTGGATCGGAAAAGCGCACGCCCCGAGCGAGGCCCGAGCCCGGGCGGTGGCACGGTGGAAGGTAAGGAAGTGGATCGCCGTAGACCAGAAACACTTCGCCGCTCGGTCGTGGTGCGCTGCTGCCGGGGGCCCACTGACCGTGGAGGCGCAAGTGCCTACGTTCGTTGCGCTGTCTTCCCTCTTTATGCCAATCGCGAGCCAGTGTTGCACCGTCGACGATGAACACCCCACGGGTGTCTTCCCACAGTTCGGACGGCTGCTCGAGGCGGCCGTAGTGGTCCCACCAGAAACTCTTGACCTCGCGCCGATGGTAATCAATTGCGGCCGCGGCCATGCGGTATGCGCTGGCGGCCGTGTCGTCGCCTCGTTCTTCTGCGCTGACTCCGAGTGCTTGCAGCTCAACGTCGAGCGCACTGGGCTCGAACGGTTGAACGTCGAGTTTCGTCTCGGCGCTCTCGACCTTCACGTCCTGCACCTCGGGCAGGGCTCGGAGCCAATCGCGCAGCTTGAGCGTCGAGACACAGTCGTATTCGTTGTAGCGGGCTATTGCGTCCCGGATCTCCGTCGCGTGCTGCAGGTTGCCATTGGCTGCTTCAACGCTCGACTCGACGTACTCACCAATGGAGTCGGCGGCGTTCGTCACCCCGGCACGTTCCTCGTCACCCATGTAGAGCGGTTCAAGTTTCTTGATTGAATACGACGGCGTTCCGATGCGCAGTGCGCCCCGAACGATCGGGTAAAGGTCGACGAGCACACCATCGCGAAGCAGTTGGTCGACAACATCCTCACCTTCGCCGTGCCGGGCGGCGATGCTCAGCAGATGAGTCTTCTCGTAGCTGGCGTAGTGATAAATGTGAAGACCCGGATGCTGCTGCCGGCGCTCGGTGACGAAGTCCAGGAACGAGCGCAGCGCGATCCGTTCCTCGGCGTGCGAGTGGGCCCACAGGCAATCGAAGTCGCCCTGAGCGTCGACCCAACCGAAGAGGTAGTCGAGGCCCCAGCGTGGCACCCCGCCAACTCCCGGCTCGGAGTACATCGGGTCACCCTCGAAGTCGAAGAAAAGGTCACCGGGGTTCGGCGCTGGCAGGTTGGCGATCGGCAGCGGGTTGACGACAACAACGGGCGGGATCGCGTGACTGTCGGTCGGGTCGACGGTGTGCTGCAGTTTCGCCTGGAGGTGGAGCTTGGCAAAACTGGCTTTCGGGATGGCTAGGTCGTCTGGTCGCTCCGGCGTTTCGGCCAAGTCCGTGAGGGTGCGGATGCCCGCCGCCATGAACTTCGTGCGCTGGCCCGCGCGCAGCCCAGCCACGGTAAAGAGGTCGTCGGCATCCCTGGATGGTTCCGTGCAGAACTTGCACCGGCCATCCCGCGCATACCGCTCATCGTGCCAATCAACCGGAGTGCCTTCGGCGCGGCGTTCGGCGATGATCGCGTGCATACGGGCCCGACGGTGCCGAAAGACGGGGGCGATATCGCTGACCTCTGCGGTCTCGGATTCGTCATTGCCGAGAATCAGCTCAACGGTGCCGTCCGCGGCAACGCCGAGCTTCTGAAGTTGCTCGTGGTACGCCGCCAGCTGAAGAAGCGCGGTGACGCGCACATGACGCGAAAGCTTCGAGTCGACCACCCGGTAGCTGCCGTCGGGCTGCTTGACGAGAAAGTCTGCGTAGCCAATGAACGGCGACTCCGGGTCGGATTCATCGAAGAACACTCCCTGAAAGACGACGGGGGCGCCGGCGAGTAGCGCGTCGCGCGTGCGCGCGGAGTACTCGCGAAGGGTGTCGGCACTGCGGCCGGGAGGTTTATCGAACTCGACCATCGCGTCGCCGAACTCTGCGCGATAGCGATCCCGCAGCCGTTCCTCATGAACGTTTCCCAGCGCTGCCGCCCGCATCAGCATCGCGTCGTCATCGGGCAGGGGATCGGTGGACCATCCCAACCGCTTATCGAGCACGCGCAGAAAGCCGAATTCGCAGTTCGAGGCTTGGGTCAGGTCGCTGGCGCTCGTAACGAGAGCGGTGTCGGTGAGAAGGTACATGTCTCAATCAGAATATGGCCGACCGGAGACATCCGGCTAGGGGCATTCGGCCAGCATCGGCTGCCTGCGGTGGGAGGGGTGTGCGGTGGCTACACTTTCGACTTCAGATACTCGACGACTTCGGGCCAGGTCTGATGCGTGCCGGCAACGCCGAAGTGGATGACCTCGCCGCCGTGCTCGTGGAACCGTCCGGCGCCGTTGTGGGTCGGACGGTCGTCGATGAGAAAATCCCCACGGTTGAGATGTTTGTGATGGGACAGGATAAGTCGTTTGTAGAGCACGTTCTCTGAGTCTTCGCCAAAGTGTTTCTTGATCCACTGCACCTTGTCGTGCCATGCCGTCGGGTTGTCCCACGGGGCGGTGGAGAGCACGTAGACATCGAAGAGCGGAGCAAGTTCGTGAATCGCATCGATGGCTCCCGGCATCGGATCCATCAGCGCAAATATTCCCGGGATGTCGTCCTTGTCCGTGTACTGCTCGAACAGTTCAGGGGAGAGCTTCGAAAACGAACTCTGGAAGTCCACGAGGGTGTTGTCCATATCGACATAGAGAGTTGGCTTTGCGCTCTTGGTAGCGATTTGATTCATTCCGAACCTAACTTTCCGGCCCGCAGTCAGGGATGCGCGGATACGTCACGCTATCGCGAATCATCCTCAACGCATACGACGGCCGGGCCAATTGTCGGGGGTAGTCGCTAACGTGATGACCACGTTCAAGAGTTGCGACCGTGCAGTACCTGGCTGGTCGCACGGCAACCCGATCCATCGAGCGGGTGCCCCAGGGGAAGAACGGGCGGCTCGTGTTCTCGGGCCGCAAGCTCGACGGATAGGAGCAGCCATGCCCGACCATCTTGACAACCCCGACAACCTCGACTCTCTCGGGATCTTCAAGATCCCCACCGCAGCAACGTGGGACACCATCGCAGCCGGGCTCCTCGCTCGACTCGACGCGCTGGCGCTAGGTCACCTCATTGAACTCGGCTTCACTGTTGACCACCGTGAAGTTGGGTGGGTAACGATCTACCGATCCGCGGCCGACGTCGTCACTGCGAGCGGCCCCTGTGGTCCCTACGAATCGCCGGGCCGCTCAACGTGGAGGCGGCAATCTGTCGAAGAACGGAAACAGTCGGCGCGATCCAGCCTCATCTCGCAGACCGTGGTCGCGTTCCTCAAATCGCTCGACGGCATCCCGGAGAACCAAGAACCGGTCAGTTTCAACGGAGCTGCACACTTTCGAGTAGCAACTCCGACGAGCGGTTTCGTGAATCGCGAATCACAGTGGGACAGCTATCGCGAGCACCGCACCGGGGTTCAGCTAGACCAATTGCTCCACTACGGGCATTCCATCCCCATGGGTAGGGGGCACACGCACAAATATGTCGAAGAGCACTTCCCGGGCTGGACGTGGAGCGGGCTGCTGGAGGTTCTCAAGGCTGCCGAAGTCTTCGTTGGCCGAGCAGGCTCACCTCCTCGTTGCCACCCGACGGTCAAAGCGATCCACTTCACGAATGCGCGAACGTGGGCGGTTGAGTGGCTCAGCGGTGAGATCACCCGATCCGCGCCCTCATGAATAGCTGATTGGCGAAACGATATCCGTCCGGCGCCCAATAAGCTGGAACCATGACGGGCATCACCACCCCACGGTCGAAACATTTCTCAGCGCTCGCGCCAGAGCGCGAGCCACGACTGGCGTTCCCTCCCCGCGGTAGCTCTCTGATCGGCCCTGTCGAGGCTCCCGGTCTGCATGTGATGAGCTACAACATCCGTCGGCGTCTGCCGAAACTTCTGCCGCGCAATCCCGACCAGTGGCGACACCGCCAGCCCTTGATGAGACGTCTACTCGCTGCCGAACAACCGGCGTTGCTCGGAGTGCAAGAAGCGCTGTTCACTCAGGCGCGGTTTGTGCGCCAGGCGCTGGGGGAGCATTATCGTTCGCTCGGCTACGGTCGCGAAAAGAACACGGGTGGCGAAGGCTGCCCTATATTTTACGATTCCCGCCGCCTGCAGGTCGTCGAGTGGCGACAGTCCGCGCTCTCCGATACCCCAAATGTTCCCGGCTCAACCTCGTGGGGCAATCGCACCCCTCGCGTTGTGGTGGAAGCGATCTTCCTCGACCTCGCCAGCGGCATCCAATTTCAGGCCGTGAATACTCACCTTGACCACCGCTCCCGCACCTCGCGCCTGCGTTCTGCAGACGCGCTGAGAAACATCGCGCAGGCGACGCCACATCCCACGATCATGACCGGCGATTTCAATACGGATGCTGACACTCACCCTTATGACCAGCTCACCGGGCACGGCCTGCTGGTCGACACTTGGAATACGGCCGAGGAGCGCCTGACCCAAGTGTGGGGAACGTTCCCCGACTACGGTCCGCCGAAGCACAACCGCAAGCGAATTGACTGGATTCTCGCGACGCCCGGAATCACCGCGGCGCAAGCCGGCATCAACGTCACGCGGTATGGGGGCGGGTGGCCGTCGGATCACACGCCAGTGCAGGCCGTTGTGCGTCTTGACGGGGCCAAATAGGTCAACCTGCTAGAGCTTCCCTACAAACGATTTTCGAAGTCGATCACGATTCACCTAATCTGGGCGAGTGAATCTGATCTTCCGCACCATCTTGCACCGCATCCTCAGCACACGTCGTTCGGCCTTGGGCGTCAGGGATGTTGGGAGCATGTCCTTCCGCGTACTGCCGACCGACATCGACATCCTTCGCCACATGAACAACGGCGTGTACTTCTCGCTCATGGACATCGGCCGCATGGACCTGCTGATCCGGGCAGGCGGATGGCAGAAGCTGTCAGCCAAGGGCTACTACCCAGTCATGGCCAACGAGACCATCAGCTTTCGCAAGTCGCTCGACCTATGGAAAAAGTACGACCTCGAAACGCGAGTAGTTGGTTATGACGAAAAAGCCGTCTTCGTCGAGCAACGTTTCGTCGTCGATGGTCAGATCTACGCCCAGGCCATGACCCGCGCCCGCTTCCTCAAGCGGTCGGGCGGAACCGTCAGCGTCACAGAACTACTGGAAACCATCGGATGGGATGGCGAACAGCCCGTCTTGCCCGAGTGGGTTCAGGAGTGGGCCGCGAATGTTGCGCTGCCCGTCAGTCGCGCAGACGCTCCAAGCACCTGGGAGTAAGCGCCACGCCGCCACACCAAGGTCGGCACGATCACTCTCACGTTGATCTCATTCTGGCCGCGGTAGCCTCAGGGAGAGGGGGTCGGTATGAAGGTGTTGATCATCGAGGATGACGTGCGCCTCGCTGACGTAATTCGTCGCAGCCTCGGTGAGGCCGGGTATGCGACCCACGTCGCCCACGATGCTCCGCGTGGCATCGAAGCGTTCGAGGTCGACGTTACCTACGACCTTGTGGTGCTTGATCTGATGCTTCCCGGGCTCAGCGAGGCCGCCGACGAACCCGCAGGCATGACGGTGTGCCGCCGCATCCGCGAACTCGACACCAACGTTCCGATACTCATGCTCACCGCGCTCGACGGCATGCGAACCAAAGTCGAGGGACTCGATGCGGGCGCGGATGACTACCTTGTGAAGCCATTCCACCTTGTGGAGTTGCTCGCCAGAGTGCGCGCGTTGCTGCGCCGCTCACCTCAAGCGCAGGCCCCCGTTCTATCGGTACGCGGTGTCGCCCTTGACGCATCCACGCGCACCGCCGAGCGCGACGGCCGGCGCATTCAACTCACGGCCAAGGAATTCGCCGTGCTCGAATACCTCATGCGCAACGCCGGGCGCATCGTAAGCAGCACCGAACTCATTGACCACGCCTGGGATAGCAACTACGAGGGATTCAGTAACGTCGTGCAGACGTACATTCGCTACCTTCGTCAGAAACTCACCGCCGCGGGCGAACCGGATGTGATCGAGACGCGACGCGGGTCGGGTTATGTAATTGAACACGCGGAGCAGATCGAGCAGCGAGGACAGAACGAATGATCTTCCGTCAAGCGATTCGCCGCCTCACGCTCGCCTACACCGCAGTGCAGCTGGTGCTGTTTGGGGCGTTCGCGCTCGCCGTGTATTTCTACGTCACGGGCACTTTTGACTTCGACACCGCCGAGGTGCAGGGCGAGGGAGGTTTAGCGAGCGCCGAGCAGAGTTTCGCGACGCTGCGGAGCGCTCTCGTTTCCATCTATGCTGCTCTGCTGCTGGTCGTTCCGATCACGAGTTGGCTGATGGCCCGCGCCGCGATGGCCCCTGTTCGCCGCAGCTACGAACTTCAGCAGCGATTCGTCGACGGTGCATCGCACGAGATGCGCACACCACTGGCTGTCATTCAGGGCGAACTCGAACTCGCACTCACCCGTTCGCGAACCCCAGCCGAATACGAACGCGCCATCCGCGTTGCCGCCGACGCAACCTCAGGTTTGGTGCGGCTCACCAACGACCTGCTCCTGCTGTCGCGCGGCGAATCGAGCGAGCTAGCTCTGGGGTTCACCCCGGTCGACCTCAACACTCTTGTGGCGGATGCCGCAGCCGAGGCATCCGCACGGCAACCAGCACTCGCGCCGATCGTCATCGATCCGCCAGCGGCTGAGATTGGCAGTGAGACGGGCAGTGCGCGCATCCACGGAAGCGAAGAGCTGCTGCGTCGAGCGGTCAGTAACCTCATCGACAATGCGCGCAAGTTCAGTGCCGTCGACGATGCCGTGCGGGTGAGCATCCGGATGCTCGGCACAGCCGCGATCGTCGAGGTTCAGGACAAAGGCATGGGGATGTCGCGGACCGAACTTGCGCACGCCCGTGACCGCTTCTGGCGTGCGGAGGCTGCACGCAGTCGAGAGGGACACGGTCTCGGGCTTTCTCTGGTCGACGAGATCGTCCAGGCCCACGGCGGAAATCTTGACCTCCGTTCGGAACCGGGCGTCGGCACCGTGGCAACTCTCCGAATTCCCTTGCGCTGAGGCCAATGCGCTGATCCCAGCCGAGAGTCCACCGTATAGAACGACACGATTTTGCGGCTCTCATCTTGATCTCACGGGCCAATTCGTACCGTTGTTATGTGGCCGCAGCACTGCTGCCCACACCAACGAAAGGACTAACTCATGGAGAAGAAGACAAAGGCAATCGGCGGCGCTGGGCTCGCAATCGTGCTCGCACTCGCCGGAGGAGCGTCGCTCACCGCAGCGGCACAAGTTCCAGCACCCACCAA
>Ga0307486_1002719_pt1 | contig 12080 bp, 10 predicted proteins | sample CBIW02metaG_FD_203663 | JGI IMG/M metagenome (GOLD analysis project Ga0307486, IMG submission 203663) | Sea-ice brine microbial communities from Beaufort Sea near Barrow, Alaska, United States - CBIW 0.2 | ecosystem: Environmental > Aquatic > Marine > Coastal | place: USA: Alaska | collected... | reverse complement strand
TGGCTCCAACTAAAAGTCCGCCGTTAGAACCGCCGCGAATGGCAAGGTAATCACTTGAAGTATAATTTTCTTGGATAAGATATTCCGCTGCGGCTATAAAATCGTCAAATACATTTTGTTTTTTCAGTTTTATGCCGGCATCATGCCAATCTTTTCCATATTCTCCGCCACCCCGTAAGTTTGGAACAGCGTAAATTCCGCCTTGTTCCATCCAGACCGCGTTGGCAATGCTAAAGGAAGGGGTCAAACTGATGTTGAATCCGCCATAACCATATAAAATTGTCGGATTTTTCCCGTTGAGTACCAATCCTTTTTTATGGGTGATGATCATTGGGATCTTTGTGCCATCCTTTGAAGTGAAGAAAATTTGTTGGCTCTGGTATTCTTCCGGATCAAAATCTATATTTGGTTTGTTATACAATTCTGAAGTTCCCCTTTCAAGCTCGTATTTGTAGATATTTCCGGGAGTCACATAATTGGTAAAGGAATAATAAAGTGTTTTTTCTTCTTTTTTGGCGCCAAAACCCCCTACAGTACCTATTCCGGGCAATTCTACATCGCGCACCAAATTTCCGTCATAATCGTATTGTTTTACTTTTGAAATGGCATCTACCATATAATTTGCAAAAATAAAACCTCCGCCGGAAGAAGGGCTCAGTACATTTTTGGTTTCCGGAATAAAGTCTTTCCAGTTCCCGGGAACCGGATCTGAAGCATCAACCGTTACAACTTTTCGGTTTGGCGCGTCCATATTTGTCACGATATAAAGTTTGCTGCCATCATTTTCAATCACATAACTGTCGGTATTTTCATTGTCCAAAATAGTGACCAATTCAGGATTTTCTTTGGTGAGATCCATCATAAACAGTTTTCCGCCGGAAGTTGAATTTCTGGCCGAGATAAAAAGGTAATGGTCATCTTCAGTAACACTTCCACCAACATACCTGTGTTTTTGAGTTGCAAGCCCACCAAAAATGAGTTTGTCTTCGCTTTGTGGGGTTCCCAGTTTATGATAAAACAAGCGGTGCTGATCTGTTTTTGCAGAAAGTTCACTTCCCTCAGGTTTCTCATAACTGGAGTAGAAAAATCCTTCATCGGCTTTCCAGGAAACTCCACTGAATTTTACATCAATTAAAGTATCTTCAATAATTTCTTTGGTTTCGGTATCCAGGACAAGGATTTTTCTCCAGTCGCTTCCGCCTTCAGAAATACTGTAAGCGGCTTTTTTTCCGTCCTTCGAAAAATTCAGGCTGCTTAAGGAAGTGGTGCCATCTTCGCTGAATTTATTCGGATCTAAAAAGATTTCCGCTTCTTCATTTTCACCTTTTTTGCGGTAAACCACATATTGGTTTTGCAACCCGTCATTTTTAAAGAAGTAGACGTAACCCCCTTCTGTGAAAGGAGCTCCTAATTTTTCATAATTCCATAATTTGGTCAAGCGTTTATTTAATTCATCACGGTAAGGAATTTGTTTCAGGTAGTCAAAGGTTACCTTGTTTTGTGCCTTTACCCAGTTTTCGGTCTCTTCGCTTCGGTCGTCTTCCAGCCAGCGATAAGGATCCTGAACCTTTGTTCCAAAATAATCGGTAACTGAATCTGCTTTTTTGGTTTCAGGATATTTCAATTGAAGTGTTTCTTTTTCTGATTTTTTATCTGGTTGTTTTTCCTGAGCGTGAATCATAGTACTTGTAAGAAAAATAAATATTAGTGAAAATTGGGAGCTATATTTCATAATTGGGCTTTTAAAAAATTAAAGTTAACATAAAAATGCCTATAAGTGATGTTTCTTACAGGCATTTGCGGGTTTTAATTAGATAAAAACAGACTTATATCAATTTCTTTTTCATTAAATATTCAGCGATCTGAACCGCATTGGTGGCTGCCCCTTTTCTGAGATTATCTGCAACAATCCACATATTTAAGGTTTTTGGCTGCGAGTAATCCCGGCGAATTCGCCCTACAAATACATCGTCTTTTCCTTCGGCATAAATAGGCATTGGATAGGTGTTCAATTCTGGATTGTCCTTCACGGTAACTCCGGGAAAATCGCTCAAAATTTTACGGACATCACCTTCTTCAAAATCATTTTCAAATTCAATATTTACAGATTCGCTATGCCCGCCAACAACAGGGATCCTGATTGCGGTTGCACTTAACATTACGGAATCATCGCCGAGGATTTTCTTGGTTTCGTTGGTGAGTTTCATTTCCTCCTTGGTATAACCGTTTTCTGTAAAAACATCACATTGAGGGATTGCGTTTTTATGAATTGGATAAGGATAAGCCATTTCACCTTTTTTACCGGCATATTCATTTTCCAGTTGCTGTACAGCTTTAACTCCGGTCCCGGTAATAGATTGATAGGTGGAAACCACAACCCGCCTGATCTTGTATTTGTCATGCAGCGGCTTTAACGCCATAAGCAACTGAATTGTGGAACAGTTTGGATTTGCAATGATTTTGTCCTCGGGAGTGAGTTCATCGGCATTTATCTCGGGAATTATCAATTTCTTGGTTTTATCCATTCGCCAGGCAGAGGAATTATCTACAACGGTGGTTCCGTTTTCGGCAAATTTCGGAGCCCATTCAAGGGAAGTATCACCGCCTGCTGAAAATAGGGCGAGATCGGGTTTTAAACTTACGGCTTCTTCCAAACCAATAACCTTATATGCCTTGTTTTTAAAGGAAATTTCTTTTCCAATAGATTTTTCAGAAGCTACTGGGTATAATTCGGTGATCGGAAAATTGCGTTCTTCCAGAACTTTTAACATTATTCTGCCAACCATTCCGGTTGCGCCAACTACTGCTACTCTCATATTAATTGCTTATTAAAACCTCACAGGTTTTTTGAAACCTGTGAGGTTTAGTTTTTATTGATACAAATATATTATTCAAAATATAATTTGAAGCCCCAGACCATATTATTTTAACCGGAATATTTCAGATTATACACAATTGTGATTTTAGTTAAAAAAGAACCCCGCAAATATTGCGGGGTTTAGGGTTGGAATATGTAAATGTAGCGGTGAGCGTAAAATTATTTGATCAGATATAATTCCTTAAAATATTTCGATCTAATTCCGTAGGTACTCAATTTCCAAATCTCACTTTCTCCTATAATTTTTTTACTTACCAACCTAAGGCCGTCAATATAGGTGCGATAAAGAAAAATATAGAGCAACAAAAGGAAAATAGAAATGCTTAACGGTAAAAAATTTGACTGTATCAGTCCTACCAAAACTAATAGTGGAACAAAAATAGCAATATAATAAAGGTAAATATTTTTCATACTAAATTTTATTCGGATTGTTTTGTCGTTTTAATTCATCCCTTATTTCAATAAGCAACTCTTCCTGTGTTGGTCCTTTTGGTGCTGCCGGAGCTTCCTCTTTCTTCTTTTTGCTTCTTTCATAAGCCCTGAGAACCAAAAATATGAAAAAACCTACAATAATAAAATAGATAATAGCCTGAATTACATTTCCATAGGTGATAATTGCGGCTTCTGCTGTTTGAGCGGCTTCCAGGGTTTCATAACGATTCCCGTCCAGAGAAATAAATTTTTGTGAAAAATCGATGCCACCGGTGAATACACCTATAATCGGCATGATTATATCGGCCACAACCGATGATACTATTTTATTAAAAGCGGCTCCAATTATCACTGCGGTTGCAAGGGCAATGATATCACCTTTCATTAAAAAGGCTTTAAAATCTGAAAAAAATCCCATTTTTATTATGTTTAATTGTTTAGTTGATACTAATTTACATAATAAAATTGATTTTAAGCCGCCTAATATTTTTCCGGAATTATCTTTCGTTTAACCCTTTGTGAGATGCCGGTAATAAGTTCATAAGAAATGGTTTTTCCTTTTTTGGCAAAATCGGGTGCAGGTTGCGGGCCTCCAAAAATAATTACTTCATCACCTTCTTTACAATCAATCCCCGTTATATCGATCATTAACATATCCATACAAACATTTCCGATTATTGGTGCGTAATTTCCATTTATAAAGACTCCTGCCTTTTCATTTCCATATTGCCTGTTGATCCCATCGGCATGACCAATGGGCAATGTGGCTGTTTTCATTTTTTCTGAAGCTTTAAAAGCCCGGTTATAACCTACCGTTTCTCCTTTTTCCAGCTGATGGATTTGTGAAATGATGGTTTTTAAGGTTCCAATGGGTTTCAAATGTTTATCAATTTCAGGATCATTCCCAAAACCATAAAGGCCAATTCCAATGCGCACCATATCAAAGCTGGCTTCCGGATAATTGAAAACTCCGGAAGTATTGCAAATATGCAAAAGTGGGCGGGAAGGAAGGAATTCAATAATTTTAAATGCCATTTTCCTGAACTTATTGATTTGTTGCAGGGTAAATTCGCGCTCCCTCCAATCTTCACTGGCCGCAAGATGTGAAAACACGCCTTTGACCTTCACAGATTTTGTTTTTGACAGGTAATCAAATACCGAATCCAATTCATTTTCATCAAAACCAAGCCGGTTAAGGCCGGTATTGAGTTTAAGATGAACAGGATACTCTTTTTGGCCCAGTTTTTCAGCAGTTTTTATAAATTCCCTTAATACAAATTCGCTATAAATGCTGGGTTCCAGGCAATTTTCGATAATGCTTTCGAAATTTACGGATTGCGGATGCAATACCAAAATAGGTTTTTCAATTCCCGCTTCCCTTAGTGTAATACCTTCAGATGTATAAGCAACGGCAAAATAATCTACTCCCAGCTCACTTAATTTTTTGGCAATTTCATTTGCATCACTGCCATAACCAAAAGCTTTTACCACGGCCATCATTTTTACATCCTTGTCTATTTTGGATCGCAGGCTGCGGTAATTATGTGCCAGGGCACCTAAATCTATTTCCAGAACAGTTTCCTGTGTTTTTTGAATCATTGGGTTTTTTTGTTGGGCATTATAGTTTCTGCGTCTTTAACAGGATAGTTTTTTACGCGTTCCCTGAGCATTGCCTTGTAGTAGGCACCGCGGCTAAGCGGCTCATATTCTTCATTTTCTCCCAGGAACACAAGGTCGTTATTGCCGGATTTTCTGAAACTGTATTGGGCCAGGTTGCCTGTGCGTGTACAAACAGCGTGTACTTTGGTTACATATTCTGCAGTAGCCATTAAATTTGGCATCGGGCCAAAGGGGTTTCCCTTAAAATCCATATCCAGTCCCGCAACGATTACTCTGATCCCGCTATTTGCCAGATCATTACAAACCGTTACGATCTCATCGTCAAAAAATTGAGCCTCATCAATACCAACAACGTCGCAACCATCTGCCAATAAACGTATGGTTGCCGCAGATGGAACCGGGGTAGAACGAATTTGATTGGCATCATGAGATACTACCATTTCATCATGGTAACGCTTATCTATTGCAGGTTTAAAGATTTCAACCTTTTGTTTGGCAAATTGAGCCCTTTTTAGCCTGCGGATCAGTTCTTCGGTTTTTCCGGAAAACATGGATCCACATATTACTTCAATCCAGCCAAATTGCTCTTTGTGATTTACTGTATTTTCGAGAAACATTTTGTAATTTTCAATGCTGAATAGGAAAAGCACCTATTTTGCATAAAGTTGGAACAAATTTATTGAAAATACAACTCCCCAAACGTGTAGGTTCTTTAAATTTGTGAAAATTTGCAGAAAAGATAAAAATGACAGCCAATTAAAACTGGTAAAATTTTTGCAGTTAGAGCTGTATTGAACCTTCTTAACTTAAATAAAATTCGAGATGAAAAATAAATTGCTTGCCGAATTAAAAGAACTGGCAACTAAAATACTTCAAATTACAGACCAAAATTCCGCTTCAAATATGAAGCAGCAAGCCAAAGATCTTTATGAAAAACTGACCATTTTGGCTTTTACCGAAGAAAATCTTGCTTCTTTCTCTGTTCAAACTTCTTCAAAAATGGAATTCAAGTATGAAGAAACTAAAACGGAAACAATAAACCTTAAGGAATCTTATGCTCCCAAAAAACAAGAAATTGTAAAAGAGGTTGAGGAAAAGGATGAGTATTTGCCGGATGGTACCGAGTATAACGATACGGAATCCATCATAGAACAAAATACCGAAAAAATAAAAGATATCGTAGCAGAAATGCCGCCCGAAACTCATGCGGTAGATTATATGGTCAACAAGATAATCTCCGCAAACGGAACGGTTAAAAAAACCGGAAACACTTCTGAAAACAATAAAAAAGACTTTAGGGATATTGGTGTGGATTACGATAATTTACCCAATTTTCAACCTGTTAAACAGCAAGACAAGGAACGACCACAATCTATAAACGACCGTTTGAAAAAGGGGATCAACATCGGGTTAAACGAACGTTTGGCATTTATTCGTCACCTCTTTGATGGGAAAGCCGCAGATTATAACCGCGTAATTTCACAATTGAACACCTTTAGTTCCATAGAAGAATCAAGAAAATTTATCAGTTTGGTTGTAAAACCCGATTATAAAAATTGGGTGGGAAAAGAAGAATTCGAAAAAAAGTTTATGGAATTGGTGGAAAACAAATTTGACAAATAGAATTTTTCTAAAAAATTAAACTTTCTATGCCTAAATTGTATTTGGTGCCCACCCCTATTGGCAATCTTGAAGATATGACTTTCAGGGCCATCAGGGTGTTAAAAGAGGTTGATCTTATCCTTGCTGAAGATACCCGAAACAGCGGGAAATTACTCAAATATTTTGAAATTAGTACCCCCATGCGCAGCCACCATATGCACAATGAGCATAGGTCTGTGGAAGGGATCGTGCGGCGAATCCAAAATGGAGAAACCATCGCTCTTATCAGCGATGCAGGCACGCCGGCAATTAGTGATCCCGGATTTTTGCTCACCCGCGCCTGTGTGGAAGCCGGAATTGAGGTGGATTGCCTTCCCGGTGCCACTGCCTTTGTTCCCGCATTGGTGAATAGCGGATTTCCGAACGATAAGTTTGTGTTTGAAGGTTTTCTTCCGGTTAAAAAAGGACGGCAAACCCGGTTAAAAGTCCTTGCAGAAGAACAGCGGACCATTATTTTTTATGAATCCCCGCACAAACTACTAAAAACCCTGACTCAATTTGTTGAATATTTTGGAGCTGAACGCCCGGTTTCCGTATCCAGGGAAATTTCAAAACTACACGAAGAAACCATCCGCGGAACTGTAACCGAAGTATTAAATTACTACACTCAAAACCCACCAAAGGGAGAAATAGTTCTTGTTGTGAGCGGAAAAAAATAACTTCTGAAGGTTCTCAATGAGCTTTCTTTTATTTTACTTCTATTGAAACTTTGGTAATCGTTTTAGTAAAAACCTCGGCGGCCTCAAAATCGCTTCTGGTAATTTCCACAAAATCCATCCCTGTAAAGCCTTCTTCCGGAGTGTAAACGTAGATAAGTCCTGAGTCATTACGGTCAATTTTGCTTACCTTATAAAAGTTCGCCTGTTGAGAAATGGTTACATTTCCTTCTACGGGAGAATTCCCTAATTCAATCAGGATGCTCTCTGAATTTTCTATAATATAAGATTCTTCAATTATCGTGTCTTTTAAATCTTCAGGATCTGTACTGCAGGAAATCAGGGATACGCCAATAAAAAGGAAAAGGAATTTTTTCATAAAAGTATTCTAAAGGATCATTAGCCAAAAAATTATGAATTAGATAATTTCCTTGACAAATATAGTTTTTTTGCAGCTAAAATAGTATGCTATCTGATTGGGTTTAGAAAGGATTTTTTTAAATAATGCAATCAAAATAGGTACAGGTTATCAAGCCAAAATGAGTCTGTAAAATTATTGGTCAACCTGCTTCCAATCTGCGACTGGAAAAAAAATCACCTTCTCAGCCCTCTGATTATCCTGCAAATCATAAATTGTTCTTGTACGGAACAATTTATATTCATATTTGTTCAAAACCAGAACAAAATTTATTATATTTGTTCAAAACCAGAACAAAATGGAAGAGTTAATTTCCTTTCAACAGGAATTATTGAGCCAATTATCTGATAAAAAAAGATATTTGCTTCAAAAAATCAACTGGGCAAACCGGCTTATTGGAATAAAAGGAGCCCGGGGCACCGGAAAAACCATCTTGTTATTACAAAGGATAAAATTTCACCTTTTAAAGGACGCAAATACAGAAGCGCTTTATGTTACCCTGGATGATCTCTATTTCCTGGAAAACACCCTGGTTGATCTTGCACGTGAATTCACGCTGAAAGGTGGAACGCATCTTTTTTTGGATGAAGTGCATAAATACCCGCGCTGGTCCCGGGAATTGAAATTGATTTACGACAAACATCCCAGGTTGAATATCATTTTCACTTCTTCGTCCATGCTTGAAATCTACAAAGGAGAATCAGATTTGAGTCGACGGGCGGTGACCTATCATTTAAACGAGTTGTCGTTTCGTGAATTCATAGATTTTGAACAAAACAAGGAACTTCCGGTATTTTCACTGGAAGAAATTCTTGGCAATCATGCAGAAATCGCTGAGGAAATAAGAAAGGAACTGCCCGTCCCGGTCAGGCACTTTCAAAATTACCTTCAATACGGCGCATATCCGTACTATAATGAAGGAATAGATGTGTATTTTGATAAATTAATACAAACCTTAAATCTCATAGTGGAAACTGATATGAACGTGGTGGAAAATATCCCCTACGAAGAAAGCAGAAAGATCAAAAAATTGCTGGTTGCCATTTCCCAAAGCGCACCTTTTACGCCAAATATCTCAAAACTGAGCGAAAGGCTTGGAATGAACCGAAAATTCCTGATTAGTGCCATAAAATTATTGGACAGGGCAGATTTGGTAATGGAATTTTATAAACCCACAAAGGGAATAGGCGCATTTACAAAACCCGAAAAATTGTATTTGCACAATACTAACCTTATTTATGCCCTGGGAAAAAAGAATGCTGAAAAAGGTGCTCTTCGGGAGACTTTTTTCGCAAATCAGCTCAGGAATGTTCACGAGGTTCATTTAGCTGAAAAAGGGGATTTTTTAATTGATGGCAAATATACTTTTGAAGTGGGCGGAAAAGGAAAGGACGGCAAGCAAATTCAGGGAGTTCAAAATTCTTTTGTTGTTCGGGATGAACTGGAAGTGGGCGCCATGAATATAATTCCGCTTTGGCTGTTCGGGTTTTTATATTAACCGGAAACAATCCGTATTTTTGAAAAAACATAAAATTATGCGCTGGACCCTTAAACCAAAACCAAATCGCGAGACCTTGAGCAAACTCGCCTCCGATCTTGGAGTGGAAATCCCGATTGCTTCGATGTTGGTTCAACGTGGGATTGAAAATTTTGAGGATGCAAAAAAATTCTTCCGCCCTTCTTTGGACGATTTGCATGATCCTTTTTTAATGAAAGACATGGACCTTGCAATTGACCGGATTGAAAAGGCGATCGCTTCCGAAGAAAATATTATGGTTTACGGGGATTATGATGTGGATGGCACTACCAGTGTGGCATTGCTTTCATCTTATCTCAAAAGTTTTTATCCGAATGTCGCCTCCTACATCCCGGACAGATATGAGGAAGGCTACGGAGTTTCATATAAAGGGATCGATTTTGCCGCCGATAATGACATCAGCCTGATCATTGCCTTAGATTGTGGAATTAAGGCGATTGACAAGGTGGCCTATGCTTCAGAAAAAAACATCGATTTCATTATTTGCGACCACCACCGCCCGGGAGCTGAAATTCCAAAAGCTGTGGCGGTATTGGATCCTAAACGGGAGGATTGTGAATATCCGTATAAAGAACTTTGTGGCTGTGGTATTGGCTTTAAATTGATACAGGCCTGGGCTTTACGTAAGGGAGATCCATTTGAAACTTTATTGCCATACCTGGATTTGGTGGCTACCGCAATAGGGGCAGATATTGTCCCAATTACCGGCGAAAACCGGATTTTGGCCTACCACGGCCTGCACGTTATAAATACCGCGCCAAGAGTCGGTTTTCAGGCGATCCTGCAACAGGTGAAAAAGGAAACCCTAACCATTACCGATGTGGTTTTTATTATTGCACCCCGCATAAACGCTGCCGGAAGAATGAAACACGGCTTGTATGCAGTGAATTTACTGGTGGAAGAAGACGAGGAAGCAGCCAAAAGCTTCGCTGCCGAAATTGAAGCTTTTAATGCTGAAAGAAGAGAAACCGATAAAAGCATTACTGTAGAAGCCTTGGCTCAAATAATTGACCTTAAAGAGCAGAATAGGTTCACCACCGTGGTTTATCAGGAAGACTGGCATAAAGGCGTTATTGGGATCGTCGCTTCCAGATTGATCGAAACTTATTACCGACCAACCCTGGTTTTTACCAAAAGTGGGGAGAAACTGGCGGCGTCAGCGCGATCTGTAAAAGGTTTTGATGTGTATGATGCCCTGGAAGCCTGTAAAGAGCATATTGAGCAATTTGGCGGACATAAATATGCGGCGGGACTCACACTTTTGGAATCCCAATATGAAGATTTTAAACAAAAGTTTGAAGAAGTGGTTTCGGGAAGTATTGATAAACGGCTGTTAACCCCCGAAATTTCAATAGATGCAGAAATTAACCTGGAAGATATTACCCCAAAATTCCACAGAATCCTAAAGCAATTCGCTCCATTTGGACCCGGGAATATGTCGCCTGTTTTCCTCACCAAAAACCTGAATGACACCGGGTATGGGAAATGTGTAGGCGGAGAGGATCTCCATTTAAAATGCAGGGTGAAAAATGGAGGTAAAAAAATGGAAATTAATGCCATTGGATTTAATTTGGGAGATAAATGTGAGCTGATCACGGATGCAAAAAAATTTAAAGCGGTGTATTCAATTGATGAAAATGAATGGAACGGGAATATTTCCCTTCAGTTGAAATTGAAGGATATCAGCTCGTAAACTGTTAATGTTTTTCAACGCAAACGTTGTATAAATTTTTTCGTTTTTTAACTAAATGAATTTTCAGTAATTTTAACTTTCCCTAAATAAAATCTAATGAAACATCCATAACAGCAAGTTGTTTCAAAAGTGGATGATTATTATGGATGTTACATATGACCTATAAAAAACAATAAAATATAACAGATGAAATTTTTAAGTTTTGTAATAATCGTTTTAAGTGTATTTGGTCTTCACGCCCAGGAAACCATTCAAAAAGTTAGCTCGCCAGATGGAAATATTCGGGTGAATTTCAGTTTAAATGAAGAAGGCCGGCCTTTCTACCTGGTTTTTCATAAAGATCAAACCGTTATAGACACTTCTTTCCTGGGATTTGATCTCAAAGATGCGCCTTCGCTTTCAACAGATTTTGAAGTTGTAAACTCGGGAACTTCCTCTTTAAATGAAACCTGGAAAATGCCCTGGGGAGAGCAGTTGGAAGTTGAAAATAATTACAATGAATTAAAAATTGACCTGGCCGAAAAATCCGGATTAAAACGAAAGCTCTCTGTTACGTTCAGGGTTTTTAACGATGGAATTGGATTTAAATATGATTTTCCCGAACAGGAAAATCTGAAAGAAGTCATTATTACCGATGAGAACACGGAATTCGCCCTTACCGGAGATCATACCACATTCTGGATCCCGGGGGATTGGGATATTTATGAGCATTTGATCAATACCACCAAGGTGTCAAATATCAATGCGATCTCCAAACGGAACAACCCGAATTTGGGGCATCATTCCTATATTCCCGAAAATGCGGTAAATACACCCGTAACTATGAGGACTGATAGCGGATTGTACCTTAGTTTCCACGAGGCCAAATTGATAGATTATGCAGGAATGACCCTAAAAGTGGATACCATCAGCTTAAAGTTGACAAGTGAATTGGTGGGATCTGAAATTACGGGTTATAAAGTAAAAAGGTCAACTCCCTTTGAAACTCCTTGGCGTACAATTTTGATCACCGAAAAAGCAACGGAATTAATTGATTCAAAACTGGTACTCAATTTAAACGATCCCAATAAACTTGGGGATGTTTCCTGGTTTAAGCCCACAAAATACACTGGGATCTGGTGGGAGATGCACCTGGGAAAATCAACCTGGGATATGAGCGCCCAACAAGACATGACTACTTTTAC